>Ga0208899_1003431_pt1 | contig 10213 bp, 14 predicted proteins | sample VirMetDEL_Nov_24_FD_184518 | JGI IMG/M metagenome (GOLD analysis project Ga0208899, IMG submission 184518) | Aqueous microbial communities from the Delaware River and Bay under freshwater to marine salinity gradient to study organic matter... | ecosystem: Environmental > Aquatic > Marine >...
TTTCCACCGCCAATAACTGTAGGTTCTACATTTACATTATTACAAGACATTATTTTAAATACCAATTCATTCGTTCAACTTCTTGTTTCAAGTCTTCTTGAAAGGAAAAGTTAAGTTGATTTTTTAATGTGTCGATTGCAGCTACAATCTGTCTTTGATTATCAGGCTGATAAGTTTCTTTAGGATCTGGAATATATACTGTTATTTTTGCCATTATCTTCTACCATCAGGTCTAACATCAAAACTGAATGTACCATATCTCCAACTTTCGTCCAACCCATCTGTAGCTATCTTAACAGCAGCTAATCTTCCTCTAGCTCTAGTGTCTATTTTAGTTGTAGAAGAAGTAACAGTAAAAGGCCCTAATGGTGATGAAGTAGCTGTTGATTGAGGATATCTATTTACATAAATAGTAACCTGTGCATCTCCACTTAATGATTTAAAGTCAGGTATAAATCTAGATACACTCATAAAATATTGTCCTTCTCCTTCAGCTCCTATTTCAAATTCTCCTGATTGTATGTAAGATGAAATAGCTGTTTCTGTACCATCAGCATTTTCCTGATTAACACCTGTTTCGTGTTGATATAAAATTGTAGCTCCATTAGATACACCATTTACTGTAGGGTAAGTTGGTGTTAGTGATGATTGATAATCTGTAGCAAAAGGTGCAGCATAAACTGTTGAACCTTCCCAAGTTGTTCTATCTAGTGAGCTTGTTGTCCAAACATTTTCAGCATAATTATAAGTTACGCATCTATCAATTTTTGTAGAATTAGCTGATGGATAAAACCAATTTACTTCTGAATATAGTTCGTTAATACCTGCATAGATAATCTCACCTGAATTAAAGTTTAAACCTAAATCTCCTGCTCCATTATTTGTAAATACAAAATCTTCTACTAAGCAAGGAACAGCTTTTACAGTTCCATCATAAACATAGAATCCTCCTGTTGCACCCATCCACCACATAGCACCATTTGCATAAACAGCAGCGTGCTGACCAATGAGTCCAGCGTTAGAGGCAACCTTACGAATACTGAATGTAAAAGGTGGGCCAACAAAGTCCATTCTATAAGTTGCAGTATCTGTAAATACCATAATATAATCTTTACCTTTACAAGCTCCTATAATTTGTGTGCCGTCATCTAATTGAAATGTTCCTGCAGTATTCACTGAAGTCGGTGCGTAAACATCATAGTTTTCTTGATCAGAAAATCTAATAAACATTTTATCTTGTGTAGATGGTGAACCAATAGTTGTTTCTGTGCCTAAGTGAATTAAATGTCTATCTCTATCAGATACAATAGACATCACTGATCTGCTTGGCATATTGTTATTTCTAACTGCTCTTGTGGTTAATGCGTTTGATGCAGATGGATCCCAAGTAAATGATCTTCCATTATGAATAGTTGCAATTAAAACTTGTCCCCAATTATCTAATGACCAACTCGCAGGATCTAATATAACAGTAGAAGAAGTAGAAGATGAACCCCAAGTTAATCTTGACCAAGTGCTTGTACCCCACCCATATCCATAAGTTTGATTTAAAGGTCCTACAGGTTCATAAGGATGCACATCTAAAGTTCCGTCAGCCGTGGCCCCTGTTCCTGTCTCCGCTGTTGGCATTTGTATTGTAAAAGTTGTAGCTGATGGAACCGTCTTAACTTCAAACAATACATCATCAAAATCTGTAGCTGTGTAATCTGTATCAGGTGAAGTAAAAGAACCTGCGTTTGCAAAAGTTATGATATCTCCTGCTAATAAATTATGTCCTGCCGATGTTGTAATAGTTACAGTTGTTGATCCGTTAGTCGTGGTTATGTTAGCACCTGTCGAATAATTATCTGTCTGTAAGGGTGTAATATCATAAAAGGCGCCTTCATAATAAATAATTAGTAATTTATCTGTTCCAATAGCTGAATATTTACGGCCATCTAAATCTGACCATACGTGCTGATCTCTAGCTGCACCAATAATAGACGCATTGTTACCTGTAACTAAAGACGCCCAACCACCTATCTTTTCGGGTTGTCCATATCTAAATCTAACAAAGTCGCCATCGGTCCATTGACCCATAGCCTCTGATTCTGTGGCTTGTTTATTAAAACCTGGCTTTATTCTGTATTTTGTTAATGGCATACTGGTATTATACCATTATAGACTTATTAAATATAGATTACTTATTTAGTAATTTAGCTCTTATTTTAGTTGCAGATATTTCCTGTATTTCTTTTGGAAGTTCTATCTCTTCTATTTTATAACCAACACCTCTACCATAGCAAATGTTAGTAATGTTAGGTACAACTATGATTTCATATTGATCTTGATATTCTACTAAAGCTTTATTAATATTTTTTTTAACTTGTTCTACATCAAATGGATTGTCTTTAGAAGTAGGCATATCCCTAATCATAATAATAACTTGACCTGTTCGCTCTAATGCCTTCTTAAATAACTCTTGATGACCTTTGTGCCAAGGTTGCCATCTTCCTAACATCATCGCTGTTGGTTTATTATAATCTATCATTAATATATTTTTTTATAGTTTTAGTAATGTCTTTTATATCATAACTTGGTCCTAAAAACATAGTATTTATTTTAAAAGGTTTTTTATTTTTTGTTAAACCATAATAAAGATTTAAAGCTGCACCCAAAGATTGACAGGCATCTGAAGCAATAGGGTCTACAAATAAATTTAAATTAGGGTATTTTTCTTTTATTACACTATTACCAAGTATATTAAGAGCACAACCTCCAGAAATAACAACGTTTGTATTACCGTATATATTGTATATATATTTTATTAAATTTAAAAATATTTTTTCTAAAGCTTTTTGTACAGCAAAAGCTAAATTAGCTTTTTGTTTAAAATTTAAATTTTTTAATTGAGGGTAGCACTCTGTATCAAGCGATCTATCATTTTTAAATAAATTCATATTTGTTAAATTGTTTTCTAATAAAATATTTGGTAATGTTTCATCTGTTTTTCCATAAGAACATAAACCCATAGTTTTACCTGCATCTAAGTAAGAAAAATTTAAAAATCTAGATATTGTTCCGTACATAACTCCTATATCTATTCTATGTGAAATATTTAAATGAAATTTATTTTCATTTTTTAATTTAGTTTTATTTATTTTTTTAAATCTATCAGGGTCATAATTTAAATTTTTATATATAGGTACAAAGTTATTTGGATAAGATGCTTTAAATATAGAAGTCGTTTCATATAGTAATGTGTCCTCTATCTGAAAATTTGAACCCCAACCATCAATTACTAAACAAATAGCTTCTTCAAATCCAGAAGTGTAAAAAGCAGATGCAGCGTGAAACAAATGATGGTTTATGTTATCAATGTAAATTTTGTCTATAGTTATTTTATTTTTTATTAATTCTTCTATGAAATGTTTTTCATTTATAATATTGCATAAAATTAGATGATCTATTTTTTTAACATTATTTTTTAAACATAAAATTAATTCTTTATCTAATTTAGAAGAATGTTTTTCTCTATTTAATCTTTCTACTTGAGTAAATAGTTTTATTGTTTCATTTTCTAATATACACAAAGAAGCATCGTGTTGAGCTTTACTAATACCTACGGTTATCATTTAGACAATAAAATTTTAAGTTCTGGAAAATACAAATAATTTAAATTACTTTTATCAAAAGTATTTAATGCATCTTCAACTGTTTCTACTAGTGGATCGCCTGCTAAATTGAAAGAAGTATTTAAAACCATTGGGATAGAAGTAAGTTTATAAAAATGATTTATTAATTCATAAAAATATAAATTTTCTTCTTTATTTACTGTTTGAATTCTACAACTATTATCACAATGAACTACTGCTGGTATTAAATTTTTTTTATTTTCTCTCACTTTAAATGAAAAAGTCATATAAGGTGATTTTTTTATATTTAACATATGAAACCATTCTTCTGCGTGCTGTTCTAAAACAGAGGCAGCCAAAGGTCTAAAAAGTTCTCTGCCTTTAAATAAATTCATTTTATCTTTATTAGATTCTATACAAGGATTTAAGATAAAGGATCTGTTACCTAAAGCTCGCGGTCCTGCCTCAGACCTACCTTGAAATATACCAATAATATTATTATTGTTTACTAATTTAGCAACCTCATCTGTATTTATAGATTCATTTAATTTCATTTATACAAAAACCAAAAACCCACATAGTTCTTGGTATTCCTTCTTCAACTTTATTACTGCCATGATTTATCTTAGATACTTCGTAAACCCATAAATCTTTCTTTTTTATTTTAATTATTTTATTTTCTATAGTTACATCTCCTCCAATTGAATCACTTAATTTAATATTACAATGTAAAGTAGTGCAGCCTTTGTGCCATATGGGGTCTTTGTGTTCATAACAAGTATCTCCAGCAAAAGCACAACTAGCAACCATTCCATATGGGAATGGTGGTTTTTTATAATTTTGTAAATTTAATTTACAAATAATTTTATTTTTTATTTCAAAAGCTGTTTGAGGATAAATAATTTGATCTTCATTAGAATAACGTGTTGTTATTCTATTACCACCCATATTTGCATTTTTAAAAAAAGATTTATCTTTGTTTTCTAAAATCCAAGTATTTAATTCTTCACACTCTTGGTCATTTATAAAATTAGAAAAAATTTTTAGCTTTTTGTTTAATATCTGTGATAATATGGTCATAATCAAAATTTGTTATTTCATAATCAACTTTAGTTGGCTTTTCAAAAATTTTGTTGGTATTTTCAAATCTTCCTTCTTTAATTGTATTCATCCAAATTTTAATGTCATAGTCATCTCGCCAAGCATCATAAGGACAAATAAAATCAACAACACAATGACCTTGTGCATAAGCAGTAAGGCCAATCATACGTTGAGCTTGTCGGATTCTACCTGTTTCAGTAAAGTCCCAATCATTAAACATCTTTCTAACTTCATCTGCATTAAAGTAAGCAATTTTTTTCTCTGCTATTAACTTCCTTGCAAAGGTACTTTTTCCTGATCCAGGTAATCCAAATATTAATATGTTCATATTGTTATATGCCCGTACTTATCGATGACACTTTTTGGTAAGTAATCTTCAACAAAGTAATTATTTCTTTCTATTAAATTAGTTTTAAGTTTATGTAAAGAACCTTTGTTTCTTAAAGCATTATCGTTATAGTACATATTATCCATAGAATATTGATTAAAATTTTTTAAATTAAACTTTTCTTCTTTTAAATTTAAAAAATTAAATATTTTATTTATTTCTTTCTGTATATCATTTATTAAATCATTATATGTAATTATTAAATAATCTTCTTTTTCTTTAATTAAATTTTGAATTGATAATAAATTAATTCCTAACATACCATCAGATGCCATTAAATTATCACATCTTTTTTCTACGTCTTTAGGTTTTTCAGCACGTATAAAAGAAGCTAAACATTCTAAAATAGGTCGTGTTAAAATAATAAATTTTCTTTTTTTAAATATTTGTTTTAACAACTCAAGAGTATCTGGAAAACCCCAAGCAGCTTTATCCAATATATTATCTACTTTAAGATTAAAATAATATAAATTAAAAATATTTGAAATTATTAAATCAATGCCTTTATGGTATGGAAAATTTAAAAATTTTTCTTTAGTTTTAAGCAAGATTGAAAAATTTAATATATCTATAGTCACACTATTTGGTGATACTTTTATTTGATTACTTTGATTAATAATAGAACTTAAAAGAGTAGATCCAGATCTAGGAAGAGTACAAAAAAAATAAAAATTTTTCACTTTTTTGCTAAACCTAATAGCTGCCTATTATCAAAAATATGTTCTTTAAAAGGGCCTTCAGAATCTACATAATGTAAAAAACATTGGGCCTGATAATCTCCTTTAAATTCATTTCTCCAATGCTCTACCTCACATCCTTTATAAATAACAGCATCACCATCACGTAAAGTTAGTTCTTGACCATCCATGTATATTGGCCATTCTGTACCATCGGAACTAATTTGTATTGTACAACTATATTCACAAGAGGGTCTATCTTTATGTCTGTCTAATATTGAAAAAGCAGTATACATTCTCCAAAAACTATAAGTCGGTGATAATTTTTTTGAAGTTAATTCATTTATTTTATCTTTTTTTATGGTCATTAAAGATTCCATAATTCCATCACCATAAAAACCAGAATCCGCACCATTTTGAAAATCAAATCTATTAAAATTACTTCTGTGTGCAATAAAAGTATATTCTTTTAATAAAGTTAATTCATCCTTAGTTAAAAAATTTTCAACTTTTAAAAATTTATTTATCATGCAACACCCCAACCTACCACTGAATATCTAGTGCCTTTTGTAACTGGTTTTACTTTATGAGGGTATAAAAAATTACTTGGCCACATTATAAGCCTACCAGGTTGAACTTTTATTTCTTTTTCGTTGGATTTATGATCAGGATCAGTAAAGCAAATTTCACCTCCTTCATAATCATTATTTAGTAATAGTATAAAACTTATAAATCTTGTTTTTTTATCAATTTCATGTTTGTACACTTGATCTACGTGAGTAGTGTAAAAATTACCTTCAGTATATTTTAATATAGATAGAGTTTCAACTCCATTTAGTAAATTAAAATGAGGGTCTAGTTTGAATTCATTTTTATATATTAAAAAAAAGTTTTGAAATAAATTAGTTAAAAAATTATACCAAAAAGTTTCTGTCATACTTTTATGTGTATTTTTTAATATATAGTGTTCTACATTTCTAATTTTTTTATCTACCAAACCTTCTCCCTCACCAATTCGGGCATGTATAAAATTCATTCTTTGAGTAAATTTTATTAGTTTTGAAACTGATATAAAATCTAAAGCTTGATCGTATGTTTTAATTAGTTCTTTAATTTCCATTAAAACTATATAACACCATACGTTATATTGTGCAACTAATATAATTCAGATTGAGTAAGGATTGAATGCCCTAAATTAGCAATGTGTCTATGGGGAGAAACACCAGCTGAAGGTGTGTTTGTTCTATCTAAATTATTAACAATTGTTTTACTTTCTTTAACTTTTGTTACTAATGCAGCATAACGATTTGGATTAATTTGGCTAAATTGTTCTACATAATTGTCATAGTGTGCTATTAATTTATTTAAAAAATTTTCATAATCTTGTTGATTAGAATAATCATTATTTACATCAGTTTTAATTAAATTATTTTGAGCATCTATAGAAATAGTAATTTCTCCAAATCTAACTTTATCGTACTCTTCTTGAGTAAGGTCTTTGCTAATAAAATTAAAACTATTAAAAACCCAATAATTTAAAGTTTCATCATTAGGATATATCCTATAAAAAGGTCTACCACGATCTGGAAAAAATAATGCTTTTGTCATTTTTATGGACCTGTATTTTCTTCAACCAAAAGAGCACCACCTGAAGCGTCAATAAATGAAGCTGCAGTTGGATTTCTTTTGTAGGGTTCCCTAACGGAATTTCCAGTTGAACCACCAGTTCCAGCACGTGCATTCTCCATACCAGGAGGAAAAACATAAGCTATAGCGTCACCCGTAGGAGCACCTGTTGGACTAAGATCAACTGTTGAACCTGGAGCATTACCTGGATTAATAGAATTTGGACCAACATATATTCCTAACCCAGCATTTGCTGTAAGATTTGAAAATGTTGTTGGGTTTCCAGGGTATTGATTTGGACTTCCCTTGGTGCCTACACTATATGGAACTGCATATGGATGAGTTATAGTTGTTGTAAAAAATCCGTAACCAGCATGACCAACGGCTTGGTTATTTGGGCTGGGTGGAGTAGATTGGCTTACCCCTCCAGAACCTGCAACGTAGTAAACTTTAATTACATTAGCTGCTGGATTAGCTGTATATGTTCCTGTATCTCCACTCCCTGCAGATAAAGCTACTTTAAAAGATGGTGCTCCAGCACTACCTGATGAAGCGGCTGTAACTCTTCCATCAGCATCTACTGTAATAGATGCTACTGTGTATGAACCTGCTGTAACACCTGTTGAAATTAATTGATCAGGGCCAACAGAGTCTGTTGCTAATTTAGCAGCAGTGATTGTTGAGTTTGCAATTTTATCTGCAGTAACTTGTAATGCAGAAATTTTTGCAGTTGTGATTGCATTGTCTGAAATCTTAGCAGTAGTAACTTGGTTAGCAGAAATTTTAGCTGATATAATTGCGTCATCAGCAATTTGAGCAGAACCAATTGTTCCACCTAAAGTATCTAATGCGATTTCTTTTAAATCTGTTCCATCAGAATAAGCGGCTACAATTTTAGCTTCACCTGCTGTGAATCCTGTACCACTTACAGTTTTAATTGTTAAATTTGTTACACCTGTAACTGCAGTTAAATCAAAAATATAAAATTTTTCTATTCCATTTGGAATGGTTACTGTTGTTGCACCTGTTAAAGTAATTGATGCAATTTTAATTACCATGTTTCTTGCATTAGATAATGCAGCTTGAGACATTACTAAAGCAGTTGTAGCTGAGTCTGTAATTGTTACAGATTCATAACCTGCAATAGCTTGTTGAATTAAATTTAAATTTGTATTTGTTTTATCTCCCCATGTACCAGCGTTTTCGCCAGTAACCATAAGTTCTAGTTGTAGATCTGTAGAATATGATGATGCCATATGTTTTTATTTTACCATTGTTATGCGGCTAGATCAACCTCGGTCCAAACATTGTTTACACCTAAATCAATCTCTGCCCATGCAGTTATATTAATTGTACCAATACTTGATGTCAAGGCAATGCCTGTTAAAGGTACTATACTTGTTCCTGTAACTGTAACAGAGCCAATTCCGCTTGTTAATTGTTGTCCTGTAACCCCTACTATTTGTTGTGGTATTTCTGCAGGTGTACCTAGGCTTAAAGTCATAGCCTGACCTGTTACAGGTTCATTAGTAGATTGTACTAATGTTATAGTGCCTAAAGTTAATGAAGCTGATATGCCTGTTACAGGTACTTCTTGAATTGTGCCACCAACTGCTTGTCCTACACCTGTCGTTAAAGACTGTCCTGTTACAGATACACTAGCTGTTCCTGTTTCAGTTGTAGTTCCTTGAGTAGAAGATAATCCAGGTTCACCTACAAATACAAATATATCTGCATCAATTTGTATTGATTCTAAACCCTGTGTAATACTTAAAAGTTGTTGACTTGCAGCTGTTAAAGCAACATCAGTAACAATTGATACTGCACCTATGCCTGTAGATAAAGATTGCCCTGTAACTTGAGTTGAATAATTATCGCCCCAAGCGAATTCACCCCACTCACCACGGCCCCAACCTTCTCCTGTTAATATTGTTTCATCAACAGTAGCTGTGCCTATATTAGAAGATAATGAAATACCTGTAACTTGTTCTATTCTACCTAGAGCAATCGAAGTAGAACCAACAGAGGATGTTAATGAAATTCCTGTTACTTCAAAAGTAACTCCAATATCAATCGAAGTAGAACCAATAGATGATGTTAATGAAATTCCTGTAAGATTTACACTTGCATTAGCTTGTGTTGTAACCGTTCCTGAAGTTGTTACAACTCCAGTGACTTGTCCCCATGAAGCTTCAGACCAAGCGTCTTCACCCCACGTAGTAGTAGAGCCAGGTGCAGTAACGTTAACTGTAATGTTTGCCACCTGGCCCTCCTTTTAGTTTATGATATTCTCAATATAGCTGCTGAAGTTGTGTACGCAGGGAATTGAATTGTAAATGTTCCCGCAGTTGCAGTTTTATCAGAACCAAAGTCTAATACAGCAACGGCTGAGTTAGAGTTTGATGTATTGTAAATTAATGCACCTCTTGCAGTTAATGTTACGTTAGTAAATGATAAGTTACTGAACGTAGTAATTGCTACATCAGTTGCAACTGAAGTTCCAGTATTTACAAGTGCCTTACCACCTGCAGTATAACCTGCTGGTGAAGTAACTTCAGAACCAGTTGTGTAAGATGTTGTAGATTTACCTAACGTTGCAGCTGAGTTATACATCGCTAACTTAAATGCACTTCCTGTTGATGCAGTAAAATCGTGTTTACCTTCTAGTAATTCTTTTTTAAAAGAATTAGCTATTGCGTTTGTTGTTATTGCCATTTTAATGTCTCCTTAATATTAATATTATGGTGATGGTGATTCGACTCTAAGTCTAGGTACACCATCGTCAAATTCTGCTCTTCTTCTTCTGC
>Ga0208899_1003437_pt1 | contig 10205 bp, 18 predicted proteins | sample VirMetDEL_Nov_24_FD_184518 | JGI IMG/M metagenome (GOLD analysis project Ga0208899, IMG submission 184518) | Aqueous microbial communities from the Delaware River and Bay under freshwater to marine salinity gradient to study organic matter... | ecosystem: Environmental > Aquatic > Marine >...
GGTGACATGGACGGATTCTGGTGGTGATAACGCGATGACGTTCGCCAGCTTGGCAGCCGATGGCGTTCGGGTCGGCGCTCAGGACGATCTGGGAGCTGCTGCTCGACCGCGGCTCTATGCCTGGCGGTTTGTCGTCGACGGCTTTTCTACTGCTCCAGTCGTCGGTGAGACTGTCGATGTCTATCTGGCGGCTGGTGATGGAACATACATCGACGGCAATGTCGGGGCGTCAGACGCAGCTGGATCGACTGCTCAGCTTCCGAACCTGCTGTTTCTCGGCTCGGCAACGGTCCAGACGACAAGCACGACAGACGATCTCGTGATCAGCGGTCAGGTTGAGCTATCGCATCGGTACGTTTCCCCAGTGGTCCACAATAACACGGCGGACGCTCTCAGCGGTGGCCGTTTCATTCTCCAGCCTGTTCCGGATCAGATCCAGTGAGCGAGACGTTTGGAACAATTGCACGCAATGCCAGCGAGGCAGCTTATCCGCATCTGCGGCGGGGGCTTGTTGGCGCGTGGGTGCCATCACTCGGCGTGACTGGCAACACACTGCGCGACGTGTCAGGGCGTGGTAATCACGGCGTGTTAACAGATATGGACGCTGCGACCGATTGGCAAACCAGCGGCGGCGGCTTCCTGGATTTTGACGGGAGCAATGATTATGTTTTGCTGCCATCACGTTCGGTCGAATTGCCTTTTTCTCTTTCTATCTGGTTTCGCAGCGCAAACCTAACAAAGCCTTATCAAGCACTGTTCACTGCTAATACAGACGTAAATGCGCCACCAATATACTGCGGCGTACATTACATCAGCGGCAGTTCTCGCATGATTTTCTATGGCGACGGCGCATACACTGCGAACAGCGATCCGTTTGCGCAAGATTCAAGCTGGCATCATTACGCGTGGTCAGTGCAACTAGGCGGAGCCGGGCAATATTTCCGAGACGGCGTGCAAATCGGTGCATTTGCGCGAAACGTCACCGCTAAACCGCCAAGCGCTGGCAGCATTGGTGCAAGCAGGGCATCGCTTGCGAATCTCTTTGCCGCGCAGGGTGCCATCGCAGAGTGCAGCCGATGGGAGCGGGTATTAACAGCAGCCGAAATCAAAACGGTTTACCAGTCTGGTCCAGGCGGCTGGCTAGCACGCAAGCGGCGGCGGGTGTATTCGGTAACAGCGGCTCCGGTGGTCTACGGTCAGCGGCTATCACGGCACAGGACAATTCTCGGCGGAGGTCTCCGATAATGTACGCGCGGAATTCAGCAACTCCTCGACCGATCACTGTCGGGCAAATCATCCTGATCGCTGATGGAACTGTCCAGACCACTGGCGTCGCGGCGAAGGTCCGCAAGGATGGCGGGACGTGGACGGCGGCCAGCGGTTCGACTTCCGTAGAGGAGGGCGTTTGGAGTTATACACCGACACAGGGCGAAACAGATTGCGAGGCTCTGGAGGTGCTGGTTTACAAGGCGGGCTGTTATCAGGCGTTTCAGGAGGTGATCACGACAGCGGTTTCAACGTTCGGCAAGGTTCAGGCGGCGACGGTCGACGACAAGACTGGGTACAGCCTGACAACTGCTCCACCAACAGCGGCGGCCATCGCGTCAGCAGTCTGGTCAGCAGCGAGCCGGACGCTTTCGGCGTTTGGGTTTTCGGTCACAGTCGGAACGAATAACGATAAGACCGATTACGCTCTCAGCGAATCCAGCCGAGACGCAATTATCGCGGACTTCCTCGCTCATGTAATCACCAAGGGTACAGCAGGAACAATCGAGCGGGCATTTTGGCAAGCAGCCAAGGCTCAGGCCAGTGCGTCCGGCGAGGTCTCAGGAACTCCAACAGTGTCAGCGTTTGACACTGATCTGACGGCGGTCACCGGGGCGTTCGATCATCTCCTCATCGTCTTCACCTCTGGCAGTCTGGCCGGTGAGGCTCGACCGATCAGCAGCTACAGCTCGACGAATGGGCGGATCACCCTCCAAGAGGATCTGACGGCGGCTCCATCGTCAGCTGATGAATTCCTGATCATCCCGAGCCATGTGCATCCGATCTCCGCGATCCAGTCCGGCCTGGCAACATCGGCAAACCAGACGACGATCCTGAATCGTCTCGGCAGCTGGACAGGGACTGGTCTCAATACCATCCTCGGAGCATTCCGAGCGATCGCTGGCAAGGCGGCCAGCTTGACTCCCAGCGACCTCAGCGACGGGACGACATTTGACAATACGGACGATAGCCTCGAAGCGATCCGCGATCGTGGCGACGCGGCATGGGCTCCAGGTGAAGCAGGCTCCGGCGATGCGAGCCAGTCCACCCTGCTGGCTGTCCAAGATCAAGTGGAGGCAATCGCGGGCACCTTGGGCGGGACGGCGATCAGTGTCACATCCCGGATCGCAGACGGTGGCGCAATGGTCATCTACACTGGCGACGATCTCAAGGTTCGCAGCGGCACACAGGTTACAGTGAGCATCTCAGACCCTGCTGGCGGGATCTACTCCCGACTCTCGGCACTGGGCACCAGTCAGCTCAGCTGGGGAGCAGCTCGGCAGAGTCAGGCAGCTGGTGCAATTGCTGGGACGATCGCCAGTCTGACACAGAGCGGGTCCGGCGATGCTCAAGTCGTGAATCTGGTAATTGAGATCACTGATGCAGGGCAGAGCCTGAATCCTGCCGATGACTACATCTGGCAAGTGGCCAGCACATCGAGTAGTGGCGATGAGTTTACAGAAGTGGAAGGAACGCTGGATCTGCGAAGGCGTGTGGCAGTGCCAGTCACCGTGTGAGAATTGACCCTCCTGAATGGGCCGGGGCTTGGCGTTCTGCTGGGTCTCGGCCTTTTTTTTATTTTGTTGGACAAAATGACCAGAGCAGGGTTGATACTGCGGACGGTTTGTCCGATACTCCCTCTTGTCAGGTGTGGGTGACAGACAACAAACAACAGCCACGAAAGGCGAAACAATGAAGAACGAAATCCTGAATGCCCTGAGAACTTTCGGATGGCAGCCAACATCAGCCTTGTCTTTTGCATTTGGAAGCGAGTTTGCAGCAGTTATCAAGAAACTGCACAACGAAGGAAAAGTTATTAAGCACCGTAACGGATGGAAAGCAGCCTGAGCAGACAAACACAAGCCCGCTTCGGCGGGCGTTTCTTGGGAGGTGCAAACAATGCAAGCAACACGCACAACAGTCGTCGCAGACGTCACGGAGTTTCCGTTTTCGATCATGCGGCGACAGGACATCACACCGCTCGTCCGTGAGGCTGCTGAGCTGCTGTGGCCAGCAGAACGGCGGCGGGTGACTGTTCTGCTTCGGGCTCCGGAATACTGGGACGAATCCGAGAACGCAGATCTGGAGGCAAGCGAGGAGCTGGCTGACATTTGTTTTGACTTGTTTGTGGAGGCAAGCCGATGAGCGATGAACAGTTTACCGCGTTTACTGTCCTGCTGGCGGCGATCAGTCTGCCGAGTGTGTCGCTGTGGTTGGCGTGGGCTTGGGATTTTTGGCAGTACGGCAGCGAGGCGCAGCGATGATCAAAAAAATTGGCAACGACGGCGACGGCAACGGCTACGGTTACGGCGACGGTAACGGCTACGGTTACGGCGACGGCAACGGCAGCGGCAGCGGCGACGGTAACGGCAGCGGCTGGGGCGACGGCACCGGCGGCAGCAGCGGCTACGGCTGCGGCTACGGTTACGGCGACGGCAGCGGCTACGGCAACGGCTACGGCAGCGGTTACATTGATGGCAGCGGCTAGGGTGACGACGGCTACGGCTGCGGCTTAATGGCAGGTTCATTTTTACGGGAAAGATCAGCAATGAAAAACGAAAACTACTGCATAGTGAGATGCGTTAACAGCGGCGTATTTTTCGCCAGAGACATTCAGCGGACAGGCACCGAGGCATTGCTCGGCTGGAGCCGGATGCTGCATTACTGGGAGGGTGCGGCAGCACTCTCGCAGGTGGCACGCGATGGCATTAGGGAAGGTCGCGTGTGTGTGCCGGTTGAAAACCGCGAGGTAATGGACGTATGCGAAATCATACCGTGCACTCAGGCGGCTGTTGATAATTTGTTACTTCAGCCGGAATGGGTGGCGACATGAGCGGCGACAACAGCGGCACCGGATACAGCAACGGCAGCGGCGACGCTGGTGGCTACGGTTACGGCGACGGTAACGGCAGCGGCTGGGGTGGCGGGTGCGGCAGCGGCTGGGGTGACAGCTGCGGTTACGGCTACGGCATCGCTAGTGGCGACGGCTGCGACGGCGAGGAGGCGCAGCGATGAGCGCTGCACTTGGAACAATTTTCTGGGCCACCGTGGGCCAGATCGTTTGGTGGTTATGTTTTGATAAGGACTGGAAATGATGCGATTCTCTATGGTGGCAGCACTGGCAGTGCTGGCGGGTGGTGCGGAAGCTGGCGTCATTACAATGTCAGAGGACCTGAGCCTTGGCGGCAGGTTTTTTCCTGAGGCAATCGACGGTAAGGGAGAACTGATCTATTTCGACAACACAGACATCGGCGGCGGCGGTGCGGTGTGGCTGTCTGCTGACGGATACGATAACAATCACCTAGAACGGCAGTACGAGGCGGGCGGTTTCCGCTACGGGATCAAGCGCATCCCCGGCGCCGTGGTCGATGAATCTGAATTTGCGACGGTGGATTGGATTCAACACAAAAGAGATGGTCGTCTTGAATTTGGGGGCAATGACAGCAGAGGGCTGGTTGAGTTTTTTGCGGAGTCAGATGAGGTTCTCGAACCGGGATATTTGGACATCACTCTCAGAAATGACTGGGAGTTTGGAGTGTGGCGGCTAAACGGCGACTTGCTGTATGAGCACGCCGAGGGCGAGTCCAGCCTGAAAACTTTCCGGTACAATCTGCCGACAGGAAGTGACGGCCTGCGTTTTGATTTCGCAGGCTCCGGAACTGCTGACGGGGTCATTGAGCGGATCGAGTACCACGAGTACAGCACGCCAGTGCCGGAACCGGGAATCGGGGACTTGCTGGACCTGATCGGCAACGGCATCGGCGGTTTGATCGGCTGGTGATCTGAGGTGGTGAGAGAGGTGGGCTGTCACGACGGGTGTTTTTCTGGGTTCGACTCCCAGCAGTCCGATACCGTGAGGAGGCTGGCGTGTGTTGCGCTGGCCTGGCCGGTCGCTGCCATCACGGCGACCGGACGAAACAACAGGAGAGCGGAAAAGGGTGGCTGATGACAGAGCTTGAAGCAAGGCACATGCAACTTGTAGACAGAGTGAACAACAGCAAAACCACAGAGGAGTACTGGCAGTGGCGAGAGCGGCTCTCTGGGTTTCGCGAGGGTGTCGAGGTGTGCGGCGTCAATGCTGGGCACTTGCTGATGCACGCAGATTCGGTGCAGGAGAGTCGCGGTGTTGATCGCGTCATGTGCGGCGGCGTGTTTCTGGATTGGGAGCCAGCCGACATTGACAGGACAGCAGAAGGAGGACGAATTTGATGCTCAAGATCAGGGACGTGATCGAAACAGCAAGGCCGATGTCCACGGAGTCCCCACTGCAGGGGCAACACCTGCAAGTGAAATTGCTGACACCCAAAAGCGTGGCACACGCGGAAAAACTGGTCGCAGCAGGACGATGGAGGAAAGTGGACGACACCAAGCAAAACAACAGGGAGCGGAGGCGTGGAGAAACTTAGTGTAGGCGACATCTGGCTGATCGGGACGCAACTGGCGAAGCGTCTGCAGGTCAGCAAAACGGGGCTTTACAGAGCGGCTGAAAGCGGCGAGCTGCGGACGTCATCCACGGCGTGCGGAAGGCTGGCTACGACTCTGCAGGAGGCCGAGCGATGGCTGCAACGGAACCGAGCGTGACGATCAGCGGTCTGGCATTTCCGCCATCAGTCAACCACTACTGGAGGCATGTCGGAAGCCGAACGATGATCAGCAGGACGGGCCGAGCCTATCGGCAACAAGTTTTCCACGATGTGCTGCAGCTGCGGCTTCGAGCAATCACGGGGCCGATCAGGCTGGAGGCAATTGTGACAAGGCCAGACCGTAGAAGGCGAGATGTGGACAATCTACTGAAATCTCTGCTTGACGCTCTGGATCATGCCGACGTGTACGAAGACGACAGCCAGATCCACGATTTGCGGATCGGCTGGAAATGCGACGAGAATCAACAGCCGGTCATCGTGGCTGGCGGCGAATGCGAGGTCAGGATATGGAGGATCTGACAATGGCAGAACAGGGAAGTTTGACATTCACTCGGGAGCCGGGTGACTGTTTCGCAGTGGGTGAGGATATCACGATCAGCATCGTCAAAGTGAGGGGCGACAAGGTACGGATCAACATCAAAGCCCCGAAGGATCTTCGGATTGTTCGGGACAACATGAAACAGGACTGCAGCGCCAAGGGCCAGCATGAGGCTGACGGGCAAAGCGGCGGGTGATCTCCGCGGGCCATGGATGGCCAGTTCTGCGGTAAGCTGTGAGAGCCGCGGGCGGGGTGGTCCTTCCCCCGCCAATCCACAGCCGAGGGAGCCGGCCAGTGCGTCGGCTGGCTCCCTCCTTTTCTTTTCTTTTGCGGAGGGTGTGAGGGTGAGTCAAGAATGGGATGAGGTGGTCAACGAGATCAAGCTAATGGTCGAGCGGCTCAATGCGTTTCGCGATGACCTGTTGGCGGCAATAGCTGGCGGCAAGCTAACGGGCAGGCAGCGCGAGTTCGCGCGAGACAGCACAGCTCTGGCCAGCTGGTGCTCGTTGTGTTTGCTGGAGCTTGATGTCAGAGCGACGTCAGGAACGGCAGAGGAGGGCGACACACAGGAATGATCTACGCAGAAGGGCCGGGGCTGAAGCCAAACAGCATGGGCATCTGGCAGAGTGAATCCGGCTATCTGCTGTATGAAGACGCGGAAGAAATCCAAGCGGGCGACCACATCCTCTCGGATCTTCCGCAGGATGAGCGGGACAGGATTTGCCACGAGGCATATCAACATCTGATCAATCGAAAGTCATTTGTGGAGCTGCTGGCCTCTACTGATGACAATGCACAGCCAGCTGGAGAACGTAGGCATGAAGATTTTGACTGGGAAGAAGACGACCCCGCGCCGGTGCTTGTTATACGGCGTGCATGGGATCGGGAAATCGACGTGGGCAGCGCAGGCTCCCGGGGCGGTGTTCTTCGACTTTGAGGACGGGCTCAACGATATCGACTGCAGCCGGACAGAGCATTTGCTCTCGATGGAGATGGTCGACGAGGCGTGTCGGTTTTTGGAAACTGAATCACATCAGTTTCAGACTCTCGTGATCGACTCGGCCGACTGGCTGGAGCGGCGGATTTGGGATCTTGTCGCCGAGCGTGGTGGGAAGAAGTCGATCGAGGACTTCGAGTACGGCAAGGGCTACAAGCTGGCCGGGGCTGTCTGGCAGAAATTCCTGAAGCGGCTGGACTGGATTCGGACAGAACGCCAGATGACTGTCGTGATCCTGGCGCACAGCCAGATCGAGAAGCAGGCCCCTCCGGGAACGGAAAGCTACGATCGCTATAGTCCGGCTCTGCACAAGACCGCGTCGGCAATGGTGCAGGAATGGTGTGACGAGGTATTCTTCGCCAGCTTCCAGACGTACACCAAAACAGAAGACGAGGGCTTCGGCAAGAAGCGGACGATCGCTCTCGGTGGAACTGATCGCGTCGTCAGAACGCAGGAGTCAGCGACGGCTCTGGCAAAGAACCGGCTGGCCATGCCAGCGGAAATCGAATTCAGCTGGTCAGCGTACAGCCAGCACATCAGCGGCAACATCAGCGGCGTCGTCGTGGACGGCAGCAGCAAGAAAAAGGAGGCATGAGCGATGGGGATGAATCTGGGGGGTTTCGACGCCGAGAAGGTCGAAGTGAGTGAATATGCCGCACTCCCGGCAGGGGAGTATCAGGCGATCATCGTCGAGAGTGAGGAGAAGTCGACGAAGGCAGGGAACGGCAAGTATCTGGAGCTGCGGCTGAACATTCAGGGGCCGACACATCAGGGGCGGATTCTGTTTGATCGGCTCAATCTGGTGAACCAGAACGACACAGCGCAGCAGATCGCTAGGGCGACGCTCTCCTCGATCTGTCGAGCGGTGAATGTCCTGACGCCGAAAGACAGCTCAGAGCTGCATGGAAAGCCGCTGACGATCGTCGTGAAGACTCGCGAGTATAACGGCGAGATCCAGAACGAGATCAAAGGCTATAAGCCGCGACAGCTGGCCGGCGGCGGCGGTCACATGATCGCCGAGGCGTTCGGAGGCAATCAGCCAGGTCCGGCAGCCAGCGGGCGGCCGTGGTGATCTGATCGCGCTTCTGTGGTTCATGGCCTCCGGGGAACCGGGGGCCTTTTTTACGGAGTAGGCAACGTGGAACCGAGGGACTACCAAAGGGCAGCCGATGAGGCTGTCTGGGATTATTTGAGAGCATCACGAGACGGACATCCGCTGATCGTCCTGCCGACAGGAGCGGGAAAGTCTCTGGTGATTGCCATGCTGATTCAGCAGGCGATCGAGTACGGTGGGCGGGTCATCGTATTGGCACACCGGAAGGAACTGCTGGAGCAGAATCTGGAGAAGATCAGGTTACTGTGTCCGGGCATCAGCTCCGGGATCTACTCGGCGGGGCTCCGCAGACATGACACAGAATCGGACGTCATCTGTGCGGGCATTCAGAGCGTGCACCGAAAAGCCCTGCTATTTGGCCGGCGGGAGCTGATCATTGTTGACGAGGCACATCTGATCAGTGACAACGAAGACAGCATGTTTTCCCGGTTTATCGGGGATCTGGTCAAGGTGAACCCGCGAGCTAGGCTGGTGGGACTGACGGCGACACCATACCGAACCGGGGAGGGCCTGTTGTGTGGTCCGGATCGGCTGTTTTCCAAGATCGTCTACGAGGCATTCACCGGGGATTTGATCGGGCAAGGTTTCCTCTGCCCGCTGACAAATCAACCGACAGACAAGCCCGTGGACGTGTCAGGCGTGGCAGTCCGCGGCGGTGAGTTCGTCGCCAAGCAGATGGAGGCGGCGTTCGATCAGGCCAGCATCGTGGACGCAGCATGTCAGGAGATCGCTGCCAGCTGTCATGATCGGCGGTCGGTGATCGTGTTCTGCTCTGGCGTGGATCATGCTGAGCATGTCGCCGAAACACTGCGGGGCATCGTCACAGAGCGTGTTGAGGTCATCACGGGACAAACAGACAAAGAGAAGCGGAAGCGGCATCTGGAAGACTTTCGGGCTGGCTCGCTGCGATGGCTGGTGAACGTGGATGTCCTCACGACTGGATTCGACGCTCCTCGGGTCGATTGTGTGGCGGTCCTCCGGGCCACGATGTCTCCGGGGCTGTTTTGCCAGATTGTGGGGCGTGGTCTCCGGACTTCACCGGAAAAGCAGGACTGTCTGATTCTGGACTTCGGTGGCAACATCGAACGGCACGGATCACTGGACTCGCCAGACTATGGCCGGGACACTGGCGGACGATCACAAAGCCAGGTCCAGGAAGAGACAGCACCACGCGAGAGCCAGGGGCCAGCGGAGATCGACTGCCCGCAGTGCGGGATCGGGATTCCTTCCCGGTTTGCGTTCTGCCCAGAATGCGGGGCAGACATCCCGGACGCCATCAGGCACCAGGCAACGGCAGACACTGCCAGCCAGCTGGTGGGCGAGGAAGGACCAGTGGAGTGGGTGGTGTCAGACGTGTGGTACAGGGAGCACCAGAAGAAAAACAGCCCCGACGCTCCCACCACGCTCTGCTGTACTTACTGGATGCATCGACCCGGAGCGGATGGCAATCTGGAGCAGCAGGAGGTGAAAGAATGGATCTGTTTCAATCACACGGGATTCGCACGCAGCAAGGCCGAAAAGTGGTGGGAACGGCGGTCCTTGGTGAAATGCCCGGACAGCGTTCGGGATGCTCTGGACATGATCGACCGGGGAGCGGTTAGGATTCCGGCCAGCATCCACACGCAGAAGGAAGGCAAGTGGCGGCGGGTGATCAGTGCAGAATTCACCGACCCGCGGCCAACGGAACTGATCGAGAGCGAGTCAGCAGAGGCATTCTGGGACGATGGCCTCCCGTTTTAAAGGCAGACACAAATGATCGAATTTCGAGACTACCACAGCCGAGAACTGATCGCCACAAGCGAGGAGACTGGCACAGACGCGGCACCGCAGGACGTTCTCCGAGTGGACATGGACAGCGGAGAGATC
>Ga0208899_1003447_pt1 | contig 10188 bp, 11 predicted proteins | sample VirMetDEL_Nov_24_FD_184518 | JGI IMG/M metagenome (GOLD analysis project Ga0208899, IMG submission 184518) | Aqueous microbial communities from the Delaware River and Bay under freshwater to marine salinity gradient to study organic matter... | ecosystem: Environmental > Aquatic > Marine >...
ATATGAATCTAAACATCCTCAAATTAGACGTAAAAAAGTAACTGCGGATGCTATTGCTTTACAAAATTCAAGAGCACAAGATTTTAATATTAATTCTGGTGGTAAAAACTTTACAACCGTAAGTTTAACGTTACCAGGGGATTTTGCTTTTGAATCGAATGGCATGCAACCTGATGATGGATCAGAACAAAATAGAAGAAGAAATATAAACTCCCTAGCGGGTCAAGTAACAGTGGTAATATCATAATGGCTATAACTTACGCAAATTTTTTAACTCAAGTTAGAAATTACACAGAAGTAGATTCTAATGTTTTATCAGATAGTTTATTAGATCAATTTATTAGAATTATTGAACTCGATGTTGCTAATAAAGTGGATTATGATGATTTAAGAAAATATGCGACGGCTAATTTTGTAACAGGTCAAAGATATATTAATAGACCAGGAGATGAAATTATAATCAGATCAGTTCAAGTTATTGATGGATCTGGAAACAGAACGTTTTTAGAAAAAAGAGATACGAGTTTTATTTCAGAATACAATAATAATGGCTCTACAGGATTGCCACTTTATTATGCAAACTGGAATGAAAATACATTTTTAGTTGCACCTACTCCTGATCAGGCTTATCAAGTGCAATTAAATTACATCATTGATCCACCTCATTTTACGTCAACTAATAATACTTATTTGGCACAATATCAGGAATCAATGTTATTACATGGGGTTTTAACAGAGGCTTTTTCATATCTAAAAGGCCCTGCAGATATGTACAATCTCTATAAAACAAAGTATGATGAGGAAGTACAACTTTTTGCTTTACAGCAAATGGGAAGACGAAGAAGAGATGAATATTCAGATGGAGTGCCTAGGATTAAAGTGCCTAGTCCATCTCCATAAACTATTAAATAAGGAGCTACAAAATGGCAATTACAACAAACGCAATATGCAATACTTTTAAAGAAGAAATTCTGGAAGGCGTGCATGATTTTACACCTTCAACAGGTAACACTTTTAAACTAGCATTATACGATAACACTGCATCTATTGGTGCAGACACTACTTCATACGCAGTTGGTATCACAGGACAAGTTGGTGATACTGGTCAGTATGTTGCAGGTGGCGGAACATTAGTTAATGCTTTAGTATCAGTTAACGGAACAACAGCTTTTGTTGATTTTGATGACTTATCCTTTACTGGAGTTACTTTAACTGCAAGAGGTGCATTAATTTATAATGACACAGCAACTGGTGATCCATCAGTCGCAGTTTTAGATTTTGGAGGAGATAAAACAGCAACAGCAGGAACTTTTACAATTCAGTTCCCTGATGCAAACGATACACAAGCGATTATAAGAATATCGTAAGGAGGATTAAACAATGGCTTTGGTAGTAAATGATAGAGTAAAAGAAACTTCGGCTACAACAGGCACGGGTACATTTACCCTAGATGGTGCAGTATCTGGTTTTGAAACTTTTTCATCTGCGATTGGAAATACAAACGAAACTTATTATGCAATCGTTAATAGTAACGGTGAATTTGAAGTTGGTTTAGGAACAGTTGGTGCAGGTACTTTATCAAGAGATACAATTATTTCTTCATCTAACAGTGATTCTCCAGTAGTATTTACTGGAGGAACTAAAAATGTATTTTGTACCCTTCCAGCATCCAAAGCCGTTATCCTTGATTCAAGTGGAAACATTGTTGCAAACAATGGATCTAACTTAACAAATTTAAATGCTACAAATTTAGCTTCAGGCACGGTACCTGACGCAAGATTTCCAGCTACTTTACCAGCAATCAGCGGTGCTAATTTAACAAATTTAAATGCAAGTAACCTTGCAAGTGGAACCGTAGATAATGCAAGACTAGACGCAGACCTTGCTGCAATTGGAGGATTAACTTCAGCAGCAGATAAAGGTATTCAATTTACAGGGTCAGGAACTGCAGGAACTTTTGATTTAACAACTGCAGGTAAAGCATTATTAGATGATGCAGATGCTGCAGCCCAAAGAACGACTTTAGGATTAGGATCTCTTGCAACTTTAAATACTGCTGCTTTAGGAACTAATACAACAGGAGATTATGTACAAAATTTAACTGCTGGAGCTTTAATTGATTTACAAAATAATACTGGAGCAGGTGCTACACCAACAGTTGATGTAGATTTATCAGAATTAACAACTTCCACTTCAGATGCAGACGGAGATTTTTTTGTTGTAGTAGACTCCGTAAATGCTCAAAAGAAATTAACAAAAGCAAATATTAATATTTCAGGGTTTAATAACGACAGTGGGTTTACTACAAATACAGGTACTGTAACTTCAGTTACTGGAGGTAATGGTCTTACAGGATCTGTTACAACTTCTGGTTCTTTAGATGTAGGAGCAGGAACTTTAATTGATGTAACTGCAGATGCGGTTAATGTAGATTTATCAGAATTAACAACTTCAACATCTGATGCAGATGGTGATTTTTTCTGTGTTGTTGACAGTGTTAATGCTCAAAAAAAACTTACAAAAGCAAATATTAATATTTCAGGATTTAATAATGACAGTGGATTTACCACAAACACAGGTACTGTAACTTCTGTAGGAGTAACTGCTGGAGCTGGTTTAACTGGTGGTGGAACAGTTACTACTTCAGGGACTATAAATTTAGATGTAGGAGCGGGAACAGGTATTGATGTAGCTGCAGATGCAATTTCTGTTGATGTATCTGACTTCATGACCAATGGTTCTAATAATAGAGTTGTTACTGCAACAGGCACAGATGCTATGAATGCAGAAGCTAATTTAACTTTTGATGGTTCTGCTTTAACTGTTACTGGAAATATTTTGCCAGGAACAACTAATACTTATAACTTAGGAGCATCAGGTAATATTTGGGCAAATTTATTTACGGGAGACTTACATTTATCTAACGAATCAAAAGAAGAAGGTAATGCAATTGATGGCACTAAAGGTAACTGGACTATTCAAGAGGGTGCTGAACATTTGTATATTTTAAATAATAAATCTGGTAAAAAATACAAATTTAAGTTAGAGGAAATATAATGATATTCAATTTTGATAAAAAAGAATATGATAGCGAAAAATTATCAGACGAAGGCAAAACAGTTTTACAAAAACTTCAAAACATTGTTGTTCAAAAACAACAATTAAGTATACAGTTTACTGACTTAGAAATTTTACAAAAGCATTATTCTGATCTACTTAAAAAAGAATTACCGAAAGAAAATAAAAAAGTAGTCAACAAAGGAGCTTAGATCATGGCTCTAGGAGTTAGTGCTTATACAGAGACACCTTTTGGAGCGGATCCAGCTGATGTTATTGCATATCCATTAGGAATTAACTTATCTGCTCAAACAGGAAATTTTGTTACACAAGGAAACGCTAATGTTGATGTAACAGGTATTTCCATTTCACCAACAACAGGACAAGCAAATGGAAGTTCGGTAGTAGATGTATCTGTAAATGGGTTTAATTTAAATGTTGTAACAGGTAATGAAGATGCCTTTACTGACATTACAGTTGAAGTTACTTCAGCTGGTCAGTTAACTGTAGTTAACCAAATTTTTGAACAAGATACTTTAACCGCTTTTGGTGAAGCTCCTTTTGCTACTCAAAGTCCAAGTACATTTACTCCAGTTAATGTTACTGTAACAGGTAATGCAGACATAGCTCTTACGGGAATACCTTTAAACATTGTTACAGGTAATGAAATTCCAGCAGGTAATGCTAATGTGTCTGTAACTGGAATTAATTTAAATAGTTCAGTAGGTGAAGTTTATGCAGCATCTTTAGTAACTGTAGAGGTTACTGGAATACCTTTAACTTCATCTATCGGTGCTGAAACCGTAATTATAGATGTAACTTTTTCTGTAACAGGACAACAATTAAATTCTCTTATAGGTAACGAAACAGCATTTACAGATGTTGATGTAACGGTTACGGGAAATAGTTTAGATTCAACAATTGCAGATGTATCTGTGACAGGAACAGCAAATCTCTCTTTAACAGGAATTCCTTTAACTACAGCAGTTGGAACTGTAGATCATAATTCAACTTATACTGTTTCGGGAGAACAATTAACTACTGCAATAGGACAAGCAGAAGCAACTGACGCAAGCGCTGAAATTACTGGCATAGGTTTAACAACATCTACAGGTACAGTTAAATTTATTGTTTGGTCAGAGGTGGATACAGGAACTGATGTAAATTGGATCGAGGTTGATATTGCAGCTTAAAAAGGGTAAAATAGTAAAGGACTAAAAATATGGCATCAACTTACACTGATTTAGGATTAGAATTAATGGTTACTGGCGAAAACGCTGGTACATGGGGTGATAAAACAAATACAAATTTACAATTAATCCAACAAGGTTTTGCTGGATATCAAGAAGTAAGTATAGCGGGTGGAGCACAAACAACAGCTCTTGCTATGACTGATGGATCTTTATCAAACGCTAGAAACCAAGTCATAAAATTCACAGGAACGATTACAGGAAATCAAATTGTAACAATTCCAGATTCAATAGAAAAATCATACACACTAGTGAACGGAACTTCAGGAGCATTCACAGTTCAGTTTAAAACTGTTTCTGGAACAGGTCCTACTTTTGCAACTACAGATAAAAACATAAAAATTGTATATAGTAATGGAACAGACATAATAGATGTAACTGCGAATTTTAGTAATTTAGGTAATGTAACATTAGGTAATATAACAACAGGAACGATTACAGCGGGTAATATAACAACAGGAACGATTACCTCTTCTGCAATAGCAGCCACTGGGAATATAACTCCTGGTGCTAACGATACTTATGACTTAGGAGCTTCTGGAAATGTATGGAGAAACCTATATACAGGAGACTTACATTTATCTAATCAAGCTAAAACTGAAGGAAACATTGTTGATGGCACTAAAGGCAACTGGACTTTACAAGAGGGTCAAAATGATATATTCTTAATTAATAATGTATCAGGAGATAAGTTTAAATTAAAACTGGAAAAAATATAGGTTTATATATAGGTTTATATTATGGCAATTAAAGATACAAATAATAATGAACTAGTTAGTTTTTCAGCAACAGCTAGTGCAGTTAATGAAATTACAGTAAAAAATGCGGCTACTGCTAATGCACCAGAAATATCAGCTAGTGGAACAGATACTAATATAGATTTAAAATTAACACCTAAAGGATCTGGTAATTTAATATTAGATGGTCTTGAATTTCCAAACGCTGATGGATCAGCAAGCCAAGTTCTTCAAACAAACGGAAGTGGAGTTTTAAGTTTTGCTACTCCTAGCGGTGGTAAAGTTTTACAAGTTGTAAGTTCTTCAAAAACTGATACTACCACCGTATCGCACACAACCTCTTTTACAGATACAGGTCTTTCAGCTACAATTACACCTACAGCAGCAACTAGTAAAATTTTAGTTACTGGTTTCGTGAATGGATCAACTACTAGTACCAGTATTAGAGGATATTTCGTATTAACAAGAGCAGATACAGCCATTTTGGAAGGAGCCTCTCCAGGTTCTAGAGTTCCTTGTACAAATATGTCAGGAAGTAATGGTACAGATATACGAGGCGTTCCTTTTAATTTTCTCGACTCCCCGTCAACAACCTCGGCGACGACGTATAAGATCCGTGTTAGAAACGGTCCAAGTGATATTGGAAATACTGGTATAAATTTAGGGCTAAGTGAATCAAACACTGCAAACTATGGTAGGGGTGCTTGTACAATGACTTTAATAGAAATTGATGGAGCGTAATATATGAAGGGTACAGCTATATATAATTGCATGGTAAAATTAAATGAGGAACTTGGTAATGATTACAGAGCTATCATTCATGGTAGTCCTTCAAATGAACAAGAGTATTTAACACAGGTTGAATATTTTTTAGATACAGGAGAAAACAATGATTCTCAAATGTTGCCGAATCAACCTTATACATGGGCTCAGATAGTTTCGAAACAAGCCGAGGCTGAATTAAAAGACGAACTTGATGTTATCAGAAATTTAAGAGAACCTCTTTTAGCTGAATCTGATTGGTCAGTTTTATCTGATAATCAACTTACAGATGCAAAAAAAGCTGAATGGTTAACGTATAGACAAGCTCTAAGAGATATTACAAATGGAATTACTACTGCTGAACAAGCAATAAATATTGCTTGGCCGACAAAACCTGTTAAATAGGTTTCATGCATATCGCTGTTATAGGATCTGGCACGGTCGGTGTAATGTCCGTATGTTCTTTATTAGGTTTTACGGATTTTAAAGTCACTTGTATTTATAATCCAAATAAAAAAATTTTAGGTATTGGTGAAAGTAGTAATGTTCAATTACCAAAACTTTTATGGGAAAGTATTCAATACAATCCAGTCTTTGATAAAGATTTAGACGCAACGTTAAAGTATTCTGTCCTATATAAAAATTGGAGAAAAGAAGATTTTCATAGTCCTATTTTACCTATTGAATATGCTATACATTTTAATAATTTTAAACTTGGAGAATTTGTTTATTCTGAGTGTTTAAAAAAATATCCTGACCGATTTCAAATTATAAAAGATGATGTTTTAGAAATAATAAATGAAACAGATAAGGCAAAAGTTAAATCAATAAATAAAACATATGATTTTGATTTTGTTATAGATTGTAGAGGTTGGCCAGAAGATTATTCTGATTATATTGAAAGTGAAAGTCTTTTACTTAATAAGTGTTTAGTTAATATGATCCCTGAAAAAGGAGATTGGAATTTTACTTATCATTATGCAACTCAAAATGGATGGATGTTTGGCATACCTCTTCAAACAAGACAAGGATGGGGTTATTTATTCAGTGATCAAGTAACAAGTGATCAAGAAGCGGTAGAGGACATTAATCATATCTTTAAATCGAATTTGAAACTAGATGATCTTAAAGTTTTTAAATTTAAACCTTATAGAGCCAAAAAATTTCTTAATGGTAGAATTATGAAAAATGGAAATGCAGCTATTTTTTACGAACCTTTAGAAGCGCTTTCAGGTGTTATGTATCATAATATTAATATTGCTTTTATAGATTATATTTATAAAACCAGATCTGAAGAACAAATTAATCAACATTTACATAAATTATCTGAACAATATGAAAATTTTATTTGTTATGCGTACCATGGAGGTAGTAATTTTAACTCTAAGTTTTGGAAGACAATACAAGAGAAAACAAAAAATCATTTAAAAAATAATGATTTATGGAATCAAAATATTAAAGATATAAAAGAGGATCAAATTGTCTTTCCTTGGGCTCCTTCTCAATGGAAGAAATTAGATAAAGTGTTTGGATACGGCTATTTTAATTAGTCTATAAATCAAAGCGTTTATATATTATAATACCAGAATGCCATTAAATTTAATTAATATAAGACCAGGCTTTAATAAGCAAATAACTGATACCGCAGCTGAAGGACAGTATGTAGATGGTGATTTTGTACGTTTTCGTTCAGGTTTACCAGAAAAAATAGGTGGTTGGGAAAGAATTACAAATAATACCTTATGCGGGGTAGTTAGGGCTCAACATCAATGGACGGATTTAGATGGTAGAGTTTATGCATGTCTAGCGTCTTTACGAACACTAAATATTTATTATCAAGGTGTTTTTTATGATATTACTCCATTAGAAGCAGCTCAAACAGGAGCAACTTTTAATACAACTAATGGATCCCCTGTGGTAACCGTTAACTTAACAGGACATTTATTACAACAAGGAGATTTATTTACCTTTACTTCCGTGACACCACCAACTGGTGCAGGATACACAACAGGAAATTTTGAAGACCAAACATTTGAAGTTACTTCAAGAGTGAGCGCAAATCAATTTACCATTACCATGGCAGCAAATGCCACAGCTGATAATACGGCTGATGGCGCAGCCACGATAAACCGTTATGTATTAATTGGTCCTATTGGACAAAGCGCAGGTTATGGATGGGGAACAGATTTATGGGGTGGAGAAAGTTCTTTAGAAACACCTTTAAACGGAGGAATTAATAATTCTGTTACAACAATTACTTTAACTAATACTACAGGCTTTCCAACATCGGGATCTGTTTTAATTGATTCTGAAATTATTGCTTATACAGGAGTTTCTGGTAATGATTTAACAGGGTGTACTAGAGGTTCTCAAAGTACAACTCCAGCGTCTCATTTAGATCAAGCTGCAGTAACTGCTCTTACAGGGTGGGGAGAAGCTTCCTTAGCAGCTGGCACAGTAATTGATCCTGGTAATTGGTCATTAGATAACTTTGGGCAAATATTAATTGCAACTATTTTTAATGGCAGAACCTTTACTTGGCAACCTATTCAAAATACACCTAATGCTTTAAGCACAAGAGCAACAATTATGTCAGGTGCACCAACTAAATCTATTATGACGATAGTGTCCGATCAAGACAGACATTTAATTCATTTAGGAACAGAAACTACGATTGGAGATACAACTACACAAGATAAAATGTTTATTCGTTTTTCTAATCAAGAAGATTTTAATACTTATCAACCTACTTCTGTAAATACTGCTGGTACATTTAGACTAGATGATGGAACGGAAATACGATCAGCGATAAGAGCAAAAGATTATATTTTAATTACTACGGATACAGCGGCTTATACATTACAATTTGTTGGAGCTCCATTTACATTTAGTATTCGAAAGATTGGTTCAAACTGCGGATGTATTGGATCACATGCAATGCAATTTAAAGACGGTATTGTGTACTGGATGGATGACTCTGGTGGATTTAATTACTTTAATGGAACGGTTGATACTTTAGATTGTAGTGTAGAAGACTTTGTCTTTACTACAAACAATCCAGGAGACCTCGGTTTAAATTATGGTGCAGGTAAGTTAGTGTATGCAGGTAACAATTGTTTATATGGTGAAGTAACTTGGTATTATCCATCATCTACTTCCAGTGTTATAAATCGATCGGTCACTTTTAACAAAGGTGAAAATTGTTGGTATACAATGTCCTTAGCAAGAACGACAGCTAATGATGCGCATTTATTTGATGTTCCTTATCAAACTTCTTTTAACCCTACAGGCACTCCTTCCTTTCCAACGATTCAAGGTGTAAGCAATATAAATGGATCCTCAACTTACTGGGCTCATGAAACAGGCACCGATCAAGTAGAAGGCTCTACCACAACAGCAATATTAGCTTATGTTGAATCTGGAGATTTTACTTTACATCAAGGTGGAGACGGAGAGGTATTTACAAAAATTAGAAGATTTATTCCAGATTTTAAAAGGCTAGACGGTAATGCACAGATTACTATTCTCTTAAAAGATTATCCTACGGATACTGCTGCGTCTTCTTTATTAGGGCCTTTCACTGTTTCATCAAGCACTCAAAAAGTAGACACACGAGCTAGAGGTAGAGCTGCTGCATTAAAAATAGAAAATACATCAACTGGACAATCTTGGAGATATGGAACGTTTAGAGCAGATGTGCAACCTGATGGTATGAGATAATGGCTAAAATAAATGTAACCCTTCCTATACCTAGCCCTGAGTACAATCCTAATAACCAACAACAAATTGTACAAACGATAGATCAATTAAAAGATCAATTAAATTATACGTTTCAAGAAGAACTAAAACAGGAACTTCAAAGATTCACTTGGTTTAATATGGGGAGTAATTGTTAATGTCTGGATGTAATAATGTCAACGTAGAACCAACTGTCATTGGTGGTGGAAATGGATCAAATGCTTATGATGCATTTGGAAGATTAAGAGTTTCTAATCCATTTACTATTTTTGATAGTTCAAATGTAATGTCAAAGAACAATCTCTTTGATGAAGACTTAACGGGATCAGGAACAGTTACTTATACCGCAAATAAATCTACGGTTAATTTAAATGTAACCACCGCTAGTGGTGATAAAGTTATAAGACAATCTAAAAGAGTTATGTCTTATCAACCAGGTAAGTCATTATTTATATTTAATACATTTGTAATGAATGCACAAGAATCTGGATTAGAACAACGTGTTGGAACTTTTGACGCAAACAATGGAATCTTTTTTGAAGACACTGGAACAGGTTATCAAATTGTAAGAAGAAGTTATACATCAGGATCAAGTGTTGATGATCCAATTGCACAGTCAGCTTGGAACGGAGATAAACTCGATG
>Ga0208899_1003461_pt1 | contig 10167 bp, 8 predicted proteins | sample VirMetDEL_Nov_24_FD_184518 | JGI IMG/M metagenome (GOLD analysis project Ga0208899, IMG submission 184518) | Aqueous microbial communities from the Delaware River and Bay under freshwater to marine salinity gradient to study organic matter... | ecosystem: Environmental > Aquatic > Marine >...
ATCTGTTTAACTTTTCCGTAGACCTGTTTAAGTCTGCTGCTGGACGCAAGCTTACGTCTCTTGAGTGTCACGATTTGGTCTGTAAGATAGCTGACATTGTTGTAGTAGGTGGAGTACGTAGGTCTGCCCTCATCAGTCTTAGTAATGTAACAGACAACCGGATGGCTAATGCCAAGAACGGTGAATGGTATCTTACTAATGGGCAGCGAGCTTTGGCGAACAACAGCGCAGTCTATTCTGAACGGCCTGACTTTGATACTTACTCCTCTGAGATGAAGCGCCTCTATGATTCTAAGTCTGGCGAGCGTGGTATCTTCAGCCGTGTAGCAGCACAGAAGGTAGCAGCACGTAATGAAAGGCGTGATGCGACTCATAAGTTTGGAACCAATCCTTGTTCTGAAATTATTTTGAGACCCTATCAATTCTGTAATCTATCTGAAGTTATTGTACGCGCTAATGACACAGAGGATACGTTAAAATATAAAGTTAAGATTGCTACTATTCTAGGTACGCTACAGGCAACCATGACTGACTTCCGTTACTTACGTAACATATGGAAAAAGAACACAGAAGAAGAAGCGTTGCTTGGTGTTTCTATGACAGGTATCATGGACTGTAAGCTAACTAACGGTTCAGGAAACGATAAAGCTCTGTCTGATTTGTTAGATGAGTTGCGTCAGGTAGCTATTGATACAAATAAAGAATGGTCCAAGAAACTAGGAATTAATCATTCGGCAGCTATCACCTGCGTTAAACCTAGTGGCACTGTGTCACAGTTAACAGACAGTGCTTCCGGTATTCATCCTCGATTCAGTGAATATTACATTCGTACTGTACGTGCAGATAAGAAAGACCCGCTGGCTACAGCAATGATTGAAGCTGGCTTTCCACACGAAGAAGATGTAATGAATAACTCTAACTGGGTCTTTTCATTTCCTCAGAAAGCGCCAGCCAAGGCAGTTACTGTAGAAGATATGGGGGCTATGGAACAGCTTAAACTATGGAAGATATATCAGGATCACTGGTGTGAGCATAAGCCTTCAATGACTTGTTACTATAACGATGGTAACTTCTTTTCAGTCTGTCAGTGGATCTGGGAAAACTTTGATAGTGTTAGTGGCATCAGCTTCTTGCCAGAAGCCGAACACGTATACAAGCAAGCCCCGTATCAGAAGATAGACAAAGAGACATATAATAACCTGTCTAAAGATGTGCCTAAACATTTTGCTTGGGACTTAAAAGAAGAGGATGATAATACTGAAGGTATGCAAACGCTTGCTTGTGTCTCTGGTGTGTGTGAGATTTAATCATGGAAGGTAATATAATTTCTTTTAGGGTTATTTTTGATAGAAAAGGAAGGCTCTCTACTGAGCTTTCCTGCCTACCAGAAAAAGAAATTACAAATATATTCTCCAGTAAATATGACCAAGCGTACATAAGAACAATACTCAGGGAGTGTCATCTTAGGTTTGATGATCTTCACGAGTACCTAGAGAAGAACCTACAGGCGCTGAACCACCATGAGTGAAGAAATATATTTTACACCTGAGTCAAAGCTTGGAATTGTTATGAGGGCTAATGTAGATATTATCACTGCTGTTGCGTCTATGGAACACTACGAAGAATCTGTAGAATATATGGTACAAATTATTAATAAACACGCAGAGTTGGTCTATGATATATCTCAAAAGGTTATAGCCGCTGAGCGTATGGATATACGTAGAGTTAAATAATTACCACTTAACTTTGTCAGCCCAATAAGCTGCTGACATCTTACCCTTTTTGATATTGCTGGCATGACGAGCTTTAAAGCTGGCCCTCTTTTTTTTCATACGCTCAGATTCACCTGCCTTTGGCTTCCCTGCTGTCTTGGCTCCTTGTTCACCGAAGCGGATGGTCTTAACTTTGTCACCTTCTTTGGCGACGACGACATGGCTTTTCTTAGGATGATTGGGGGTGCGCTTTGGTTTATTATAACCACTAACACCTGCTCTTTCTAACCTAGGATCTTTTTTATTACTCATCGCTTCTTTCCTTTATGCAGTCCATGTCTAGCGTGCTGCTTACCTTGAGCAGTGGCCTGTCTTTTCTTTTTGTTAGCCGCCGCAAGTTTCTTCTTACCTGCTGCCGTTGACTTAAGATTTTTAATAGTAGCGGCAGGCGCATATACTTCACCAGTTTCAGAAGACTTCTTACCACTAGGTGTACGCCACTTCTGTTTTGTCCAACGCTTCAGAGACTTCTGAGATTCTTTCATTTATAACCCCCACCCTTAGCTTTGTATTCTTTGGCTAACATCTGAGCCTTACGAGCAGACCATTGACCAGCTTTACCGCCTTTTGAACCAGCCTTGATCTTGTTAAAAAGATTCTTACGCATCGTAGGCTTAGTGTAGTTACCTGCTTTATTAACAGTAGATTTCTTTTTCTTAGCCATCTTTCTTGTTCCATAGGTCAAATAAAACTCTTACCTTTTCTTTAAGGGTTTCTATGTCACCATGCATCTTAGCCAGCACAATGACTAGCGTAACAAAGCCTAAAGCTATAGGCCATACAGCGTTTAAAAAATCTAGTGCCGTCATTTTATTTTCTAGTCTTCTCAAAGCTCCTCATTGCACCTAAACCCAACATGCCCATCAACACAGGCATCATAGTTTCAAGAGGCACAAGAGGTATAACGATGTCTATCTTGGCTAATGCTAAAACAAAATTAGCAAACGGTATGGTGATGAAGTTTCCAAACATGCCCAGCCCACACGTCCACCCGATAAAAGGACGCCACCCACTGACAAACAAATTAGAGTTAGCCGCCTCAACCTTGTTGACTTCTACTTGAGCCTTCATAAGTTCTTGATGATGCCTCTCTGACATCGTAGCAATCTCATGAGCCAAGGCATTCTTTTGATCCTTGTCCTCAATGAACTTGTCTAACAAGCCTGTTACAGGCCCCACCAAGGTTGACACTAAACTCATACTAATAACTCCATACCCAAGGCCTTGGTCTACCTTCTTCCGCTTCCAGGTCATCTAAATGGATGAAACGACTAGCGCCTTTTTGATTAACACCAATGCCCGTAAGACCCATGCGTAAAGCGCCCTCTAGAATTTCATAAGCCTTATCTCCTTGACAGGCTATGTCTATGGCCCTACCTGACGCATGTGCGCCCGGAGACTTCTTAGCTGCTTCTATGGGGTGTTCTGGGCAGCGGTATGCAGAAGTAACAGTGAAGGGGATTCCAAGGTCATGTCGAAGAGCCTCAATCTTTAACATGAAGTCATCATCCATACTATGTTTACCACAATGCTGGCACTTAAGTTCTGACTCTGTAAAAAATTTATATTCCATTATTCCTCCAGAAGACTTTTAGATCTTTTAACGGCTTGTTTAATAGCCTCTTCTTTATCTTTAAAAGTAGGTAATACCTCACCCGTAATAAAATCAACAACTCCTTCTTTAGTTGCCTGAGATTCAACAAGCTTCTTAAATAGCCTTTCTGGTATCTTTTTACCTTCTTTGTCTATTGTTGGGTAATTAACCCAGCGACCATCTTCAAGCTGTATCGTCTCCGTCTTTTCAGAATAAGGTTGGCCTTCTTCGTCGTGATATACTTTACGCCCAACTCTAGTAATAGAGCCTTTAGAGTATTTTTTACGCTTTAAACTATATAATAATTTACCGCCTTTAAATTTGTTTTGTCTTGGGTCTGCTTTATCAAACCTAGCTGCAAATGCACTCTTGAACTGCTCTGGTTTAAATAAGATATAAGAGTATGGAGATTCGCCTTTTATGCGAGCTTCAAAATTATTCTTATATTTAATAGAATCAAATCCAAAATCCTCTAAAACTTTTCTAAATTCTATATTTAATTTTGCATTGTGTAAGTTATATCTCAAAGAATCTTCTGCTTCTTCGGCGGCTACATCCATAGCCTTTTGTATGTAGGGGGCCGTTTTCCTTTTTAATACAGCCGTAACAACTTCTGGAGTTACTCCTTTATTTTTAGATTGCTTAGCAACTTCTTTTGCTATATAACTCACATCCTGAGGCCTTGTAAGAATTTCTAAAGCTGACCAAGCTCCAAAGTCTTTTTCAAATACAAGAGGTTTAGTGACATTAATGTAGCCTTTTGTAATTGACTTTGGCATAGACATATCAGAATCTGCAAGTAAGGACTGCATAACTTCTTCTGATAGCTCCTGTCCTCCACCAAGTTCTTTTACTGAATCTACCGAAAGAATGCTTGTAGCCTGACCGCGAGTCCCTACATGAGTACCTATTTCTTGCGGCATTGCAAAGCTCATTTCGTAATCTGTATCGTAACCGTGTTTAGTACCACGATACATAGGTTCTTTTTCTTTAGAGTCTTTTAAGAAATCTTTCAGGGCTTGATCTCTATTTTCTAGTTCTATATCTCTTACTTTTTCGGGTCTCGTAGGAATACTTGGAACTTCCATAGATTCTAAAAGCGCACGATCTTCTGAGCTAAGATTTGATATTTGACTTTTATAATCCTCTTTAAACATATCAGAAACTTCTTTTCTAGTTTCTTGAGTTTCAGCTAATTCTCTTTGAGCTAATACATCAGATAAATTTCTTTGAGTATTTGGTTCTGGTCTTTTATCCGTAAGCTTTTTAGAGTCTAAAATATATTGGAGTTCTGCTATAATATCGCTGGCATCTCCAAGCTCTTGCTCACGAGCAGAAGCCTCATTAAAGGTTTCTATTTCATCCTCTGTGTAGCCACGAGCGCGGCTAAAGTCTTCACCCATTATTAATTGATCTTTATCATCAATAAACTGTGGATATCTCCTGCGTATTTGATCCATAGTAAGATCATGTTTTTCTTCAAGAAGTGCTTTAGTCTCAAGTTTTAAGAAGTCTTCAAAGTCAGGATCGTCAATCTCTCCGGGCATATCTTCAGAGCCTCTAAACCTAGAAGCAATTTCTTCGGCTGCGTCTTCTGCCTCTTCACGAGATACAATACGCTTACTGTACTTTTGAATGACTTCACTTAGAGGCTTACTAATAATTTTTGCTATGCCGCCAACACCAAAGCCCAGTCTTCTTATAGGATCTTCTTCATCCATAAAGGCTGTACCAGCTTGTTTGTCGTAGGGCTGACCTGTCATTTTATCTATACGCTCGTCAGGCTCTGGAGCGGCTCTAGGAATAGCTACCTCTCCACCTTTTAGGTATAAAAACTTTTCTTCTTTTTCGTCTTTTAAAATATCACGAAAAGCTTCTCGCACCTCTTTCTTACCTTCTCTAGGCAATACACCATATCCAGGTGTCATACTAGCAAGAGGCGCTAAACTTCTAGATCCTGCAATAGATAAAACCGTACCGGGGAAAGGACCAAAGGGTGCTGTCATAACGGCTTGAGGAACTCCGACATACTCTGAAGACCTTGCTGCTCTTTGAATCATATCTAAATATAATCCATTACCGCCCCAACGAGCCAGTGCCTCCATTTGAATTTCAGGCATTTCTTTTTCTTCGTATCTAGGATCTTGTGTAAAGATTGCGTTTCTAGCATAATTAAGCTGTGTTGCAGCGGCTTGTAAAGTTAATGCTGTTCCTAAAACTTTACTAGTTCCTACAACGTCTGCTTTAGACATACCACGAGTAGTTCTGCGAACCATATCTTTTAATATAGTATTTGTAAATGCAGCGGGGTATGTAGTTAGCTGAAACAACATTGTTGTAAAGGGGTTTTTAGAAAGTGCCAAAGATCTCATGCCCGACTCTCTAGTTGGATTGAGTATAACTTCATTTGCGTACCTAGCCGCTCCGCGATCTATTTGATATGTAAATGGACTTTCTATATCTAAGTCACCACCAGTTTTTTTAATCCAAGCTGTGCCTTCGTCAATATCAACATTTAACTCAAGAAGTTCATCAATTTTTCTTTGTATGGCTTTATTAGGCTCTTTTGCACCATGCCTAGAAATAGCTTTTAAATTATCTACAATAATATCTCTTCCAACATTAAAGCTTGTAAGTTGTACTGTTTTTGTCCAAGGCTCTAAAAGATTAGCTCTAAAAAAGGCCCTGTTAACTTTTGCTAAAAACGGATTCTTTACAGCCTCTCCAGACAATCTTTCTACTTGATCAGAAGCTGCTTGATCCAAAGCAATTCCAAAACGCTGCATTTTTCTAAAGGCTTCTGGTCTAGACAAGTTATGATTCTTTACAAGAGAATCTACCATGTCATAAGTCAAAGTCTGTGTGCCATCTTTTACTGCTTTTGAAAAACCTTTTACTGTGCTGTAAACACCACCTCTAGTAAAGTTTAATAAAAGCTCAGTCAAACTACTGACAGTAGCTAAGGGTAGCAAAGCAAGACGCTGAGCTGTTGTAATACCATCTACAACGCTTTGAAATTTAGAAATTTCTTGACCTTCACCTGTTTGAGCCTTCCAAACAGTTTCCAGATCGTTCATAGCTCTTCTACCCTGAGCCTGACCTAACTCTTCAAAAACCTTTGGCTCATACATAGATTTAAAGTCTGTCCACTTAGTAGCTCCAAAGACTTTTTTACGCGCAAGTTGCTTGCTAATTTGATTGTAATATGTAAGAAGAACATTTTGAGTATCATTATCTAAAAACTTTTCAAACATTGTATCGTCTTCAATTTTATTAAAGACTCTTTTAGATAAGAAAAAATTACCGTAGCTTGCAGCATCACCATAGTCTTCGTTTTTAGAAAGCATACTTGAAATAATAGACAAAGCTTCTTGTTCGCTATCTGCCTCGCCGCTTTTTACCAAAAGACTCATAAACTCAGACTGGTTGTTTTGTATTGCTTTTCTATTCCAAAGCCTTGGAAAATAATTTTTAGTAATTAACTGCGCGTCTTCATAAAGCCCAGCATCTTTTAACTGTTCTGCGGCTCTATCCAAATCTTTTCGGATTATACTAGCAGCTTGATTAATGGTGTCATCTTTAGAGGCCCTACCTCTAACAGCATTACTTAGCTCCAAGAAAGCGTCATCCCGACCTCTACCTGTAGTGGCCCTTAAAATAGGATCAACAGCGCCCTTCATGCTGACATAAAAGTCTCCTAAAGTATCTGAAAGAACTTCGGCGTAGTCTTGACCTTCTCCTGTGCGCTCACCAAAGAAAGTTCTATTAGAATCATATCTAAATTTATTTTGAAGTTGCTTTACAGTATCGGACTTGCTTACATAGGGATCTAAAAATGTAGTAACTCTACCTCCATAGTAAGCGGGAGCTTGTCTAGCAATATTAATTACTTTTGATAAAGAGTTAGCTACACCGCCTTGAGAGGTTATAGGATCTTCTTGAGATGCTAATCTAGAAGCTAGTTCTTCACGAGCATTATCGCTCAACCCTTTTTTCTTAGCGAAAGTATTAACACGATTTATAACTTCTTGTTCGTCACCGATAACTTCAAAAACACCTTCAATAAAGTCAGCGGTATCATCGTCTACACCCAACCGCTCCTTGCCATACTCTAAACCTTCACGATCTAAAAGCTGCCCAATAAGACTATCGTTTTCTATAACGTCTTTAGTTTCTACTTCATTGGGGTCTGCGGCTCGCTGTATAACTTTTTTGTCTACTTTAGAAACTAAGTAATCTCCAAGTTTGCCCAAGCCATAACCTAAAGTGCCTCCAACTAAAACACCTGCGCCTGTAGAAACAGCAACAGATGTTTTGTCTACTTCAGAGTCTTGTATCTTTGCAGCAATGTCCCGAGTCTGTCTTCCGTAGTCCTCTAAACCAGACCAAGCTCCACCCTCAATAGCGCCCACAGCCGTTGGTGTTGTAAGACCCTGTAGCCGAGAAGCAATATTTTTTTGCACTCCTTTTTTAGCAACAGCTTGTGCGCCTACACGCCCCGCAGCAGCCATTCCTCCCGTAAAAGGAATTGCTAAAAGACCTAAAAGATTTACAGGGTCAGTTACAATATCTCCAGCAAAGTCTTTACCAAGGCTAAGATACTCCCCAAACGAATCTACTTCTGCATTTTCAAAACGCTTACGAATGTAAGCATAAGACCTAATGACATCATCAGGAGCTTCTTCTAGCGCAGAAGCCGTAGAAAATAAAGTCGGAAGTTTGTTATCTTCGTCCCTAAGCATTTCTATAATATCTGTAGGGGTGTCCTTTTCTGTCCTAGGAACACGACTCTTTTTTCTTTTGTATCTGTTACCTTCTTCCTGCGCTCTTGCCACTGAATCAAAAAAGCCTTCTTTTTCCTGCATATAACGCAAGAAAGGCTGCGCTCTTTCAATAAACTTTTCGTCGGCTCTGAGATCTGCCATACGTTCTTTTTGAACAGGCTCAGGGGTTTCTGGCTCCAGAGGTGTTGGCATCAAAGAACTTTCTTCTTTCTTCTTTTTTTCAGCTAAATCAAACCAATAATTATCTGGATAAAAAAAAGTTTCTTCGTTGTATATACCCATATTTATCGGCCTCTAGCTAATAAAGTTTGATGTATAGGCATAAATACATCTAATATAGTATAGCTATTTCCGTCATCATCAGTCGTAAAAGCAGAAGGATTAGATCGCTCTAAAGATCTAATAATAGCTATTCTTGCTTGCGGCTGATCCATAAACTCAGTTGCAAACTCATTAGGCGCTTTGTTTAACAGAGTATTAAATTCATTTCCTGATAACATAATTGCAGATTTATTTCTACTTTCAGCAGCATAAAAAGCATCTAAGCTGTAGACACTTGGCGCTCTCTGAAGTTTATCTTCGTTATAACCATTATTGTCTATATAATTTATATCGTCTGCTTTAAAATCTTTTCTGTCAAAAAACCATAAACCATCATCTATTAAATCTTCAGGGTTTACAGAACTATTAATATGTTGTATAGTTATACCAGCACCAAGTTGCATTGCTGTATCAACATTAACTCCAAGCTTATCTCTTAATACAGAAGCGTTTTTTAGCGACATACCACCAAGAATGTTTTTATAGGCTTGTTGAGTCCCTTGAAGTTTTACATCATCAGGAGATGCACCTTGAGTAACCCAGAGCCTTCCAAGTTCTGTTTGTGCAAATGATTGGCCCTCTAAACGTCCGGGCATTATTCTTTCTAGTCTGCCAAATTCAGTTAAAGCAGCTTTTGTTTCTTGCTCAGTAGCACTCATAAAATAGTCTATGGGGTCTGGTTGAGATATCTCTATAACTTCTTGTTTTTTTATTTCTTGGCCTTGTTTAGTATAAACATAAGTAACTTTAGTTGTAGTGGTTCTTCCGAAAGGCCCTTTTGTTTCTACAAGCTCCTCCCGAGATCCAATTAAACCTTCCTGCAAATAACGCTTTCCTGCTTCATCTACCGCTACAAGTTGTTTTACCTGCTGATTAGTTTCAGGGTGCTTTAAAGTCCTTTCTACAAACCTATGGTTAAATGATTTACCCGCACTAGTTATGGATTGAATTTTGTCTTCTTCACTTAAAACAGTCCAATCATCTTTTGTGTACTCAAACCTTTTAATTTTATCTGCAAGACCTACAATTTTTGTAATGTCTGGATCTTCTCCTAAAGCCCTGCGAGCTTCTAACAAATCTTCACGGCGTAGCTCTGCTTTTTCAGCAATAAAATCTAGGCGATCTCTTCGCATCTGTTGAGAATCTTTTCCAGTAAAAAACTTTTTAACGCCCCCACCAATAATCTGGCCTAAAGACCGTGGCTTTAAACCCTCTTTATATACCTTTTCATACTCTTCAGGGCTTCTTACAAGCCTAGCAAGCTCTACTTGCTTATCTATTAAAGGTAAGTTTGCTTCAGTCCACTTTGTGGCTTCATCCCACAAAACACCATCAACTCCTTCTTTATATTCTTCTTCAGGATAATTAGAATTAAAATCAGCAAGCATTCTTTGAAAGCGTTGATTGGTGTAGTAGTGTTTGCGTCCTTGAGTATCTAACAAAGCTTGATCATCTTCTTTAATGATCCCCTGAGCTGCGTTATAGCCAGACGCTTGCTTAGATTTTTGAGCAAGAAAATTTTCTGACTGAAAGAACTCTTTATATTTTCTTTCTTCAGGACTTCTAAATATATCAGTAACGCCCTCTGCAATAGACTCACCCGCAGTCTTTAAAAGAGGTTGAGCGAGATAACCAAGCAGCTGCTGACGCATTAAACGTTTTTCACGGTCTTCTTCTTCTTTCCTTCTTCTTTTAT
>Ga0208899_1003466_pt1 | contig 10156 bp, 15 predicted proteins | sample VirMetDEL_Nov_24_FD_184518 | JGI IMG/M metagenome (GOLD analysis project Ga0208899, IMG submission 184518) | Aqueous microbial communities from the Delaware River and Bay under freshwater to marine salinity gradient to study organic matter... | ecosystem: Environmental > Aquatic > Marine >...
AGTTCTAGGTACGGGTGCAACAGCAGGCGATAGTGTCAGTATAATTGCATACATACCTAGAGGTTTAGTATTAGATAATGGAGCTTTAGGCGGTACAGGTAATTTTGTATTTTGGGAAAATGATTCTGTCGTTAGTGCAGATTATCAAATAACAGCAGGAAAGAATGCTGGTTCATTTGGCCCTGTCACAATCAATAGCGGCATAACCGTTACCATACCTGCTTCTTCAACATGGACTATAGTATAGGAGATTAAATGGCTTTATCAATAACTGGAAATGGAAGTCTGAACAATCTAGCATTGCCAAATGTTACGGGAACTGTGTTGAGTAATGGAAGTACAGCAGATTACCCTGCTGGAAGCCTTGTACAATTTAAACATGAAGCATTTAACGGTTCATTTTCTACATCGTCATCAACATATCAAGATGCGTATTCTTTTTCTTTTACACCAACAAAAGCGACTAATAAAATATTGCTACAATTCACTGGAAGGATGTATCAAAACACAGCAAGTAGAGAAAATAGAATAAGATTTTTAAGGGATTCTACAGAGATACATGAAACAAGAGGTAATTGGAATACTGGCGGTGCTATTGCTTTTAATGGAATATATGAGGTTGTAGATATACCAAGCACTACAAGTGCAATAACTTATAAACTACAAATTAGAAACGAAACAAATGGTAGTGGTACTATTCATATTCTATATGGTGTTGATGGAACAGGATATTATAACGGCCCACCAATGTTAAGAGCTTGGGAGATACAAGTATGATTGAGTATAATGACGAAAATGTTATAAAAGTAACAGCTATACAATCGTTAAGACCTAATGCAGAATTTTCTATGCGAGGTAATACTATAATATGGCATGATACAAATCAGACACAACCTACTGATGCAGAGATAGAAACTGAAATAACTAGATTAAAAACAGAATACGATGCAAAAGAATACCAAAGAAAAAGAGCAAGTGAGTATCCAAGTTGGCAAAAACAGTTAGAAAAAATTTACGATGATGGTATAGATGCTTGGAAGACAGAGATGGTTGATCCTATAAAAGCTAAATACCCAAAACCAGGAGAATAAGTGAGTAAAATTCGTTTAACACCAAATGCAAGTGGAACAGGAACAGTAACCCTAACTGTGCCTTCTACATCGACTGATAGAACTGTTACTTTACCTGATGAAACTGGAACTGTAATAACTACTGAATCAAACACTGCACCAAAAATTCCAATAGTGCAATTAAGTATTGATAGTGGCTATCAATCATCAAGTTCATCTTTTACATCAAAACTTATTACATGGGATGAAAGTAATGCAAGACATTATGACCCTGATAATATTTTTGATTCTACAAATAATAGAATTGTTCCAACAATTGCTGGTTACTATTGGGCTAGTTTAATGACATCTCATGCTACTACTGATAGAACTGCACCAAGTATTACAGGTAATGGAACGAGTAATTTTGCTATTGTTCCTCAACAATGGGATGATGGTGTTGTTGCAAATTATAGGGCAGATACTATTACTGGTATTTTTTATTGTAATGGAACATCATCTGATTATATTGAATTTTATTCAAGATGTGATAACACAAACAGAAGTGTAATTAATACTTACGCACAATGTTATTTATTAAGGGGTGCATAATGACACTAACAGAAAAAATATTATCTTTATATCCAACTGTAACTGACAATGATTTATTTTATACAACTATAGATTTAATGGATATTACAGGCAGTCCATACACAATACCAGATGATGCTGTAAGTGTTGGAAGTTGTTACATTAAAAGATGGGAACACCCAACATTAACAAAACCAACTCAAGCACAATTAGATGCGATTGGAGAGTAAATGACATTAGCAAGAGAATTAGCAGACACAGCAGGTAGACCACAGGTAGATAAAAATCTACTCATTAATGGCGGTATGAATGTTTGGCAAAGATCAACCTCAGCGTCTGTTAGCACAGATACTTATTCAACAGTTGATAGGTTTGCAACAGGTGTTGGTGGTATGGGTGTTTTTACAGTATCTCGTTCTACTGATGTACCATCAGGACAAGGGTTTGGTTATAGCACGAAGTGGGATTGCACAACAGCAGATGCTTCCCCTGCGACTGATGATTATATTGTATTTCCTCAAAGATTAGAAGGACAAAACTTACAACATTTACTGAAAGGAACTTCTAGTGCTAAAGCTGTAACAGTATCTTTTTGGATTAAATCTAATAAGACAGGCACATATATTTTAGAACTTATTGATACTGATAATACTAGAACAATATCAAAGTCTTATACTATTAATAGTGCATCAACATGGGAAAAGAAAACTATTACCTTTGAGGGTGATACTACAGGAACATTAGATAATGATAATGAACAGAGTTTAAGATGTCAATGGTGGTTAGGTGCTGCTTCAGATTTTACATCAGGAACATTACAGACATCTTGGGGAACACAGGTTACTGCTAATAGAGCAGTAGGTCAAGTTAATCTTGCTGATAGCACCTCAAATGAGCTTTATATTACAGGGTGTCAAATGGAGATCGGAGAAACTGCAACAGACTTTCAGTTCGAGCCATATGAATCTACTTATTTAAAGTGTTTACGATATAATTACAGACTTGAAAATACTGCTGGTAGTGTTTTTGTTTTCATTGCGTCTGGAGTAGTAAATACCACAACAACTTCTTTTGGGCCAGTAACTATGGTTCACCCATTAAGAGATAAACCAACTATATCTTATAGTAGTTTAAGCCATTTTGATATAGAACGATCTGATATAAACCCAACTGCGATTACTATATTTGGCGCTGCAACAGGTCTATCTCCAGGAATCCAATGGAATCATTCAACTATGTCGGTGGGGGAAGCTTCAATTTTAACTCTGGATCAAGTTGGATGGATTAATTTTGATGCAGAATTATAGGAGAAAACATGGAGATCACTAACGCACAATATGTTCAATACAAAAACCAAAATGTATCTATAAGTTGCACTATTGATGGTCAATTCCATTCTGTTCCAGTTGGCGTGGGTAACAGACACTACGATGAAATCATGCGACAAGTAGAAGCAGGTGAATTAACAATACAGGATGCAGAATGAGTACACTTAGAGTAGAAGCACTAGAACAACCAGATGGAACTGCGTTTGTTTTTAACAACAAGAATTTGCTCATCAATGGTGGCATGAATGTCTGGCAAAGAAGTACCTCGGCATCTGTTAGCACAGATACTTATTCAACAGTTGATAGATGGCAAACTGCTGTAACTAATCAAGGTGTTTTTACAATATCAAGGTCAACAGATGTACCATCAGAACAAGGGTTTGGCTATAGTTTGAAGTGGGATTGCACAACAGCAGATGCAAGTCCAGCAGCGAGTGATAATCTTGTTTTATCACAAAAAATTGAAGGTCAAAATCTTCAGCATTTACTTAAAGGAACATCAAGTGCAAAAAAAGTTACTTTGAGTTTTTGGGTGAAGTCAAATAAAACTGGCACATATATTATTAATATATTTGATGATGATAATACTAGAATTATTTGTAAATCATATACTATAGATTCATCTAGTACATGGGAGAAAAAAACAATAACTTTTGATGGTGATACTACAGGAACATTAGATAATGACAATGCGTCAAGTTTAAGAGTTCAATGGTGGTTAGGTGCTGGTTCTGATTTTACATCAGGAACTTTACAAACAACTTGGGCTACAAGAGTAAATGCAGATAGAGCAGTAGGTGTTGTAAATTTAGCAGATTCTACAAGTAACGAATGGTATATAACAGGATGTCAACTAGAGGTCGGCTCTACCGCTTCAGGATTCGAGTTTGAGCCATATGAAGCAATATTAAGAAAGTGTCATAGATACTTTTATGCACACGAATATAATCAGCAAGAATTTATTTATAATGAATCTGCTACAGCTACATCAAAATGGTTACAAACTTATTTTCCTAATGAGATGAGAGCAAGTAGTGGTTCTATGACTTTAAGTTCTGGTATGACTGGTGGTGCTGTTTCAGGATTGTCTGGAACTGTAAGTAATGTTTCACTAGTATCTCTTTCTCCTAATAGAGCATCAATGCGAGTTACTATGAGCACAAGTTCAGGCGTAAATAGAGCAATGTATCATTGTGATACATTTGATGGAGATTTTTCTTACTTTGATATGGAGTTATAAATATGGATAATTTAAATATTCACTCCGCACAATACTATACTTATAATGGAGTTAATGTTGGCATTAATTTAGTTTTAGTTGGTGATGAAAGCACAGTAATACAAGTTTTAAATAAACCAGGAAACAGATACTATGACGAAATCATACGACAAGTAGAAGCAGGTACACTCACAATTGCCGATGCCGAGTAATGTTTGGGTTTCATACTTATTCACAGACTAGTTATTCAGCTCTAACTGATAGTTTAAATGCAGTAACAGGGCAAGCAATTACTAGTGCATTAGGCACGGTAACAGTTACAGCTAAAGCTAATGTCACACTAACAGGAGAACAATTTCAAGCTCTTGTTAATGGCGTAACGGTTACAGCAGATGCAGATATAACACTAACAGGCGAGGCAATAACTTCAGCTTCAGGTAGTGTAACAGTAACAGGAACAGCAAATATATCTCCAACAGGTAGCGCTGTAACTTTATCTGATGGCACAGTAACAGTAAGCGCTGATGCTAACATGACCGTAAGTGGTGAGGAAATCACCAGTGCATTAAACGGTGTCACAGTAACAGCGGATGCAGGTGTATCTCCAACAGGACAAGCAATAACTGTCTCTGATGGGACGGTAACTACTAAAACATCTAATACAATATTCGTTACAGGACAAAGCATTACTTTCCCTACAGGTTCTGCTACAATAAGGGGTATAGCAAATGTATATCCTACGGGTGCTGTAACAACATTAGAAACAACTACTCCATTAATATGGCAAGTGATAGGAGATGGCCCAGATGGTAATTGGGTTGTTGAATCTGATGGCCCAAGTGGTGGATGGACAGAAATAACAGATAGCCCAGATGCAAATTGGATTGAAATAGACCCAGATTAATTATAGGAAAATATTATGGCAAGTACATACTCAGATAGATTAAGAATCGAACTCATGGCTGCAGGTGACCAATCGGGAACTTGGGGTGATACAACAAATACAAACTTAGGTACACTAATTGAAGAAGCTATTGCAGGTCTAGCAGAGGTTAGTATGACTTCAGATACTGATTATACGTTGACAACAAATAACGGTTCTACTGACGAAGCAAGGCAGATGATTTTAAAAGTATCAAGTACCGTATCGTTAACTGCAACAAGAAATGTCATAATCCCTGCGAAAGAAAAATTATATGTAGTACATAACGCTACTTCTGGTAGCCAGAGTATTTTGGTTAAGCCATCTTCTGGTACTGGAGTAACTATCGCTAATGGTTCTAAAATGCTTATCTATTGTGATGCTTCTAATGCTTTTAAAGCTATAAATGATCTACCAGCTTCTGACTTATCAGGTTCTGTAGCTATAGCTAACGGTGGTACAGGTCTAACAGGTGCGGGTTCTAATAACCAAGTATTAACAAGCAACGGTTCAGCTTTTTCCCTAGCGCAACTAACATCGTCTAACCTTACCACTGCAACTGCAAATTCACTAACACCTGCTGGGACTATTATTACTTTTGGTGGTACATCTGCTCCTTCTGGTTACTTAGCTTGTGATGGAGCATCTATTGATAGAACTACTTATGCAGATTTATTTAGTGCAATAGGTACTACTTGGGGAAGTGCTGATGCCAACTCTTTTAATGTACCAAATTTACAAGGAGCGTTTTTAAGAGGCGCAGGTACACAAACATATACCAATGCTTATGATGGTGGTTCTGTTGGAGATAAAAGTAGAGATAAAGTTATAGTACACTCACATGAATTTAGATCGGAAGGTACATTCGGTAGTTCAACCCCAATTGGGACAGATGATTATGCTCTTATGGGTAGTAATGCTAGCTACCCTGATCCTTCATCTAGAATATGTTTTTCTGGTCAAGCAAGAAGACAGACAATTGGTGGTGTAACAGAACAAAGATTTTGGATTGGTGATCCACAACGGGCTAGAAACCCAACATCTGAACCATTAGGCGCTCCAGTTATAGAAAAAGCTACGGAAACCGTTCCATTTAACGCTACAATATTATATTGCATAAAAACTTAAAGGGGGACTAATGTTTTGGAGGAAGAGTAAAGTTATAGTAGATTGCTATACTTTTAGAAAATCAACTGTTGGGATGTTTTCTATCCAACCACTAACAAAGTTAAAGCCTAAGTGGTTTAAGGATATGCCAAATTTTAGAAAAGCTCCCCCCTCACCAGGGTCTAACAGAAGATTTAAAGTGAGTAATTTTAAGTCGTGTGCAGGGTTTATAAATTTATTTAGAGTTGGTTTTGGTATCCCTCTCTGGACAGATTTTCAAATTATAAATGAACGATCTGGATTGGGAGTTAAGTATCCTGATACATATACGACAGTTGAGCCACACTTAGAACCTCACGAAGATGTTGAATATAATATGGCTACGCCATTATCAGATAATCATAGGCATGTTAAATTAAATAGTCCTTGGTTATGTTTTAGTGAGCAAGATGTAGATTTTTTGATGGTAGGAGCTGAGTGGAATTACGTGAATCACCACTTATATGATTTTAATATACCTATGGGGATAGTAAATTTTAAACATCAGGCTTCATCTAATATTAATATCATGTTTCCTAGAAACGTTGACGGTAGGGAGACTCAATTTCAAATTAGCGCAGGTGATATAATAGCTTATTTAATACCACTAACAGAACGAAAGGTAGAATTTAGATGTCACTACATACCTACAGTAGAATGGAATCAGTTACATATGGATTATGAAAGCAAGACTATAAGCGCAAGGAATGGATATTTTAATATGAAAAAACTATGGAAAAATAGATGAAATATAAGTATCCTGTATATCTTATAGAATGGGATGATGCGATGGCGGATGCATCGTGGGAAGAATTAAAAAAAGAGGATATAAAGCAATCCACATGTTTTACACTAGGGTTTGTAATAGCAGAGACAAGAAAACATATAGTTATTGCAAGTACGTATGACAATGATTCAGAACATACCAATGCAAGATTGCAGATACCAAAAGGAATGATTATAAGTAGACGTAAGATTAATTTAGACGAGGAGGATACGACTAAAGCATGGCCATTTAATGGAGTAAAATAATGATAGACCCTATTTCAGCATTTGCTGCAGCCAACGCTGCTGTTAAAGGAATCAAGCAAGCAATTAAGTTTGGGCAAGATGTTTCTGATATAGGAGACAAACTCCAAGATTTTTTTGAGCATCGTGATAATGTGCAAAAAGCTGCACAAGAAGAGAAAGATAAGAATAAAAATAAAAACATAAACTCTCAAGCAATGCGCAATGTCATGAATGCTCGAAAGCTAAGGCAAGCTGAGAAAGACCTCAAAGAACAGCTAATTTGGAGCGGGAACTCGGACTTATATGAAGAGATTTTGAGGGAGCGCATACGTCTAAAAAGAGAAGCAGAAAAAGCTAAAGAATTAGCGGCTTATAAAAAGCAAAAAGTTATCGAATGGACGATGTGGGGTGGCTTGTTAGGCGCCTTAATAGGTGTTACTATTTGGATTATATATAAATTAACTAAAGCAGTTATAGCAATGGGATAAGTATGGATATATTAAAAAAAGCTAAATCAATTCTTTCTGTTGTTGCTCCTAATATAGGCACTGCACTTGGTGGCCCCATTGGTGGTATGGCAGGTAGGGTGGTTGCAAAAGCTCTGCTCGGTAAAGAAGAAGCCAGTAATGAAGAAATATTTGAAGCAGTAGAAAAAGCAACACCAGAACAACTCGTAGCATTAAAGAAAGCTGATGCAGATTTTAAAGTACAAATGAAACAGCTAGATATAGATTTAGCTAAGATATCAGCAGACGATAGAGATAGCGCAAGAAAAAGACAAATAGCACTAGGCGATCACACACCAACAGTTTTAGCTATCCTTACAATGCTAGCTTTCTTTGGATATATTGGTGCTGTTACCTTTTTACCCACACCTAATGCAGACATCGGATTATTAAACGTAGCTCTAGGCTGGCTTGGAGGCACTGCTAGCACTGTAATTGCATACTATTTTGGTAGTAGCTCTGGTTCAAAACAAAAAAATGAATTTATAAAGACAGATAAAAAATGAGAAAACTTACCTTAAATTTTTCCTATGAGGAACTTATCCATTCTGATATGGCAGCAAGACGTGGTTGGGATAACTCTCCTAATGACGAAATAGTTGATTTAAATTTATCGAGACTTGCAACACTACTGCAAAAAATAAGAGACTATCTTGGCAAACCTATTATGATAAATTCTGGGTATCGCTCAAAACAGCTCAATGATGCAGTGGGTTCAAAAGACTCCAGTCAACACCGTAGAGGATGTGCGGCGGATATTAGATCGCCAGGTATGACAGCAAAAGAATTAATGGAACACATTGTACGTAACGGATTTGGCTATGACCAATGTATATTGGAGTTTGATTCGTGGGTGCATATTAGTGTACCAGAGGGTGACAAGCCATTAAGGGGGAATGCACTTGTTATAAATAGACAAGGTGTCAAACAATTTAAGTTAGCATAATGCCACTACAAAAACTACAATTTAAGCCAGGTATCAATAAAGAAATTACCAATTATAGTAATGAAATGGGTTGGAATAAAAGTGATAAGATACGTTTTAAAAAAGGTTTCCCAGAACAAATAGGTGGTTGGACTAGAGTGTCTAATACACAAGTTATTGGTACTCCAAGAACGCTTATAAACTGGATTGCTTTGGATGGTGATAACCTTGTTGGTGTAGGAACAAACATTAAATACTATGTTCTAGAAGGTCAGACATATACTGATAGAACACCGATTCGATTAGCTAAAACTTTTGATGGTGGTTCTGGTAACCCTGCTGTTGATCCTTTTACAACTACACTAAGTTCTACCACAGTAACAGTATCTCACACTGGACATGGCGCTGATGATGGTTCGTATGTAACATTTATCAATTCTTCTGATGTCAATGGTGTACCCGCTGCTGAATTAAATAAAGAACATAGACTGACCTATGTCGATGCAAACTCTTATACTATTACGGTAGATACAGCAGCTACTAGCGCAGGGTCAGGTGGTGGTAGCACTATTGTTGGAGAGTATCAAATTAACCCAGGTCAAGAAGTTTTCTCATATACTTCAGGTTGGAGTTCTGGTACATGGAGTGCGGGTTCTTGGGGACAAACAGGTTTTTCAGATTTAGCAGAGCAACTACGTCTTTGGGTGCATGATAATTATGGTGAGGATGTTATAACTAATTTATACCAAGGAGATATCTACTATCTTGATAAAAGCGGAACAAATGTTATGAAAACAGGAGCGCCATACACAAGTAGTAGTGAGATAACGTATCGCATGCGTTCTATATTTGATATTGCTACTGCAGCGGGAACTGCAAATACTGCTTATATTCCAACACAAGTCACCTATAGTATGGTCTCTCAACAAGCGAGACACGTTATTTGTTTTGGCGCTAATAATCAAAATGGTACAGGCGCTTTCGACCCACTGCTTGTTCGATGGTCAAGTTCAGAAGATTATCAAGACTGGAGACCACTTTCTACAAATAGCGCAGGGGATTTTAGGTTAGAGCAAGGTAGTCAAATTATAAGCGCTATAAAAACAAGGCAAGAAATATTAATATTTACTAACACTGCTGTTTATGCAATGCAGTACGTAGGTCTTCCATACGTTTTTAGTTTTACTCTACTCGCTAGCCACATATCACTTATGTCACCTAATGCGGTTTCTGTTGCAAATAATATTGTGTTTTGGATGGGTCGAGATAAGTTTTATGTTTTTGATGGTCAAGTTAGAGCGCTACCAAGTACCCTTAGAACTTTTGTCTACCATAATATAAATTATGTGCAAGAGTTTCAAGTTATCTCAGGAACAAACGAAGAATATAACGAAATATGGTGGTTCTATCCTACAGGCACAGATACACAGATTAATAACTATGTCGTCTTTAATTACTT
>Ga0208899_1003469_pt1 | contig 10155 bp, 8 predicted proteins | sample VirMetDEL_Nov_24_FD_184518 | JGI IMG/M metagenome (GOLD analysis project Ga0208899, IMG submission 184518) | Aqueous microbial communities from the Delaware River and Bay under freshwater to marine salinity gradient to study organic matter... | ecosystem: Environmental > Aquatic > Marine >...
CTCGACGAGGTGTGCTACGCCACCGGACTCACCAACGCAGCCATCGCCCAGACGCTACGCGACGCCGACATAGGGAAGGCCATGGTGGTCGCCGACTCAGCCGAGCCCAAGAGCATTGACGAGATACACGGCCACGGCTTCAACGTACACCCCGCCAGAAAGGGTCCGGACTCGGTGCGCTCGGGCATCGACTTCCTGCGGTCGCGTCCCCTGCTCATCACCGAGCGAAGCGTCAACGGGATCAAGGAGCTGAGGAACTACAAGTACAAGGAGGACAAGAACGGGCGCCAGCTCAACGAGCCCGTCGATGCGTTCAACCACTTCGTAGATGCCACCCGCTACGCCGTCACATGGAACCAAACGAACCCGAACTACGGCTCCTACGCCATCGGGTAAACTTCAGGAATACACCCCTCAACCCTTATATAGACATGGAGCTCCGACTTCCGGCTAACTTTTCAGACCTCAAACTCCGACATCTTCAAACGTTGGAAACAGAGACCGACCCGATCAGGCGCATCGACGCAGTAACGGGTGCCGGTGTTTCTAAGTTGAGATCATTGCCTCAGCCCCTGATCTTAAAAGCAGACCAACACCTGACGACGCTCTTGCGCAACGACGTCGCCAACTTCAAGAGGACGTTCGAGCTCAAGGGCACGCGCTACGGTTTTATCCCAAACTGGGAGGAATTCACCGCCGGCGAGTGGATCGACCTGGAAGTGTACACGCAAGACTTCTGGAAAACGGCACACAAGGCGATGAGCGTGTTGTACCGACCCATCGACAGAGAGTTCGGCGACGCCTACACGATCGAGAAGTACACAGCTAAGGAGGACGCCGACGTGTTCCTTGATATGCCAGCGCCCTACGTTTCCGGGGCCCTGCTTTTTTTTTGGACTACCGAACGCAAACTGCTGAGCACTTTGCGCAGATCTTTGAGTCAGACGGCGATGGGGGCGATGAATTTGGCAAGAAGTGGGGGTGGTATCCGGCCCTCTACGCGCTGGCAGGGGAAGATATTCTCAAGATGGAAGCAGTCACGGCTCTGCCAGTCTCTGCAGTCTTCACTCACCTGGCTTTCTTACAAGATCACACGCGCCGACGTGAGCAACAAATGAAACAAGCGAGAGCATGATCACATTCAACAACATCGTCCACAAGTTCCAGGCGTTTTGTGACGACCACAAATTCATCAGGACATTCAGCTACGGCTCACCGGCAGACGTTGATCTGAACAAGTTCGACCAGTACCCTCTGCTCCATCTGGTCTATACGGGAGGCGACTACAACACCGACAGGGTCAAGACCTACAACCTGGAGTGCTACATCTTGAGCGTACCGCCTGCAGAAGCCGACAAGACGACCTACCAAAAGGAAAGCATCAGCGACGCAGAGCAGGTAGCGGAGGACATCCTTGCAGACATCCAAAACGGCGGGAACATCTTCTCGTTCGGTTATCACTACGACGTTACAAGCGCCAGCGTCACCCCGCTTGAGGAGGAAAAAAGCAACGCGCTCGCGGGTTGTCTTCTGGACTTGTCGATCGCAGTGCCCTACAGCTACGACTCCTGCAACGCACCCCTCGAAGGTGTCGAGCCAGAAGGAAGCGACACGCCTGCCTTCAAGGCTCGCGGTCTGTTGCGCGTCAAAGAGCTCGACGGCTCGCCTGACGTGCTCAGCGTGGCGACGATCAACGTACCCAACGGCTCGCTGACCGACGACGGGGACGGAGAGATCACACTCACCTTTGCCGGCGACTCTGAGACAGCCGAGAAGATTAACTTCCCGGTGCGGAACGACGAGGGCGCACGCATTTTTGCAGGCACGCCCCTCTACTCGCGTGGCGAGATTGGAGGGAGCGAGCGTATCCTCGTGGGAATCGCTGACGCCAGCGACCCCGACAAGATGCCCGCCATCGGCATCGCCGAGACCGACCTCCAGACAACGGGAAGCGACAAGGACGGCGACGCCATCATGGTTGGAACGTACAACACCAACCTCTCAGGCTTCTCGGGCCTTGAGGAAAACGACGTCCTGTACGTGGCAAGCGGGGGAGGATTGACCAAGGACAAGCCTACCGACCCCAACCTCATTCAAAACATGGGGGTGGTGCTGAAGACCAACGGCACCATCTGCCAGGGCCTCAAGGTCTCGTGCATCGGCAGGACCAACGACGTCCCGAACATGGCGAAGGGACGCGTATTCCTCGGGGGTGGTGCGACGGGTCCAACCATCGAGAGCGACTGGGGCTTCTCAAGCACCGCGCCAAGCAACGGAGAGACGTGGGTGTATAACTCGACCGCCGACCTATGGGAGCCAGGGCATACAATCAGCGACGGCAAGGTGTCCACGTTCCAAACTTTGAGCACCTTCTCGACGACATACACGAGCGCAGGAGCGTACAGCCTGTCCTTCGGTAGTATCCTAGGAGGCACCACGACCTTCTCGCAGTCCCTCCGCGCGGGCTTCTCTGCGGGGTGGGATATCGGCGTCCGCGAAATTAAAGCCCTGCCCGTAGCCATCACAAGCACGGTGCAGGTATCCATCTCCATCGAAATCACAGCCCCGATAGGATGCCTGGCCTTGCTTAACATGGTGAACACGACGGGCTTCTTCACGGCGCCGAGCTACACCGGGGATACCATCGTAGGCGACGGCACCAAGCAGACGTACACCATCACAAGCACGGCGGGCCAAATAAACTTCTGGCAACAAGACAACACTGCACAAGTGCAACTGAACATCGCCACCCTTCCCTCTGGCACCATCACCGTGGAGCCGGAGTCCTTTACCCTGACAATCACTCACGCATAAACACAAACGCATGGATTTCATCGTAGCAAACTGGCCGGAGCTCTTGCTCGCCATCATCACACTGCTGGGCACGATCAGCGCCTTGACAGAATCAACAGACGACGATCGCTGGGTTGATCTACTCGACCGAATCGTCCAGGCTGTAATCTTGGGACGAAGCAAAGGCCCAAAGAAGTAAATGGAACTCAGAGACTTTGAGAAGGTACTAGAGCGCTTTGCCGACGACGTCAACAAGACGGCGAAGGGGGTGCTCGGCTCGCGTAAAATCGGCAGGAACCGAAACTACGGGGTCGCCTCGCGTAGCCTGCAGAAGTCTCTGACGTACTCCATCACAGACGGGCGCATTTCTTTCGGCAGTCCCAACCGCTCGGCACCCTTTATTCACTGGGGCGTGAACGGGACGGCAAAAAGGAGGGGCGCGCCGTTTTCTTACAAATACGAAACACCCGGAAGGAAGCACGTCGACGCCATTCAGAAGTGGATGAAAGTAAAGCGGGTACGACTGCGCGACCAGAAAACCGGGCAATTTATCAGCAAGAGAGGACCCAAGGGAGGCGACAGGGTACGGTCGACCGCCTTTGTCATCGCGCGAGCAGTAAAGCGCAAGGGCATCGTCGGCTTGAGGTACTACGTCGTCGCCTTGGAGACTGTCGTCCCCAAATACGTCGCAGAGATGGGGGACGCCGTTGTTGCTGACATCTTGAAGGGCTTGACCCTTGACACTGGAAACATAAAAATCAAAACAAGGTGAGCACCTTCGAACACACTCCAAAAGACACCAACGTCAGCCCAAAGTTTGCCGGCCAGCACCTCGTCTTCACCGTGTACGAGTCCGGCGTCGTACCGGATCGCTTTGTCATCGAAGTCTACGAAAACCCAACCGTCGGGACGACAGGCACAAAGATCGGCGAGTACTTTCTGACACCAAACAGCGAGGACCGGGCGCACTTTGATCTCTCAAACGTGATCGCCGGCAGGCTGTCGGCTCCTGTCAACGCCACCGGCGGGGGTGTCATCCATAGCCACGACTTCACAAGCGCCACCGACGCCCTCACAACAACAGACCGCGTAGCGCGAGAGTACGAGCTCAAGCTGTACAACTACACAGGGACGAAGTCAGTGCTACAAGCTACCGAGACGATCGGGTGCATCCCTGGCGTCTTGCAGATCTCTGACGGGTACCTGCCTTACAAAGAGGAACCGTACCTTATGACCACCACCACCGACAAGGCGTTCCTCACTGACCGCGATGGCGACGGCGGAGACATCGAGATGTTCATGGCTGACGAGGACGAGGGCATCGTGGCCATTTATCAGCCCGACAATTTTCTCGGCTTCTCGACAAATGTCGACGAGTTCTACTACTCAGTCAGTCAAACGGGAGGCGCCACCGCCGACCAGCTGAACTGGACCAACCCCAACACGACGGCCAACGACAACTACAAGATCGCGTGCATCGGGCCGGCTCAGGTCGCGCAGTTGTTTGGGTCAAGCTGGAACGGCAACTGGACGAAGATCCAGATCGAGATGCGCACCAACACCAACCAGATACGAAGCCGGCACCTAACGATCTACAGAGACTGCCGACCCATCAAGCACGACCCTGTGCAACTTGCTTGGGCTAACACGGTCGGGGGATGGGACTACTTACGCTTTGACGGTCGCAACCTCAAGACCGTAAACAGCGAGGCGAAAAGATACCGCAAGACGATCGGAAGCTACGGAGGCGCAGACTTTACGTTCAACGCCTACGACAGACAAGACACTGCCTACCACGTTACAGCGCGCGAAGTCTACGCTCTCAGGAACCAGTTCTTTACAGCTTCCGAGCGCGATCTTATGCAGTACTGCCTACGCTCCAAAAATGTCATGTTCCGCGTCGGCACTGGCGACTGGCTCCCTTGCAACGTACAGACCTCAAGCTACACAGTCCAGCCCGCGGCCTCGCGTCTGTTTGACGTGAGCCTCAACATCGAACTCGCTCAAGAAATCAGATGCTAAGACTCACACTAGAAGGCCACGAGATCGACCTGTACGAGGACGTCAGCGTTAACTTGACCCTGCAGTTTGCGAACGTGCAAAACGTCAACGCACCCGCCGGGAGCTTTTCGCAGACTTTTCGCGTCCCTGCAACAGACAACAACCTCGACTACTTTGGTCCGATTACGGACTCGACAAGCGTCGACATCGTAAACGTTAAGCAACGCCTGCCGGCTCAGATTTTTAGCGACTCGATTCCGATCCTTTCGGGGTTTTGCCAGATCAAGGCCATCTACCTCCAAAAGGAGAGGTACGCCGACATCGAGCTCGTGTTCTTTGGCGAAGCCTTAGATCTCAAAAGCGCCGTCGGGGATGCGTTTATCTCTGACCTGGACCTGAGCGCCCTGGATCACGAAGTCAATCGCGACAACATCGAAGACTCGTGGACTGCCTCGACAGGAATCGCGCCCTACATACGCTACGGCATCATCGACAGGGGCAACAACTGGAGCAACGACAACCGCCCCTGGCTACCCTCGCAGGGTATCTACCAGAACCAGCTCACTCCCTTCGTCAGTGTGTACAAAATTCTCGACGCGATCATCGACGAGGCTGGCTTCACATGGGAGTCGGATTTCTTAGGCGATCCTGCAACGACGTCCAGCACGTCCAGGAACATGTACGTACCGTGCCTCAACGGACAACCCAATACGACCGTCGTCGACGGCACAGGTGACGACAGGGTCAAGGCATACCTAGACGGGGATGTTGTTAGCAACCAGGGGTCCGGCGCGACGGGTATCCTTGACATCCTTGACAACATCGACGACGGCTTTGATCCTGGCGACAACTGGAACAACACGACCTACAGATACACATGCCCACGCAGTGCGCTGTACTCTTTTCGCCTGCGCCTTGTCGGAGAGCTTGGGCTGAAATATCAAGGCATCGGCCCGCACCAGCTCACAGTGACATGCTACAAAAACGGGTCGGCATTTTTTACAATGTACAACGACAGCATCATCCAGCCCGGCGCGACATTTGGCGAGTATATCAACACCGAAATCGTCTTCGAGGGAGAAGATGCTCTGGAGCTGGCCTCAGGTGACAACATCGACTTCCGGTACGCACTCAACAACGACGCAGAGATCCACGGCGACGGCACGCGAGCCGTCCGCACGTATGTCGAGGTGACAGAAATCAGCCCAGCCTTGTCGGGCTTCGACGTCGACATCGCCAGCTCTCTGCCTAAGATGAAGCAGATCGATTTCATCGTAGGCATTCAGCGGATGTTCAACCTTGTCATCATTCCCGACAAAAACAAACCGAACCACCTGCTGATCGAGCCGTTTCAGGACTACATAGGAACAGGCACGGACAAAGACTGGACCAGCTTCGTCGACTACTCCAAAGACGTCACAATCAAGCCGACGACCGACCTGCAGAAAAAAGAAACGACCTGGACATACAAGCCGGGCCTCGATTTTGTGAGTGATGCAGTGCAGAAGACGCTGGACCGCGTCTACGGAGAGTACAAAGTCACAGAGCCCGACAACGATTTCGCACAAGGCGAGCAAAAGATCGAGACCACCTTCGGCCAGTACCTGGTCTCTTTGATTCCGGGCTTTTCGTTTCCTATACATCGAAGCCTTACAAGCGACGGCACCGCTGTACAGGAGCCCCTACCCATGATCGCATACTGGTCAGGGCTGTCTGACATCGGTGGCAACTGGTTCATGGAGGAGGACATCGGAGTCACCCCGACGCCGGTCGAGTTCTCGACGTTTCCGTTTTGGAGCAACTACTCCACAGCCAGCCCAGGAGTCACAGACAAGGACCTCAATTTCGGAATGGAGAGCCCGTTCTTCAACATCACAGTCAACCCTGCGCAGACGCTCTACTTTGAGTACTGGGCGCAATATGTGACGGAGCTGTACGCAGATGAGGCCCGCATCATGACGTGCACGATGCGCCTGGACAAGCGCGAGATCGCCGACTTTGAGTTCTCCGACAACATCTACATCAGGGACTCGTACTGGCGCGTGCTGTCGATCACATACGACGGAAACGTTGAGGGCACGTGCTCCGTCGAACTGATCAAGATCTTGAGCGACGTATCTATCTGCGAAGACACCCCGACAGGATACCAAACCAGGTACAACTTCATCCTTTTCAACAACAGCACACAGACGACACCCGACTACGGTAGCCAAAAGTGTTGCGAGCGGTATGGATACGAGTGGGTAATCATCCCAACCGGCCCGACTTTGCCTGGCGCCACGAGTCCCATGGGTATCTGTAAAAGCAAAGGACAAACAAGCCCCCCAAATTCATGAAGCACCCGCACCACATCATGAAGGCCATCAACCTCTTACAACACCACAAAGTGAAGCGCACCCTGCCGTGGTGGCTTATCCCTCTCGACTACTTCCTGGCGACGTGCATCTACGTCGGCTTTTGGGGTGGCCTCGCTTTCCTCATCTCTAAACTTATCACATGGCTGTAACACAACAGGAGGTAGTTCTAACCTTCAACGCAGAGACCGGCGAGATCCTCAGCGCCACCAACAAACTGTCGGACAATCTGAACGAGGCCGCGAAGTCAGCCGAGGACATGGACGAGGCGATCGACGGATCTGCCAAAAGTGCCAAAGACCTCGCCAAAGAAACCGAGAAGGCAGAGAAGGAAACCGGCAAGCTAGGAAAAGGCTTCAAGAAAGCCGGCGACGTCGGTGCTTCTGCGATGAAAAAAGTCGGTGCGGCCACAAAGGCCGCGGGGATCGGCTTGCTTTTGACCGCCCTGGCAGGCGTCGGTCGTGCTTTTGTCGCAAACAAGGAACGCGCGGAAAAGATGGAGGTCGTGATGCGACAGCTCGAAATAATCTTCACCGTTATATCTGACGCCGTGGCCAACCTACTCCCTGGCCTTGTGAAGCTATTCACCGACGGCGAGTACCGAGCCCAACAGATGGAGAAAGCCCTGACCGGCATCTCTGACTGGTTTGGTGCCGTATGGACAAGAGCAACAGCCGGTTTTCGCAAGTCGCTGAAAAATCTGCAGATCGCTTTCTTTGAAACACTGGAAAAGATGAGCTTCGGCACTGCCGACTTTGGCGCAGAGATCGCTGTACTACAGCAGGAGATCGTAGCCATCGACGACGCAGTCGCAGAGGCAGAGAAGACGATGAGCGGGTCCTTTTTTGCCCCGAGCAACATGAAGGCCTACATCGACTCCCTACGCGCATACCAAGACGCGCAGGCCAAAATTACCAAAGAGATGCAGGCGCTACGCGATGCACAGCGAGAGCTGGACGTGCAAACAGCACGCAGTGGGGCGGAAATCGAGAACTTGAAAAAAATACGCGACGACGAGCGCCTGAGCTTCGAGGAAAGGATCGACGCGGCCCAAAAGGCGCAAGTCATCGAGCAGGCCCTTGTCGACGAGCAGGTACGCATCGCGCGCGACAATATCGCACTACTGGAACGGCAGATCGACCTGCAAGGCGACACAGTCGAGAACTTGGATCTTTTGCGCGACGCCCGTGTTGCAGAAGCCGAGGCCATGAGCGCAAGCGCCGGCGTCCAGACGGAGCTCATGACCAGCATCTACGGAATAACACAGGCACAACTCGATCAGGAGCAAACGGTCGCAGATCTCAGGCGCGGTTGGTTGACTGAAAACCTCGAAGGGCTTGAAGCTGAGAAGGCCGCGATCGAAGACCAGTACCTGGCAGAGATCGCAGGCATCAACCGCCTCATCCTTGCAGAAGACGAGAAGCAGAAGCTACGCCTCGAAGCCAAAGAAGCGATGGACAAGCGACTCGCTAAGGCGGAGCAGGATCATCAGGACGCCCTGACAGAGATCGAAAAAACAGCGAGCGATGAGCGCGACGCACTGCTGGCGGAGCAACTAGAGAAGCAGATGGCCATGATCGCAGAAGCCCAAAAGGAGGTGCGCGATCTGGCGATCCAAATGGTCGCAGACCTCTCCGAGGCTTTCCTCGGGGCAACGATTCAATCACAGAAAGAACTCACCGCCCTGCAGGATAGCCTAGCGCAGGAGCGCTTCGAGATAAGCATGCGCGAGTGGGAACTGAACGAGGGCCTGATCCATGCCGAGAGCGACGCAGAGAGGCAGGCAATCGAGCAGAGCCTTGTGAATGAGCGCAACGCCTCAAACGAAAGGATCTACCAGCTAGAACTTGAGGAATATCGCAAACTGCAAGAGATCGACAAGGCCGCGAAGCGAGAGTTTGAGGTCCAGAAAGCCGTCAGCATCGCGCAGGCGACAATCGCACAAGCTGAGAGTGCTGTACAAGCATACAAGAGTCTGGTCGGCATCCCTGTCGTCGGTCCAGGCCTCGCTGTAACGGCCGCGGCCGCGGCCATCGCAACCGGCGCGGCCCAAATAAAAAGCATTCGCGCCCAGCAATTCCAAGGCTCAGCAGGGACGCCACCGATTCCACCGCAAACGCAAACGCTAGGGGGCGCAGGAGGTGCTGGGGGCGTTGGTCAAGCGCCGACGCTCGACCTGTCGTTCCTAGGGGAGGGAGCAGGACAAGACGAACCGATCCAGGCTTACGTGATCGCCCAAGACGTGAGCAACGCACAACAAGCAAATCAACAAATTCAAGACCAGGCTACGCTATGAGAATTGTGGAATTAATCATCGACGAAGACGCAGAGCTGTATGGAATCGACGCCATCAGCCTCGTGGATCGTCCAGCCATCGAGCTCGACTTCATCGCGCTCAAAGAACAGCGCCTCCAATTTGCCGAGGCTGACCAAGACAAGCGCATCCTGATCGGGCCGGCGCTAGTCCCTGACAAACCGATCTACCGAAAAAACGGAGAGGACGAGTTTTACGTGTACTTCTCAAAGAGTACGGTACGCAAAGCCAGCGAGCTCTACCTGAAGCACGGAAACCAGGCAAAGCACACCCTCGAACACGAGCACCAGATCCAGGGGTTGACAGTTGTCGAGTCGTGGATCGTCGAAAACAAGACGGAGGACAAGAGCGCCCTGTACGATCTAGACGTCCCTGTCGGTACGTGGATGGTCGCAGTCAAGGTTGACAACGAGGCCATCTGGCAGGAGTGGGTCAAAGAGGGCAAAGTCAAAGGTTTCAGCATCGAGGGCTACTTCGTCGACAAGATGAAGAAGAACAGCGAGGACGAGATGCTTGCCGAGCTGGCCAAGGCCATCGTCAAGACCGACAAGCGCACGAAGTCAGGCACGCGGGTTGTGATGGAGTCCTACGGCGACTATCCCGAGGCAGTCAGGAACAACGCCAAGCGAGGCAGGGAGCTGAACGAGAAGCATGGCAACAAATGCGCAACACGAACGGGTAGAATCAGGAGTG
>Ga0208899_1003478_pt1 | contig 10141 bp, 13 predicted proteins | sample VirMetDEL_Nov_24_FD_184518 | JGI IMG/M metagenome (GOLD analysis project Ga0208899, IMG submission 184518) | Aqueous microbial communities from the Delaware River and Bay under freshwater to marine salinity gradient to study organic matter... | ecosystem: Environmental > Aquatic > Marine >...
AACGGTTACTATGTTTGATCAGAAAACAGGTAAACAAACACAAAGACCTATTAAACCAAATGAGAGTGTATGGTATAAGTATGAACAAATATTTACAGACAATTATTCTATTGTTAGTGAAGATTATAAAAAACACTTACTATCATTCAAACAAGAAGAATATCCTAATGTAGAAAATGAACCATATAGAAGAGTATGGACAAAACCAATATCTACATACGCATCTAACTATAATTTATTTGATGTGTCTTTAGCTCCTTTAGAAGAAAATGTTTTCAATGAAGTTAAATCACAATTAAAAGTTATTGAGGCTGGATTCCATAAAAAAGCATTGATTGCGCAAGATTTTGGACCATACCAAATAGACATGGAAACATTATTCGGAAAACCTGCGAAAGGTGAACATACACCACCATTAAATGAAAATGCAAATGGTTTATTAGTACCAAAGAATAAAAACCACAAATTGTGGACAAAATATATTAAGTACCTAGTGGATAATCCAGATATGGTTACTACTTTAGGTGAAAATTTATACAATACCGTAAATGGAAGTTATGATATGGTATCTGTATGTAAAAATAGGTTAGAGTTATATAACAATTTAGTGACAGAAAAAAAAAGTAAGAAACCTATTGAAGCTCTAGCTGAAAATGTGTAGTATTATTTATATGAGTAAAAAATTGAAAGATAAGATTGAGAGAAATACCAAAAAGTTTTACGCGACTAATGAGAAGTACGGTATTTTTACTCCAGAAATATTAGAGTTTTTGGGTGAGAGTTTTATCACTGCCCCAGCATCCACCATGAAATCATTACATAATGCGTTTCCTGGTGGGTTGTTGGATCATATTATCACTACTACAAAATATGCTGTAGATATCAACCTAACATTACCAGAAGAATTGAGAGTAGAGAATGGATCTTTAGTAAAAGTTTGTTTTATACATCAAATAGGTAAAACATTCTTATATAAGATGTGCGAATCAGAATGGCATAGAGTAAATCAAGGAAAGATGTATGAGTTTAATGATGAGCTAACATCTATGAAAGTTGGTGAAAGGTCAGCATATTATGCACTTAGATATGGTGTGGAATTGAGTGAGAATGAATATCAAGCAGTTATAAACTATGATAAGTCAGATGAGGACAAACAATCAAAATGGCATTCTTGTACTTTATCAACGATAATCAAACAAGCTAATGAATTAGCAATAATAGAAGAGAAAAAATTAAATGATGGATACTAAAGAATTGTTGACAATGATTGAGAACTTTCAGAATATGTCAAAAGATATAAATGGAAGTGAAGATTTAGAATTAAATCAATATGTAGAAGAATTAAAAAAGATTTATAGTTTAGATGAAAATGATGTGGAAACACCTACATATACAGAAATGTTAAATAAAACAACAACTAAGTTTATAAATAACTCTAACAATGAAGACCCTACCTATGCAAAAGAAGGTGATAGTGGATTTGATTTAAGAGCATTTATTGACGAACCTGTAACATTAAAACCATTGGAAAGAAAACTTATACCAACAGGATTAAAGTTTGAATTATCTCCAAATACTGAATTACAAGTTAGACCTAGAAGTGGTATGGCACTTAAACATGGTATCTCTGTGTTAAACACACCAGGTACTGTAGATGAAGGATATAGAGGTGATGTAGGAATTATTGCAGTAAATCTTAGCAATGAAGTCTATACAATACAACCAGGTGAAAGAATTGCACAAGCAGTTATTATGAATGTTGTTGGTCATAGATTATCTAACTTAGAAAAAGTAGAAAATCTAACTGAAACAGAAAGAGGTGATACAGGATACGGATCAAGTGGAAAAAATTAGTTAATTTAGTTAAAAAAATATTATGAGGTATCAATCAGAATTAGATAGAATAAATAAATCAAATGAAAACAATAAGACTGAAAAGGATATTGTTGAGGATTACCTAAAAAAACTTAAAGTAGAACTCGTTATGTCTAACTACAATAATGGATGGTATGTTAAATGGGTTGAGGATAAAATTAAAGAAATAGAAAGTAGAAATGATTAGTGTAGTATATTGTACCAGAGAAGAAAATCCTGAGCATAAAGATCATATTATAAAAACTTCAGGCAATTCTAAAAAAATAGAGGTTATTGAAATTATCAACAAAGGTGAATCACTAACTAAATCATACAATAGAGGATTGAAAGAGGCAACAAATGATATTGTTGTCTTTTGTCATGATGATATAATATTTGAAAAAAATGGTTGGGCAAGTAAGTTGGTAAATCATTTCCAAAATAGTGATTACGGAATTATAGGTATCGCTGGTACAACAGATTTAGATGAAACTGGTAGATGGTGGAATGATAGGTCTAAAATGATAGGTGCGGTTAAACATAGTCAAAATGGTAAGACTTGGGAAAACAAATATTCAGGTGTATTCCCTAAACAAATCCTTGAAAGTGTTATTGTTGATGGTTTATTCTTTGCAATTCATAAAGATAGAATTAAAGAAGGTTTTGATGAGACTGTAGAGGGGTTCCATTTTTATGAAATAGATTTTTGTTTTAGAAATCATCTAAAAGGTGTTAAGGTAGGTGTTACTTTTGATGTGAAGGTTATTCATAAATCTGTGGGTGAGACTAATGAACAATGGGAAGAAAATAGAAAATTATTTATAGAAAAATATAAAGATAACTTACCACTAAAATTAGAAGTTAATCCATCTATTACAGATAAAATCTCTAAAATAAAAGCAGAACCAAAAGTAAAGATATTAATACATTCTAATGGTGATAAAGAAAAAGTAATTAAAATATGTAACACCATTAAAGAAATGGGATACAGTAATTATGAAATTAAAATTGTTTTAAGTGTAGATTCAGAAAATACTTTAGAAGATTTAGAATTAGATAAAGTTGAGGTGGTTGAAGGGATGTATCCGTCACTACATAAAAACATATCCATACTTAAATGGGATGATGAGATTATAAGTGAAGATGATGAACTTTATTTGTTTTTAAGTGAAGATATAGAAATTAAAACAAATCTACTTAATAGATTTATTTCAATTTACCTTAAAAACAAAAAGTCTTTTGGGGCATTATTCCCTAGAATAGTAAATAAAAATAATACCATAGTGTCTACAGGTATCGATATTATGTCTGTTATACAAGGAACTAAAGCTAATGTCCAATGTAACTTAAAAGGTGTAAACTCTTACTATAATTATGGTGAAGGGTTTCACAAAGAAAATTTAGGTAATATAGGATTTTGTTTAATGACAACAAGAAAAAATTTAGAGAATTATGATTGGTTTAGATTGGATTATGATAATCTATTTTATCAATCAGATTACGCAGCAAAATGTACAATTAATAAAAAAGATGTTTTTGTAGACAATGACAGTGTTATACAATTAGGATATAATTTATTTGAGAGTGAGGAAAGACAAAAGGAATTAAATAAAGATTTAACTCTTTTAATAAATAATCTTAGAAGTGATGATAAAACTAAAAAATTATTAAAAGAGATAAACTTAAATAAACAACCAGCATGATAAAAATATTAACAGGATATAGTGATAAAGGGGGATCGACAGTTGCGTTATCCAACCTAACCAACTCATTAAATGATGCCGGATATGAAACTATAATGTATGGCCCACATGATTACCATTTAGGTTTGTGTAAATCAGATAAACTAACACAAGATGTTATTAATAATTTAACTGATGAAGATAGAGTTATTACTCATTTTTTACAATTACCATCAAGACCTAAAGGTAAAGTTGTTGTTTTATCTTGTCACGAAAAGTGGTGGTTTGATGTTGGTGGAATAAAACAGCATTGGGATAAAGTTATATTCCTACATCAAGCACATAAAGAGTATCACAGTAAGTATAAGGGTGAATACGATATAATACCGAATATAAAAGAACCACTAATCAAAAAAGATAAAGAAGAATTAGATAAGGTTGCTGGTATTATTGGTGCCATTGAAGATAGAAAGCAAACACACATATCAATACAAAGGGCGTTGAAGGATAGGTGTAAAAAGATTTACTTATTCGGTAAGGTTAACGATATTAAATATTATAATTCTTTTGTTAAACCTTTATTAAACCCTAGAATTATTGAGTATGGTTTTACCGATAGTAAACAAGAAATGTATGATATGGTTGGTAGGGTTTATCATTCATCTAAAGGTGAAGTGGCTTGTTTGGTTAAAGATGAATGTTGGTCAACAGGAACAAAGTTTTTCGGTGGTGTTGAAACAGAAAATGATGTATTTGAGGGTACCAACGAAGAGATAATAGAAAAATGGAAAACAGTATTAGAGTTATGATTATTCACGCACATATAATTGCATGGAATGAAGAGAGAATTCTTCCGTTTACGCTAGATTACTATTCTCAGTTTTGTGAGAAGATATACATTTATGATAATATGTCTAATGATGGTTCAGACGAGATATATAAAAAATACGATAAGGTAGTTGTTAAAAAATGGAGTAACTCAAATAACAACTTCAATGAAATTGAAGCAACTCAGCTTAGAAACAATGCTTATAAGCAAAGTAGAGGTAAAGCAGATTGGGTTATTGTATGTGATTGTGATGAATTTCTTTATCATCCAAATTTAATTGATAAGTTGAAGGAATATAAGAATGGTGGTATTACAGTTCCTAAGATTGATGGTCATGACATGTACTCAGATGACTTTCCAGTCTATGATGGCGAGTTATTAACTGATAAGGTTAAGATAGGTTCAGAGACTTACGACATGATGTGTAAGAATATTATATTCAATCCAACATTAGATTCACAATATGGTGTGGGTTCTCATTCATTTAAGGCTGAGAATGCAGTTTACTCAGATGATCCAGAATTGATGCTCCTACATTATAAGTTTCTTGGTAAGGAATATGTCTTATGGAGATATGAAAACCTAGCTAAGAGGCGTAATAAATTAATGGAACAAACTGGAATGGGAGGACACTGGACTAGACCACCAATGAAATATATGGATGAAATGAAAGAAAAACAAAATAAAGTTATATAATGGCAAATATATTAATATCGGATTTTAGTTACGCTGAAATGCCACACGGAGGTTCAGAAGTAGGAAATCAAATGCTTATAGAGGCTTTTGATTTAGATTTTATTAAATCAAATGAGGTAAAAGGATTTAATAAGGATGATTTTTATATTATATCCAATATATCTTTAATGAATCCAAAATTGGTGTCAGAAATAAAAAATTATAATTATATTATTTTTGAGTGTGATTATAAAATTGTTAATCATAGACACCCTTGGAGATACCCAAATGACCTAATACCACCACCACATAGACAAAATTATGATTTATATAAAAATGCTAAAGCGGTGTTTGTTAAAAGTCAGGATCACCTTAATGTTTATAAAAAAAATAGGGTGGAAGCTAATTTTATAAACATGAGAACCAATATATGGTCAGAAGATGATTTACAATTATTAGAAAGATTATATGAAGAAAACCAAACAAAAAATGGTTTAAATTGTATATATAACACACAAAATTTTATAAAAAATACTCAAGGTGCTATTAAGTATTGTCAAGACAGTAACCTTAAATATGGGTTTATACAAAATGGTACGGGTAGAGAAGGGTTTTTAAGTGATATGGCTAAGTTTTCTACGTTAGTATTTTTTCCTGTTGCGAGAGAAACTTATTGTAGAATAGTTGTTGAGGCGAAATGTTTAGGTTTAGATGTAATAACCACTTATGTTGGTCCTAGTAGTGTTAATAGAGAACCCAATAATTATGGGGCAACAATGGAAGATTATTTTCACTTAAAAGGTAAAGAAATGATAAATTACCTAAGAATGGGTAATAAAATTAATATAAAAAAAATAAAAAAATATATAAATTAATATAATATGGAAGGAGTATCTGTTTTAATATCTGCATACCAAACACAAGAATATATAGAAGAATGTATTTTATCTATTACCAACCAAACATATTTTCTTAATAATAGTAATTACGAAATTATTGTTGGTATAGATGGTTGTCATAAAACTCTAGATGTTATGAAAAAAATAAAAAACAAATATAGTAATTTAAAAGTATATATGATGGAAAAAAATTCTGGTACATATATCACAATGAATACTTTAATTGGTTTGTCTAAATATGATAATATAATTAGGTTTGATAGTGATGATATAATGAAACCTTTTATGGTAGAAACTATTTTAAATGAAAAAGAAGGGGATATTATACAATTCCAATGTGATTTTTATTATAAAGGTGAAATAGTAGAAAAACAAAATGATATTTTTGCTAACGGGGTCATATTATGTAAAAGAAGTGTATATGAAGAATTAGGGGGATATCAAGCATGGCCTTGCTCTGCAGATACTGAATTATTACATAGGGCTAAAATGGCGGGAATTAAAATATGTAAAATACCTAAAAAGTTATTTTATTATCGTCAACATGAAAAAAGCCTAACTAATAAGATAAGAGGGGTACAAAGATTAAAATATGGTGGTAAAATAAATGAGATTAATACCTTAAAAATTGGTAGAGTAGAGAATAGTTATTATGAAATTTAAACATTTAGTTATATCTAGATTAGCAATAAAATGGTCATATCATCGGCTTAATTTGTCTTGGGATGAGTGGTTAAATGATAGCATTATTTTATATGATAATTACACTAGACCTTCTTTATTAAATCAAACAAACCAGAATTTTATTTTAGTAACTTTGATTGATGAAAGTGTGGAGTATGTTGGTAACAAATTAGTCAATGAGGTTATTGTTAAAGTTAGTGAAGGTAGTGATAAAATAGGTTTTAAGGATGAAATTAATGAGTTTATAAAAAACACATTTGATGATTGTGATTATTTAATAATGAGTAGGATTGATAGAGACGATATGTATCATAAAGATTATATTAACATTATACAAGATTATGTTAATAACAATCCAGACAAAGAATATTATATAGATAATAATAAAATATATTCATTTGATTCAATCAATAATGTTATGTATTCATCTAATAAATATTCTAATACTATATCTCCTTTTGTAACAATAGTCCAAAAAAATAATTATGGTTTTGTTAATAAAAATGTTTATTCAGTGCAACATTCAGAATGGGATAGATATCTTAGTGGTAAGAAATTAGATAATTTATTACCCGTTCAAGTTATACATAATAATAATTTATTAAATAAAATAACAGGTAATAAAATTAAATATAATTTAACAGATTTCAATAAAAAAACAAGATGAAAAACATTATAAGTTTAACTACAATACCATCAAGAATATTTAATATAGAAAAGACTATAAATTCGTTATTAAAACAAAATACGAAACCTTGCGAAATAATTATTTGGTTAAGTAATCAATATAAAAGAATAGATGGAAATATTATAATACCTAATTTTATATTAGATAGTGATATTACAATTAAATATTGTGAGGATATTGGTCCATTCACTAAGTTGTTTTATACTCTTAAAGAAGAATGGGAATTTTCAGAAACTAATATAATAACAGTGGACGATGACGTATATTACCCACCTAACTGGTTATCTAAACTTATAGAATATTCTAATAAAAATCCTAATAGTTGTATAGGTTATAGAGGTAGGGTGTTAAAAAATAAATTACATTATAATAGTAGTATTTTATATAAAGGATCCCCATCATCAGAGCCATTAGAAGTTGATATAATAACAGGTACTTGGGGGGCATTATATAAACCTAAGTTTTTTACAAGTGAAATATTTAATTATAAAAAAATAAACGATAACTTTTTTGTTGATGATTTATGGATTACTGGTAATTTAGCAAAAAATAATATAAAAAGATTGATTATTGAAGATGTTGGTATTACTCCTCTTTATGAAGTTTCAGAAATAGACTCTTTGTGGTCAATAAATAGTTTGTCTAAAAATAATGATAAAATGTTAAGTTATTTTAGGGGGTATATATGAAAACAACACAAGAAAAATATAATAATTTTTTAATAAGTGGTTTCGGTAGGTCAGGTACTAAATTTCTTTCTTCCATAATGAATAAATCTGTTACTTGGGTGGTAAATCACGAACCTAGAGGGGCATATGAAGAAATGTTATATAAAAAAGGGCTACCTATAGACGATAAAGTCGTAAACAACTTCAAAAACAATAATTACGGTGAAGTTAACTCTAGAATGAGATTTTACTTTAATGATATTGATGTTGAAAAGAAGGGTATAATAATAAGAGACCCTAAAGAAATTATTACATCTATTTGTAATAGAAATAAGACTGAAGTAGAAATTACAAGAATAATAGATGAATTAAATGTTTTCTGGCATAAATTTCATGAATGGATTGAATTGGGTGGTGTACTTAAAATAGATTTTAATTCAATGACAAATGATGCAGACTACTTAAAAAATGTATTAACACATTTTGGTATTAGTGATGTGGAAATAAATGAAGAAATTTTTAAGAATAAAATTAATAAAAATAATAACGTAAAATATAAATTATTTGAGGATTTGCCTAATAAATTTAAAGATAATTTTAATAAATTAGATTGGGATTAAAAAAAACATTTATGATTGAATCAATAATTAAACACGATGGTAAAGAAATAAAAATTGCTACATTATATAAAACAGATATACTCTATAATAGATGTTTTAAAAATGGGATATTTTACGAGCAAAACTTATTAAATAAAGTTAAATCCTTCAACAAAGAAGGAATATACGTAGATTTAGGTGCAAACGTAGGTAATCACTCTCTCTTTTTCGGATTATTTTGTCCCTCAACTAAAATTATATCTATAGAGGCAGAACCAGAAATTGCTAAGGTTTTAGAACATAATTTAAGTAGGAACATACCGGAAAAGTATGAAATTATAAATAAGGCAGTATCTGATTTTAATGGTTTTGTCGAAATGGATGGATTAGTTCAAAGGAATGTAGGGGGTACATCTATAAATTCTAAAGGTGTAGGTAATATTGAGTGTGTTACTTTAGACGATATTTTAGGTAATTTAACTAATGTTGCAGTATTAAAAATGGATATTGAAGGAGAGGAACATAACGCAATTAGAAAATCTGAAAAATTCTTTATTAATAATAGCCCAGTAGTTATTGCAGAATTAAAAGATAGAAACCAATTTAATGAGTTCAAATCACTTATAGGAAAATATGGATACACAACAGATGGTATAAACTATGCAGTTAGTGCCACTTACGTTTGGGTGAAAAAGTAAATTATGAAAATATATACAACAGTTAGGGAAGACGGTAATAGTGGTCCTGAATTAAAAGCAAACAATGTTATTGAGGCTGAGGAGAAATTAAAAGAATTATCAAAGAATAAACAATATAGATATAGAATTGTAGGTGAGAAGGTAAACTTAAAATTATAATTTACTATTTATAATTAGTAGACTATACTAAAACTATAATAAAAGATAATTATTACTTAATGAGTAGAAAAAGTAGAAGAAACAAACAACTATCCGAAGAGGAACTGAGGGAAGTCGAAGAATTTGTATGGAGTAGAAATATTGAAGAAGACAAGTTCTTACAAACAATGTCAATAAACACTAAGTGTAAGACAGAGAATCAAAAGAAATTAGTTAATTCAATCAAACAAAATGAGATTACAATATGTAGTGGGTTACCAGGTTCTGGTAAAACCTTCCTTTCTTGTTCTGAGGCGTTAAAATTAATTAAATCTAGACCTAAGTATAAGAGAATTGTTTTAGTTAAATCTATTACCCCACTTAAAAATGAAGAGATTGGACATTTACCAGGAAATTTAGAAGAGAAGATGGCACCAATTATGGAATCATTTACTGATAATATCAGAAAGTTGATTGGTAAGACTAGAATGGAGAAACTTATTGAGTTAGGTGTTATAGAGATTGTACCAATTGCATTTGCTAGAGGTAGAAGTATTGACAACTCTATTATATTAATTGATGAGGCACAGAATATCTCTTTAGATAATATCAGAACTCTTATGACTAGAATTGGAGATAACTCTAAAATGGTTATTATGGGTGATGTTAAACAAAAGGATATTAGAAACAAAAGAGATAGCTCATTGGAAATTGTTTTAAGAAGATT
>Ga0208899_1003481_pt1 | contig 10124 bp, 25 predicted proteins | sample VirMetDEL_Nov_24_FD_184518 | JGI IMG/M metagenome (GOLD analysis project Ga0208899, IMG submission 184518) | Aqueous microbial communities from the Delaware River and Bay under freshwater to marine salinity gradient to study organic matter... | ecosystem: Environmental > Aquatic > Marine >...
CTTTCCATTCCTCATTTATAGATTTATCTCTATGAGCGTGGTCATGACAAGACCTACAAACTGGAAATAAATTATCTATTCTGTTTAATCGGTTGTTTTTAACACCACCCATGCCTTTAGGTATTAAATGGTGTATATCTACAGCTTGCTGTCTATTACAACCCCAACAAGTGGGAATATCGTATTCATGATACCCCCAAAAGTCAGCGAATAGTTTCTTATAATTTTTTAAGGTTTTCATTAAAAGCACTTACAGCATTTCTTGTTAATTCACCTATATCATGAACTGAAAACTGCCCAGAACCCATAGACCTGCCAACTATACCTGTAACAAATATATCTAGCCTTTGAGTGTCGCTTTTACTAAAACCATTAGATGCTTGAACTGGTGCAGGTTGTGTAGCTTGAACTGGTACAGCGTTTTCATATTGGGCTTGCTGTTGTGCTTGTTCCTCTGAAGTTTGACCATTAGTAACAATTTCAACATCTTTGATATTGCTATATTGGTTGCCCTTTTCGGATGTTTTGGTGTTGACTATGCTGTATTTAATAACATCCCCAGATTTAGGAACTGGATACAAAGGCATTCCCCTTGCATATAGCATTTTTCCGTCTGTAGTTGAAATTGCATAGTTTGGGATACCATCTTTGGTATTGTCGTAGATTCTTTCTATTGTATTCATTTTTTATACTCCAATTTTATTATTTATTTAATACGTTATAACCTCGACCCTCTAGGCAATTATTAATTAAATCTCGCCTAGTTTGTGCTTTAGGACTAAGCCATAACACTTTGAATCTTAACAAATTATATACTATTTTGCCCTGTTCTAAAACAAAATTTGTTTCATCTTTGACCAAGTCTCGACAAGTAAATAAATCGTCATGATATCTGTTCATATCGCCTTTGATATTTGCAGATGATTTTCCCCTACTATCTACTATTGGTGTAGTCGAGCAAGCTCCCAGAGCCACCAATAAAGTATATATAGAGAATACTTTACATATTTTCATAATAATTCTCGTTTATTCTTTTTAGAACCAATTTATTTAAATCTTTTCTAAGACCATAAATAATTTTTAATTCTGTTTTGTTTGAATCTTCGGTTTTAAGTTTTCTTGCATTTCTTTGTCTGGCTTTATGAAGAAGTTCTGCATATTCTTTAAAAACTCCATAATATTGAGCCACAGACATATTAAGAACTCTAGCTGTATAAAGCTCCGTACAGCCTATTTTTATTGGTTTATCTATCATTATCTGCTCCAATATTGTTTATTCCATATTCTTCGATAAGTTTTCTAAGCTCCAAACCATCTTCAAAACCTCTTTTGTAATAGGCTGAAAACATATTATCTGGATTTTTCTTTTGGTTTAGAATGGCATCTTTAATGCCATCCTTATAAAATGTGAGATAATTTTGCCTTTTCTTTTCTAGTGGATTAAGCATCATTACCCCCCTTAAAATGCTATCAGCAAAAAACAAGCAAAAGCAAATCCGCTAAATAATAAAACTGTTTCTGCTATATAAACACCATAGTTTTTAATAAATTTAATCATTAGTTTTTTCCTTATCATCTAATTTAAAATCAAAAATATTTGAACTGTGGAAAATACTTAAACAAGAATTGTCTGCCATTTCATCAAATTCACGATAGTTTTCAGCAATATTAAAATTCTTTTTTAGTACCTCTTTGTATGTTTTTATTTGTTTTGCAATTTCAATGATTGCTTCTTTATCTTCTCTAGATAGATTTTGAAAATTTATTGGTGGTTTTTTCATTAGTTTGCTCCCTCTTCATCAACATATATTTTTAATACTTCATTGCCAAAATCGCTTGCAATGGTATTGATTATGTAAGTTTTGCCATCAACAATTATATTAATGAGTAGCTCTTTTGATTTTTCGTTACTGATAATTTGATTTACTGTATTAAGATTCATTATTTTACCCCTTTAATTTTAGTTATTAATGTTTCGTAGATAACATTTGTATTCCAATCATAATCTTTGTTATGGAACTTTATTTCAGCAGTACAATAAACTGTATCACCTACCTTTAAATCCCACATAAATTTAGCTTGACTGAAAGAGACATATTCATTGTGGTTTGCATCAATAAACTTTTTACAAAGACCAGTTCCAAAACGACTTTGATAAGTAAAGCTGTCTGTAACCCCTAAAGTTAAAGTTAATCTTTCGCCTACTTCACCAACTGGTTTGCTTAATGGATATTGTATTTTTGGCTCTTGCTTTTCTTCTACAAATTCTACTTTTGGTAGTTTTTTTTCTGTAGTTCCATTTCTGGTAATTTTATTAAGCTCAAAAGGCTTTTCTGAGATAATTAAATTCCAATTAGGGTCAGCAATATTTTTAGCTTTATTTACAGCCTTATTATAATCTGTAGATAAATTAGCAACATGATGACACCTATTCCTAAGACCAAATGGGCTATAATCATCAAAAGAATGGTAAAGGCAGTACATTTTATTTTTACTGCCAGAACCTATAATATATTTAGAATTATACATGATTACCCCCTAACCTTGATTAATGTTCTGTAATGTAATGATTGAATGTTATAGCCACCTGCAAGAATTGTATTAATTGTGACTGTCTGATTTCCCTTATCAGTTTCAACAGCAAAATAACCATTAAAACCATCTGAGGAAACTTCGATATTATTTGAAATAACTTTGGTAATTCCTGCATCTTCTAGCTTCTTAGCCATCTTAGCATTTCTTGACTTGATAACTGCTTTAGCATCTTTTACAGCTAAGTCTTGAGCCATAAGAACATTGATGCCTTTCAGCTTTTCAGACATTCCCTTGCCACCTGCTATTGTATATAGGTCATCCCAATTAATTCTATGGTACTTATTTCTAGAACCCTCTAATCTAGTGGGTGCTTTCCACCAATTTGTTACAGCTTGATGCTTTTTCTCATAATAAGCTACCTGCCTATCAATATACAAAGTATCAAACTTTTCAAAAACTTTCTCTAAATCTTTGATTATTTCCTTATATGTCTGCATTTTATACTCCAATTATTATTATTAAGTTGTTTAGTTATAAATAACCTAATCTTTATTCTAGGTTTTTACAAGCCCTAAATTAAAAAAAAGTTAAAAAAAATACAATTTAATTGTAAATAATACTGATTTTTGTTAGAAATACTTAGGTTCTTACCCCTATTTTAGAGCCTATTTTATGTTTATTATACTCCAATAATGAACTATACATAGGGAGTGGATTGAAAGGTTTGCTCCCTATGACTAAAGAAGCTGACATTCAAATAGCTTGTAACCAATACCTAGAATACTTAGCCAAGACCTACAATTTTAGACATTTTCATGTACCTAATGAGGGTAAAAGGTCTATTTATTTACACGCTAAGATGAAAAAAATGGGTTTAAAGTCTGGCTGTCCAGATATTATTGTGGAATACCCTGTAGGGAAAATATTATATATTGAATTGAAAGCACCTAAAGGCAGGTTATCTGATACTCAAAAGTTGTGGGCTGTACAATCAGAAATTTTAGGAACACCTCACTACGTTGTTAAAGGGGAGGTATCAGAATGCCTTGAGGTAGTTGGAGGAATTATCAAGCAAAACATTCCAATTCGTTAGTATTGTATCCCTTTTTTCTTTAATATCCGCTGTACAGCCCTTAAATCGCCCTTATTGGGCATTCTATAACGTCTTCTACCCTTTCTTTTCTTCATAGGTCGCTTATCTATAAGTTCAGATAAAGTAGCTGTAGTTGTAAAACCTTCCATTATTTCTTTTTTCTTTTCCCTTTATGTGCTGAGTTTTTCATTAAACGACCATCTGGCATATAATGATAACCTCTAGGTGCTTTTTTACGTTTCTTAGCCATTATTTCTTTTTCTTTTTCTTCATTTTTCGTTTAGTTTTTTTTGTGTGGTATGGCATTTTCATTCTCCTTTTTGCAATATCTACAATTAGTTTCACATTTTCCTAAAATACAGTCAATAAACTCTTTGCCAAACTCTTCTTCTAAATCATCTTTTCTTTTTGTCATTTATAGCCTTATGCCAAAAGTAATTGGCTATACCATTAAAAAATTCATACAACTTCATATAAAACTTACTCATTTTGTTTACTCGTGTTTAAAATTATTTTTTTTGTTTTTCTCCCGAGTATGACATTTACAGTTACATTCCTCTTTATCACACTCATAAGCCTTACAAGTTTCACAACTCATTTTGTTAAACCTTTCTGCTTTTCATATGTCCTAAGACCACCAAGCCCAAGCATACCCATTAAAACAGTCATTAGGCTACCCATATCAAATGTAGGTAACTCTGGGAGTGCTACACCTATATAAGCTGTTAAGAAGATGACTATAGGCTGTAAAACAAAGTGCCAACATAAAGCAACACCACAAGTCCAGCCTATAAAGGGTCTCCAACCTGCAACAAATATAGATTTGTGACTAGCTTCTGCTTTGTTTATTTCTAATTGCCCTTTAGCAAGCTCTTGAGCGTGTTTCTCACTCATAGTGGCTATATCATGTGCTAATCTAGCCTTTTGGTCTTTATCCTCTATAAACTTATCTAAAAGCCCTGTAACTGGTGCTATTAATGCCTGTATCATAAACTTTTCCCCATTTTCTCAATTAATCTTTCAGCCCTGTTAGTGGTTTGCCTATACCAAAGTGAATCTTTCATTTCAGCTTGTGCCTTTGCAATATCCCCATCAACTAAGGCTTGTTTAAAATTTCTAAATTTATTTAATCTTGGTAAACCTAACTGAAACACCATTTCAGTCACACATTCTTTAATATTATCGTCTATTTCCATACCCTCACAGAACTTTTCCATATCATTTATAGCAACATATAAATCAGCCTCAAAACATTCAGCAACCCTTATTTTAGATACTTTTGTACCAACTTTCATTTCGTTTTCTGGGTCTGATGCCCTCACTAAATGACCCACTCCAAAAGTTTTATATCCTAAATGGTCATTATAAATTTCGTATTTTACACCTTCTTCAAACATTATTTTTTCTTGCAATTCTTTTAAATTCATTATTTATCCCCTTTATGTTCGTGACCCATCCAAATGCCAAATACACCTGTCATAACACCCATTACAACCGATACAAAGGCTGACTGTTGTGAGCTAGGATTATCTAAATCCATAAACCATTCAGCACATCGCCAACTCATTATAGTACTAGCAAGCATCATAAATCTTGGTAATATTTTCCATTTTAGAAATGTCTCAACAGTCATTGTTTTAAAACCTCATTTAATCCAAAACCCTCTAATAAAACAAGGGTAAAAAATAATAACAAAATTCCACCTGCTATAAGTTTACCAGAAAAATTAGTTGAGCCAATCTTTATAGCTACAAATTCATTACCCAATATTCTTAAAGATAATTCAAAACTATTTTGACCAATATCTAAATTGACTATTTTTTTATCTTTTTCCATTAATACACCTTTATTTTCTCTGTATCTACAAAAGGGATTAGCTTACAAATACATTCATAGACCTGTGGTTTGTCGTCTTTCATGTAGGATTGATTGTTTAGTTTGTCTCTGTACTGTATGCAGATATTAACATTTTCAAAGTAAATACCACCATTAACAATACCATTTAATGTGCAAGCAAGCATAAAGGCTGTCATATTATACCTTTCTTCTTGGCTATAATTGCAAGGACTGTAATAACACCAGATAATAATGCAGTAATAAGAATAGCTAATATTACTTTCATCATAATATCTTTGATTTTTTCTCTTTGTTTTTGTGCTTTTATTTTAGCTTCTTGTCTGGCTTTCCGAGCATCAGCACAAAATCGGACATAATCAGTATATAGATTAGCCCTGCCATATAATTGCATAAATTCTCTAAGTTGTTCGTTTTTGACCCTAATTTGTTCCAGAGCCATAAACTCCTCTAGGTCATTATCAGTTTTTCCTAGAAAATTTGTCCAAATACTATTCTTTTTTTTATATAAATCTTGTTTTAATTGTTCCTCAGCACCTACAAATTTGGCGATTGCTGACCCTGCTGAAGATAGTTCTCGACCATTTTGAATGGTCTGTTTTATAATTGCGAAAGCACTATTAGCGACCACTAGCATTTCAAGCATAGTGTCACCTCAATAATAAACCTGCCATCATTACGAGCATTGTTGCTGTTGTTCCTAACATTATTTGCTCAAGCCTTTTTAATCTTGACAAGGTTTGCAACCACCTTTCAGCACATACCGCTTCATGAGTGTCAATTTGAGCCTTTACATCACTCGCTTTTACCATTGTCTTCCTCTTTTATAAGTGACTTTGCTAATTGGTCTTTGAAAAACAAATTTGAACCTGTCATCTGGTCTAGCTTAATTTTTAAGCTATCGGCTTCTTGCTGTGTCAGTTTTATCTGAGAATAATAATATTTTTGACTTTCATCTAAATCTTCAAACTTAAACTCTTTATCATTAATTGTTACTGTTTCACTCATTTTATTCCCCTGTAAACGTGTCTGCATCTGTTATAGCTTGGTCTATAACTGTGAAATCAGCATCAACCCAATCATCATAGTTATCCTTCTGATACTTTAGATATCCTACACTACGACTAACCCTTGCTTTCTTTTCCTCAAGTGTCATGTCATAACCATAGTTATCTTTTGTTGCATCATCACCTAAGTTATGTGTAGCAATTACAACATTGATTGTATCTGCTCCATCTAAACAAGCTGAATGTGCTTGTGCTATTTCTTCTGCTGTTCTTGCCATTTTATTCTCCTTCTAATGTTGCTACTTTTTGCTCTAATGTTTCAATCCTTGTCATTGCTTCTTGTAGTGCTTTGACTGCTTTCATGTAAAGAACAGATGATTTTACTGATTTTGTTGTTGTGCCTAAGTTATTGTTATTTCTATCAAGGTCTGGATTGTCTTTGACTAAACCACCCATTCCCGCTTCTTCAACTTCTTGAGCAATTACACCTATTCTCCAATGTGCATCGCTATCTCCAGTAGCTACATCAGTTTTGAATTTATATTTACGAATTGTAAGTGCTTTGATGTCATTCCATTGAGATGAAGCATCTGTAATTTGTTCTTTAAGTTTTATATCAGATATACCACCATAACTATCATCGTGATTAACCACATCACCATCTGATAATATTTTTAATCTTTCAGCACCAGTAGAACCCTCACATTTTAAAAAATAATTAAAGTTATCGTCTGGGTCTGCATCACTAAAATCAATAAATACACCATATGGGCTTGCTGATGAATTTTCTACGAACAAAGCAACGTTATTAGTTATATCACTGTGTATTGTATGAGAACCAGTAGATAATCCCCTTTCGGAATCGCTTAGATTAGTAGTCCAAGTAGTAGTACCACCACCTAAAGTAAATTGTCTCGGATTACCATCACCATCTGATAACACAATATTACCATTTGCTGTTCTTATGTCTAAGCTACCTTGATTGCCACTATAAGAACCAATAATTGTATTCTTTTCTCCAGTGGTAATTACACTTCCTGCTCCATGTCCAATCGCAGTATTCAAACCACTTGTAACAGAAGTATGATTTAAATTTTCTAAAGCACTTCTACCTATAGCAGTGTTTCTGTCACTTTTAGTATTTGTTGTGAGGGCTGAGTATCCAATAGCAGTGTTTCTATCAGCATCAGTTAAAGCATCACCTGCTAGACCACCAATTAACGTGTTCTCAACTCCTGTTGTTACTGCATATCCTGCAAAAGAACCAACAGCAGTATTATAACTATTTGTTGCACTACCATAATTTTGACTTCTTAAGGCAGAAGCACCGATAGCCACAGAATGTGAGCCAAGTGTATTAGTTCCTAGAGCATCATATCCAACAGCTACATTCTCATCAGCATCAGTGGTAGCATCACCTGTAAGTCCACCAATAAAGACATTTTTAATTCCTGTTGTTACTGATAACCCTGCTGAATATCCAATCGCTATATTAAAAGTATCTGTACTAGAGGTAAAATTTTGAGTGCCTAAAGCACTATCTCCAATAGCGACAGACTTGTTTCCTTTTGTATCTGCTGTTAAAGCATTGATTCCAATAGCTACATTAAAATCTGCATCACTTAATGCTTGACCTGCAAGACCACCTATAAGAGTATTTTGGATTCCTGTTGTTATTGACAATCCTGCACTATGTCCAACTGCTGTATTATAAACTGTTGTTGCTGAACTAAAGTTTTGTGTTTGTAAAGCACCAGTTCCAACTGCAACAGACCTTTGCCCTTCAGTATCTGTAGTTAATGCTGTTCTTCCTATTGCAGTATTTTGTTGTCCTGCAACAAGAGCATCTCCTGCTTGATACCCAAGCAAAACATTTCTTTGTCCTGTTGTATTTGATGCACCTGCATTATATCCTAAAAACGTATTTTCATCACCAGTAGTAATCGCTGTACCTGCTTCATCTCCAACTACAGTATTGTAATTACCACCACTTACAATAGAGTTACCTGCATTGACACCTGCTCTATAGTTAGATATTCCACTTGTTGGGGTACTTATTGAACCATCTGCTGAAATCTGTAATCTATCAACTCCTGCTGTCACAAATCTTAATATGTCTGTGCCACCTCTATAGATACCCATATTCGTATCAGAGTTAAATGTTAAAGCAGGTGCTGATACTGTTCCATCATCTAGCTGTAATGTGCCACTTAAAACGAATTTATCATTAGTCTGGTCTAATTCTGCAAACTTTATCCAAGCATCATTATCTTCGTTTCTGATATACATGATGTTGTTAGAACTATCGTACCACCACATATTAGCAAAAGTTGTGCTAGGTGCTGATGTTCCAGAGTTATTACTGGCTAGTGCTTGTAAAGCTGAGTTCAAATCCGCCCTAAAAGCAGGAAAACTTTGGTTTGCTAACGTAAAATCATTTTGTGACATATTTTAACCTCATGATGCTAGTTCTCCATATCCTCTTACCACATAATCAAATGTTCTGTCTATTGTGGCATTAGAACTGTTAAAAAATTCTATAGTAAATCCAGTAGCACTTTTACTAGTTATAGCATAATAATCACCACTAGCCAAGTTACTAGCAGAAATTCCTACACCCTCAATTTCCTTAAATGCAGGACTGAAAGTTATTGCTTTGCCATTTGTATCAGTACCACTTGCTACATCTTTTTCAGAGTATACCCTTTCTGGCATATCTACTTGAACTGATAACCCAGTTACTTTAGGAGTTGCTTCAACATCTTCACTTAATAAAACAGCCCTAAATTTAAAAGCCCTACCAGTATAATCACCCACATTAAACTTCTGAAAGCTAGAGTATGTGCCACTTACTGGGTCTCCGTTTGTTTTAGCTATCTGTAGCTGTACATTTACATCTCCAAAGGTATCATTAGCTCCATCAAATAAACCCTCTCTAGCATCAAAATTACCCTGTGCATCATCAAATAAATTTACATAGTCCTGCCTTTCCATATTTACTGTAGCTGTTATTCTACTACTATAAACACCACCAGTATCTATATATGTGTCAAAGTCATATGTTCCCTCTGATAAAACTGTACCGCCACCACCATCAAAGTTTCCTAAAGCATCATCAAAATCGCCAGAAATACTATCAAACAAAGCTGTATCTAACATTAAAGCATTATCAACAACACTTACATCTGTTTTTGTGCCTGTAAAACTAGGGTCTTGAGTAGAACTTGCAACAAGGTTTAGGTTTTTAACATTATTTATAAGAGCTACATTGCTTGTAGCATTTAATGATTTTAAACCAATTTTATCAACTGACCTTATAAAATATGTACCAGTTAATGCAGGAACTGTAACTGTATTAGCAGGTCTTGATACCTTATCAATTAAGGTTATTGCATTTGAGAATATAGCACCACTAGTTAAAGGGCTATGTCTTATAATGTAATGTGACAAATCTAAATCTGGTACTGGTGTCCAACTTAAATGAGCTTCTGTATCTATAATATTAACTTGAAAATTTGTTACATCAGCAGGTGGAGCAGTTTTACCTACTACTTGATGTTGTGCCGATACAAATACAGACCTACTAATAGATGAAACTGACCTAGCCCTAACATCATAAATAGCATTGTCTTCCA
>Ga0208899_1003485_pt1 | contig 10115 bp, 10 predicted proteins | sample VirMetDEL_Nov_24_FD_184518 | JGI IMG/M metagenome (GOLD analysis project Ga0208899, IMG submission 184518) | Aqueous microbial communities from the Delaware River and Bay under freshwater to marine salinity gradient to study organic matter... | ecosystem: Environmental > Aquatic > Marine >...
TAGCACCCAATCTCCCTTTTCACACCAAGGAGTATCTCCAAACTTGTTTTTATCTGAGTAACACATAGGCCCCATTTTAACAACGTAGGATACTACTGTTGCCAAAGATTCTCTATCAACTGTTTCTTTAACCAGTTGAATACCACCTTCAGTTACGCCTTTACCTTTATATGGCAGTATAAGAATCCTCCAACCTGTAGGTTGAGGCATACGCTCTAAAAATGATTTATCGAGCAAGGAGGGGTCCAATACTCTTTTAGAAGCTTCTGTATAAGCATTTTCTACTTCTTTAACCGCTTCTGGGGTTTTTTCTTTTTCTTCTTTTACTTTTAGTAGATTATCTTTCTCTACTGCTTTTGCGACATGTTCAGGAACTATTACCTTGCTCATCGTTTTCTATTACCTTTTTTAGCAATTCTCTAAGTTCAGATTCTAGGTCGGCGAGAGAATTGTAGCGCCCACGTAGATAATGATATTCTTCAACATCCTTAGCGCCATTCATAATAGCTACTTGGATATCATCTTTTTTTTCAGCAATTCTTTTTTTTAGCTGTTCAGACAGCCAAAGAACTGACATTTAATATATACCAGAAAACTTGCCGCCAAATTCAGCAGCGCCCATACCTCTAGCCTTCCCTTTACCCATTCCTGGAGTAGAGGAAGCTTTAGTTTTTTTAGGTGCTTCTGAAACAGCTTTAAATGGCACGGAACCCTTATTAGAGTAACCTTGTTTTCCTTTTAATACTTTTACATTTTTCATAAGTGTACTTTACAGTCCTTTTAAACCAATATCAATTAATTTAAGTTCTTTTTGTTGGTCCATTCTATCTCTAGTTGTATCGTCTTTCAGTTCTGCTATATCTTTTTGAGCTTGTATTCTTTCTACATCAATCTTATCTTGACGTAACTTTTCTTCCATTCTCATTCTTTCTTTAGCTTCAAACTGTTCTTGGTCTTGAGACAGTTCTTGTCCTTTAAGAGCAAGCTCTTGTTTTCTAATAGTAACAAGTGGGTCTTCCTCTGGTGGAGTTGATACTTGTTGAGAGAATTGTTGCATTAGTTCAGACATAATTGGCGAACTAAATTGAGCTAACATAGCCTGAGCTTGCTGCATAACTGGAGCTGCTTCTTGAGGTGGCATTTGTTGAGCCTGTTGTTGCATTTGTTGATACTGCTGCATAGCTTCTGGAGGCATTTGTTGTTGGGCAATTGCATCTGCTTTTAACTGTAAATGCTGCATAATATGTGAGTGTATATTTCCTTGTATTTGAGCATTCATTTGCACAGGAGCCATATTTAATAAGGAAACGTGAGTAGCTATATGTGCATCATGGTCTTGCTCTGGAAAAGCTTGAGCTGGTCCACCCATCATAAGACCACTATTTTCCATACCAGACTCCATAGGTTTAGGAGTTGTATCTGGTGGTGGCATAAGTAGTTGGTCTATATTATCTGCACCTAGAGCAGCATACATTCTTCTGTAAGCTTCATAAGTTCCACCAGGACCATGAATCTCTGGATTAGATTGAACTAACTGCATCATTTCTTGAGCCATAACTATTCTCTGGCTAGTAGAAAATATATCTGGATTACTTACTGGGAATATATCTACCCTATCATCAAAATCTTGTTGTTTAACCTGCATATTACCGCCTGATACCGCATAAGGATAAACAGGAGGCAAGCTATCTTTAAATATAGTAGCAAGTAATCTAAATTCTTTTTTCTGACCGTTATGTAATCTTTTATGAATAGCAGATAATACTTTGCTTGATTTTTCCATAAGAGCTAAAGTAGTTCCAACAGGAGCTTGAGTATTGCCTTCACCAATATTTGTATCTGCAATAGAAGCAAATCTTTGACCAGATTGTACTAATAAACCTAATAAATTAAGTAAAGTAGCACTTGGTTCTTTAAATGGTAATGGTTGAATGGCATCTCTAAGTGAGCCTGCAGGAGCGTCAACATCTCTAAATTCACCTGGTTGTATTGGCTCGTCCTCATCTCTAATTCTAATACCTCTAGTTTTAAAACCAGCAGGTAAATTAGCTAGAGTACCAGCATCAATTAACTGCCTAACAATAGATGTAGAAGCTTTAGACAAACCACCAATCATGTGGGTTAGCCCAAAGCCGTAAAAACCTAATCCAGGAAGAAACTTAAAGTGAACAAAGTATTCAGTCTTTTTCTTCATTGGGTCTTCTTCTTTAAAGTTTCTTCTGATAGCTAAAATGTTTTCACTATTAGAGTCTATTGTTACGATATAAGGTAATTTAACTCCACTAGGCTCACCATCTTGGCCCATATCTTCAAAGCCTTCTAAATCTAAATTACAATGAACCTCATAAAGAATAGATACTTCACCATCATCATAGCTTGGCTCCACACCTTCTAGTTTTTCTTTTTCTGATTGTATGTCTGAATTTAAAGTAACATTATCTCCAGTCTCAACATCTACATTTTTGTAAAATCCAATGGCTTGTAATTTCCTTACATCATTTTCTGGCATCTTAACAACATGAGTAATTCGCGAACAGGTTTCTAAGTCAGTTGTATAGTAAGGAACAATTAAATCTTCTGGAGCTACAAATTTAGATACAGGTCTGCTTAAAGTTTCATCGTAATAAACTTTTTTAAACGCAGAACCTGCTAAAGGAAGGTAGAACAACATTTGGTCTAACTCTTCATCATACTCTTCCATAACATGAAGAATTTGATAATTCATAAACTCTTTAACTCTTTGAGCCTGCTCTTCAACTAAACCATCATAAGCACCTACTACTTGAGTCTTAACAGGTCCTCCAGCTGGTAGTAATTCTTTATATGCTTGAGCTTGGAACTGAGTAACAGATTCTCCTAATAACGGATGAATAACACCACTAGCTCCTGCAAAAGGTTCAGACCTATTATCATCAAACTTCATACCCAAGTATTTAAGTCCGTCTGTATAAGTTCTTTCCCAATCTTCTCTGGATGATTTGTCGCTTTCAATAGCTCCTACTAATTCTATATAGATAGTAGAAAGTTCTTGAGGTGATATAACTTCTGCTAGATTTTCTGCAAAACCTACTTCTGGCATCATTGGCTCTTCTGGGCCTAATATTGCAGAACCGTCTTCTTGCATTTGTACTTCTTCTTCATTACCCATAGCTTCTAAGACTTCAATAATCTGAGAGTCCACACCACCAACATCTTGAGTTGTACTTGTATCTATTACTTCTTCTGGGCCTTGTCTTTCAATTGCCATTTTTCTTTCCTATAATTTTAGGATACATAATTGCTCTATCAGCCTCTGCTTCCTTTACACTACTATAGCTTTTTATTTTACCTGATTCTATATATGACATATATTTTTTAAGTAGCTCATCATCATTTTTTATTTCCTTTCCTGTTTCTGGGTCAAATCTAGGTAATAAATAATGTTTATCTTTAGCTATACCAACTGATGTTATTTTCATAGTAACAGTTTTTTTTCCTTCCTTGCCTTCTTTGCCTTTAGATAAAACATTATTATGAAAGTCTGAAAGAAATTTTTTATTAATACTATATCTATCTTCTTTTGCTTTATTCTCTACCGCCATATTAATAATACATCCTAAGAGGTCTTTGCCTTTCTTTGTCTTCGTAATCGCTTGCTAAAGAAACAAATCCACCTTCACGAAAACGCATCAGGGCTTGGGTCATAGTATCACATAAATCATCGTTAGCTCCAAATGGAAATGACGCACATTCCTCTATCATATCCTCTGCAAAGGTCTTGTTAGGTGCATATACCATTCCTGATTCAAAGATAGGCGCAACCGAGTGCATTCTAGAATGTTTATCATGGCCTCTAGTCGGAGAGTAATTAACAACAGGAATACCTATTCGCCGTAGTTCTTGAGTAAGTGGAGTACCAGACGCTTTGGCTTCAATAAGAACCATATCGCATTCCCAATAAGTATATTCGCGCATAGCTATTTCTTTTAGCTCTGGAAAGTCCCAGCGACCTTTTTGACAGTCTAATAATATTAAACAATCAGGAGCATCTTCTGAAGGCTTAAAAACACCCCAAGTAGATATAGCAGAAAAGTCAGCAGTTTGGTTTTTAGAAAACGCAGTATCGTATGACTGCATAATATATTTAACAGGTGGTATGCTCTTATGAGTCCAGCGCTTCCACCAGTCTCTTTTTATAATGGCTCCTTCTTCAGCTGTAGGATTCTGCATCCACTGAGCATTCCATTTGATTCCAGGAATAGAAGATTTAACTTTTAACAATTCATCTTTAGGCCAGAACTCAGGCCATAAAGGATTGTCTGTTTCTGGGAAAATAGCAGGAAACTCTATCATCTCCCATTGGTCTGCAAGTGCTTCCTTTTGAGAGTCTAGTAATTTTGCTGTTAAGTCTATAGAAGACCAACGCGTCATAACTAATACTATAGCTCCACCAGGCTGTAAACGCTGTCTAGGTCCAGAGGTATACCATTCCCAAGCTGACTCCAAGGCATTCGGACTAAGGGCGTCTTGCTCTGAATGAGGGTCATCAATAATCAATAAATCCGCACCCCTACCAGTAACAGCACCACCGACACCAGCTGCGAAGTATTCGCCGCCTTTGTTGGTTTCCCAACGTCCAGCTGATTTATTATCTGCTTGGAGTTTAACTTCTGGGAATACATCCTTGTATTCTTTTTGGTCCATTAAGTTTCTGACCTTACGACCAAATCGTACGGCTAGTTCCCCTGTATGGGTTGTTTGCATAATCTTCATCTTGGGTTTCTTACCCATAATAAATGATGGAAAAAAAGTAGATGCAAATTCTGACTTGGTATGACGAGGAGGCATATTAACAATCAAACGTTTAATTTCGCCTGTTGCTACTTTGTTAAGCTTTTCTGCAAAAATCTTATGATGACGACCACATATAAATTCTGGCCACATATGTTCCACGTAGGACAAAAAATCGTTTTGGCATTTATCTTGGGTTTCAAAGCCGTCAAGCTTTTCTTTGAGCATCAAAGCTTCTTTCAGCTCTGTCTCAGTTAGCTGCGAAAAGTTCATTTAACTTTTAGAATGGCTTTAATTGCATATTTCTAAATCTTCTATCAGTAGAATAATTAGCAATTCTATCAATTTGAGGTCTTACTGGTCTCCCTATTTGTATTGGCATGGGCATAGGTTTCTTTATTGGCATAGGCATAGGCCTATTTATTGGTTCTGGCCTGTCTATAGGCATCGGTTCTGGCCTGATAGGGCTAGGTCTTCCTATTTTTATAGGCATCGGTCTGTTTATTGGTCTACCTATACCTATTGGTTGAGGCATCGGTTGTCTAAATCCACCGCCTATACCACCAAAGCTAGGAGGCTGTCTAAATCCACCGCCATATCCGCCTCCCATACCAGGGAACATACCGCCTATACCACCGCCGAATCCAGGTCCAAAGGGACTCCCACCGCCGAACATAGGAGGCATTCTTCTGTATCCGCCACCACCGAATCCAAATCCACCGCCAAATTGAGGAGGTCCGCTAAAAGCACCGCCATACATTAATTGGGGTCTTGGGCCAAATGGATTGTTACCAAATCCGCCACCGAATCCAGGTTGTTGCATACCGTATCCACCACCGAACTGAGGAGGTCTTTGCATACCAAAGCCACCGCCTCCATAAGGATTGCCGTACATACCGCCACCAAATTGAGGTGGCTGTCCGAATCCACCTCGGCTACCGCCGTATGGATTACCAAATCCGCCTCTATTACCAAAAGGATTAGGGAATGAGCCTATACCGCCTTGATTGCCAAATCCTCCAGGACGAATAGGAGTTATTTGTTGAGGAGGTCTAGCTCTCATATCCCTGGCCATACCTCCTAAGAAGTTATTATTTGAAAAACCAGGTGAGGTAATATTTATTTTTTGGTCTCTATCATCTATACCATCGAAGTTGCTATCCTGCATGTCCATAGTACGAATCATCATTACATCATCCCCTGTAGCTCTTGACCGATTGGTTCTTCAGTTGGCCCTTGCTCAATCTGTTGCATGACTATCATAAACAAGTCTTCAATATCTTCATCGTCTAAACCTTGCTCTGTCAAAAAAGCTCTAACATCTGCTTCGCTGACACCTTGTTGAATCATCTGCATAACAGCCATAACTAACTGCTCTATCATTTTAGCTTCTGGAGCAATACCTTCTAGCTCGGACATTGCCTGTTGTTCTGTCATTTGCATTTCGGCTTCGCCACCTTCGGCAAACTCTACGCCTTGACCCATAAGAATATCTTTACGCGTAATCTTTCCGTCTCCGCTTAAATCTGGAAATCCGTTTTCTTTTTTTGCCTCGTCACCTTTTGCCATTTGTTTTCTCATAGCCATATCAGCAATACCACCTTGAAGCTCTATTTTTTTCTTTTGCATTCTATCAATAGCATCCGCAATCATTTGCGCCCTTTGATTCTCACCATTTCTAACAGCTACCTCATAATCTTTCATCATATTTTTAATATCTGACTCAATAGAAAAAATTAGACCTTCTGGGCTTCTATCTTCCGTTCTTGGTTCGTTGTCTATATTCATAACTTATCCTATCTTAATTTATAATCTCGTCTACCCATATCTTTTCCAATAAATCCACCTATTCCACCTGGTATTGGCCCTTTAGGATTTGGGGTTTTAATACGTCTACCATCTCTGTCAAACTCGTCCTCATAAAATCCTGGAGTGCCTCCTGGATACATTATAGGAGGTCCGTTTCTTGGAGGTGGTTTAGGTCTATAATCGTCTTGGTCCCTTGGGGGTCTTGCCATTTTATTATGAGATACCACGCCATCTACTAAATAAGTATGAGTATTAGAGGTGGTAAAGTTATATACTTTTACAAAATCTTCTTGACTTTCAAGTGTTGTAACTTTTTCTACACCATCATTAGTAATTAGTTCATCACCTATTTGTAAGTCCTTAACTTCTATACCATAATCGTTATAAGCTTGATTAGATAGCTTGGAGTTATTAGATTTCCAACCGTCCTTGGTTAAAAACGCGTGAGAATCTGTAGCTGTTATTCTGTTATTAATCGTCCATAATTGCCTATTGTCTTTCGGAATATTATGAACATACGAAACTTTATCTACTGTATCACCTAAAGCCATAACCTTATCGCCTACTGCAATATTTTCTATAACCTTTTTGGTTCCATCAGCCATATCAACTTTAGTTCCTGCTACAAAACACATAATTGGAGGTTGAATTGGGTCTCTTATTGGTGGTTCCTTTATAAATGGTGGAGGTGGAGGAGGTGGGTCTGCTGGGGGTGTATCTACTGGAGGTTGTCCAGCACCTTGTAACGCAGCAATCTGAGCCTGTAAGTCTGCAATCGTATCTTGATACTGAGTGCCTTGACCTGTCATTTCATCCAATTGAGCTTGATAATCATTTGCTTGGGCGTCAAGTGCCTGGGCTTGAGAATCTGCAGCCTCGGCTCTAATCGTATCTTGTTGGGCAATCGCTTGGTCCCTTTCGGCTATAGCAGAGTCCCTTGCGCCAGTTATATTATTTATTTCACCCTGTAAGCTATCTATTGTTCCTGTTAATTCTGCTTCTCTCTGGCCAAACTGTTCTTGTAAAGCAGTTTGCTGTTGAGTAAATTGTTCTGTTAGAGTCACTTTTTGATTCTCTAGCTCTACCAATCTTTTCTCTGATTCCTCAGCTCTAATAACATCTTGTTGAGCAAGTGCTGCTTGTAACTCTTGAGACGTCTGGGCTATCTGTTGGTCAAGCGTAGCAATTTTTTCTGCTGCAACTTGCTCTGCCGAAGCAACAGCATCTACGCCATTCGCTTCAGCTTCAGCGACGGATTGTTCTAATTGAGCAACTAACTCAGCTCTCTGAGCATCTAAGGCAGCGATTTGTTCTTCAATAGCTTGCTGACTCATTTCATCTTGTTGCAAGAAAGCAGCTTCTAATTGTTTGGTTAAATCACTTTTGGTATTAAGCAAATCATCTATATTGCCTTGCAGGCTAGAAACTCTTTCGCCAAAGAATCTTTCAGTCTCGGCAAGCTTTTGGCCAAATGTCGCTCCGAGTGTCCTAATATCTTCAAATGGGCGAGCGTTATCTAAAACAGCTTCGCTCTCGTCTGCAGACAAAGATGGAAGGCTCGGAGCAACCATTTCAACATCTGGAAGATTGCTAGGGGCATATCTATCAAGGTTGAAACTAAAATCGGTTGGGTCAAAGGATGGTCTTGCAATTGGTCCTCGTACGGAAGAGCCTGCCCTGGGCAAGTTTAAAAACGAATAATCTGTATCAATTGCCATACTTTTTTTCTCCTAAAAAAATTTTGCAGGCAAGTGTGAATCTTTTGGAGAAGAGTTTGAGCGAAGTGTCTCAATCTTACCTGCAAAACCTTTGGGAAAATTATAACTGTAATAGGGTACCTTATACAAGTAAAAACCGAATCCCAAAAAAGCATGTGAAATTATAACTGTAATACTGTAGGTAGTAGTAGGTATATACGAGTATATATATATGGGGTGTGGGGGTCTAATTAGTATGCCCGATTGCCGACAGAAACCGACCTATAAAGAGTCCCGTCAACTTGTTGACGGTTATATATATCAAGCGAGCTTGCTCGCTATAAACTCTTAGGCGGAGCAAAGCGACGGTTATATTATGCCTTGCAAATAGAGTAGGGCGAACAAGAAACATACCCTAAAATATATAAATATAGCCCTAAAAATGTCTAAATATGGGTAAATATAGCCGAATATACCCCAATATATGCCAATATCACGCTAAATATAGCCCCCCTTCTCCCCTCTCGCTACAAATAGACAAAAAAAACGGGCATTTCTGCCCGTTTACCTCTCCCCTCCTCTACTGTATTAAGTAAATAAATGAAAATATGACAATTAAAATGACTAAATCAATCACTTAACGCCCCCTTTTGATGGCAAGTCTTACAAGCTACATCAAACTTATCCCAGTCGAAGTTAGGATTATATCTATTACAGACATCTGCGACTGAATCAATTGTCTCTTGGGAGGCGTGAGATAGTCTCAGAGCCTCCGCAATTGCTTGAAAGTGTTGTCTAGTCATACAACACCCCCTCCAATCTCTCAATTAAGGCTCTGTCTCCAGTAGACCTTAAACAGTTATAAATTAATCTTGGCTCGATATCTAATAGCAATCTGAAGTTTCTACAATCGCAATTTAAAATTGGACTTAATACTTCCTCATACACTGCCCAGTTTCTCAACTGGCCTTGTATAGCATAGCCAATTGCACACGCTCTTGTATCGGCTAAGCCTTTATCCATTAGCGAATGAGCCATATAAGGCGTATCGTCTTTTTGCAAAGGCCTGTCGAACTCTTCGCCAATCTCAAAATCAAAATGTAATTTTGATAATACTCTTGCTTGTCTCTCTTCCCAAGAGTCAAGCCTTACTGCTTCTAATCTAGTCATCTTAAAACTCCTCCTTTACTAATTGAACATCTAGCTTATAACCTGCTACCAGTTCGGTTAGTCTGTCGTCTACGCTCTGCACCTTATCAAGCAAGAAAGTGTCGGAATCATCTTCCACCTTATCAGCCATATCGTCCCACCTATTGCCCCTGCTCTCTAGGTCTTGGGTTAAGTAGTCAATATCGTCTAACTTGCTTTCCATTCCTTGTAGGTCATATCTGTTGTCTAGGTCATTTATAACAGCGTCAACCGTTCCGTCTTGTAGCTGGGTTATTCTTAAATCAATCAAGCCCTCCAGTCCTAACCATTTTATTATTAAGTTCTTCATATCGTTTTTCTCCGTCCAGCTTAATTGCTGGGATAGATGAATTGTACTATATGAGTATACAATCTGTACACATATTTATTGATTAATTTATTGGGGTTATTTCTTGATATATCTTATTTGTATATATTTTTGCTGTTTATAATTAGTTATCATCTCCCCTTATAATACAAAAGGGTTAGTTATATATCAATATTGTTTATATATATGTGTGTGTATGTGTGTATGTGTGTAGTATGATATTTGTTAACTGTTATTACTCCCGACAGTCCCGACTCCCGACATACTATCCCGACAGGGATAGCCAATCCCCTCCCCTCTCGGGTAGAGTAGGGCATATTTGC
>Ga0208899_1003486_pt1 | contig 10113 bp, 3 predicted proteins | sample VirMetDEL_Nov_24_FD_184518 | JGI IMG/M metagenome (GOLD analysis project Ga0208899, IMG submission 184518) | Aqueous microbial communities from the Delaware River and Bay under freshwater to marine salinity gradient to study organic matter... | ecosystem: Environmental > Aquatic > Marine >...
ATTTGAAGTTAAGTTACAAGAAGCCCTCACTAACGCTCCTTACGACTCGGATGTTGATAGTATTGTAAACGATGTTATAGCTGAAATGAGCGAAGAGCACAGCAGGTTATCAACACCAGCAGCTCACGACGGTTTCAGGGAGGCTATCAAAGGTACTATACAGCAGTATAAACTTCGATATAACGCTAATAAAAACGCTCAAAAGAAAGACATCGTATACAAATCAGGTGTGTCGGTACTTTTTAAAGCTGCCCAGACTGTCACTAAAAGGAACGAGCAGGGAGAAGAAGAAGAGGTAGGAGATTATGCTAAAATAGCTAACTGGTGGAAGGAGAACGAAGGAGCTTTTTTACCGCAAGAGAAGTTAAAGATGATCAAGGAGGTAGGAGTAGCGTTAGCTGAAGAGGATTCCGACGAAGCTCGCAAATGGGTTCAATGGGCTGGAGGTCACTTGAAAATAGGTACTGCTTTAATGGGTGATCCTACACAAACAGACGACGATGTCTTTGGTGCGTTTTCTTCGGAGGTAGCTGACTTATACAGCATGATAGATCAGATAGAGGATAGGAACGAAGGGAAAGCTAAGGGAGATGCTAATTTGTTGTTGACTGAAATTGACGCAAAAGTAACAGCCGACATTCTTGCACTTTCTTCGGGAAACATCCCTAAAGATGCGGAAGGCAATTTATTGGATACTAAAGATAAGATTAGAGATTACTATATAAAAGAAGCCCAAGCTAGTGGTAATATATATGTTCAAGGTTCTAACGGTATAGCAGCAATTCAAAAAGCTATTGAAGTGGCAGAACTTCCTCCTGAAGAACATCTTTTTAGATTAAAATCAAATGTTGATCAGCTGTACAACAGTAGCACAGGATATAAAACATTTAGTCAATTACTTAGCGATACAGACCAAACTATTCAAAAAACGTTTTTACTGAGTCAGGATGATTTTCTAGACGACGGTAAACCTAATGAAGAGGGTCGTAAAGCACTTATAGGTTTACAGAACTTAGCGAACTCAGTAAGACAAGAAATAGCTAATGAGAGAATGGATAAACTCAGAGAGTTAAGTTCAGGCTCTTATGTACCTTTTGGCTCTGATGAAGTTAAAACTAGCTCTGACTTACAAGGTGTTGTTGCTAAAGACATGAGAGCTTGGGATAAACATTTTAGTGACGAGTATAAAAAAAGGTATAACGAAAGGTTAAAGGATTATAATAAAAAAATTGAAGCTGCTAGTTTAGTAAAAGGTGTTCAACCTCAAACAATTGAAAACGCTAAGTCGTATGTGTTTCCTGACAAGAAAATTGCAGATGTAAAACGTAGTTTTTTATCATTTCAAAACAACTTTGGTAACCTAGAAGAAGCAATATTAAGTAAAGATTTAGAAGCCGCTAAGGTTGTAGCGGAAGACCTTGAACAGTTTCAATACAATGTTGATTATCTTTGGATGTTTGGAAATCCAATCCCCATTGTAACCACCCAAAGACCTGTTGTAGTTATGTTAAACCGTTTAAAAAACGCTGAAAGTACGGCTGAAGAAAAAGAACAAGCACGTAGAGCGTTGGGAGTGTATGCTATAGGTAAAGGTGTGTATACTGCGGAAAACATAAGTAAAGGTGAAGCTGTTGTTAGTTTCGGGACTAAACCCGGTAAAGAAATAAGAATACCGATTGACAAGGAAGCTGTAAAAAAATTATTACCTTTATATCCTATTATACCTAGACAAAGATTAATTGAGATTCAACAAAACCCTAAAGATGTAGCTGCTGAGTTAAATTTATACAACTCAATATTTGATACAAATTACACAGCAGATGATGAAGAAGCAAAACAAGTTATAATCGACTTCATAGATCAACAGATGAAAGTGACAGTACAGTAAAATTATATGAACCTAGATAACCACAAATTTGATTACGACTTAAGCAAACCTGTTCAGCCTAAAGAGTTCAGCTATAGTGACTACGCTATGGATTTACTGGTAGCACCTGTGCGTGGTCTTGAAGGTTTAGCTCGCAGTGCTTATGATTTAGGTGACTTTTTAGCTTTTGATGTTTTACCTGATTTAGACGAAAGACGTATCTTTGGTAAGTCAGCAACAGTGCCGGGAATGATTCTGGAAGGTTTTACGCAGTTTGCTATTCCTTTTAGTGCTATAGGTGCGGGAGTAAAGGCAGCAGCAGCAGCTGCACGTGTTGGTAAACTTGGAGGGGTTGCAGGAAAAACAGCTAAAGCTCTCACTAAAACAAGACAGAAGTTAAGTTTTAAAGGAGACTTGGTTGTATCAGCTGCTGCTGATGTTATAGCTTTTGATGGACAAGAAGAAAGGTTATCTAATCTAATACAACAATTCCCTGAGTTACAAAATCCAGTAACAGAATACTTAGCTGCTTCTCCTGATGACTCTGAAGCGTTAGGCCGAGCTAAGAACGCTATTGAGGGACTCCTGCTGGGAGGTATTATAGGAACCGTTGGTGCTGTTGCTACTCCTATGTTCAGGTCGTTTATTGCAGGTCTTGACGCTATTAAAACAAGAAACACCGAACTTGAAAAAGGAGCCACGAGAGAAGACGCTACGATTACAGCTGTGTTACAACACCAAGACGCAACCAAAAATATTAGGTTAGACGAAGAGTTTGCGTTTCAAAGAAGAAAAGATGCAGCTGAATTTGATGATTTCTATAGGAAAACAGGAGGAGACCCTGAAGAAATACCACAGGTTGATTTAAGAACAACTAACTGGGATGAGATAGATATAGACGAAATAGCAGCATCTTCACCATCGATGACTAGAGAAGAAGCTGAAGCTATACAAGCAGGAGGTATATTAGACTTTCAAGACGAGACAGCTAAGACGATTGTTAAACATTACAAGATGCCGGGTGGTAGTTTTAAAACAATTATATTAGATAGAAATGATCCGTCTCGTATTTACGACGCTACTAATTATGTAGATATGTTAGCAGATCAAGGTGCTCCTAGAGCAAGGGTAGCTGACTTAGATCAAAAGTTTGGTGGCATCAATGAGTCAATGAAGAAAGACTTCTACCAAAAAACTTTAGTAGATGAAGTAGGTAAGCGTATGGATTCTGATGCTCCTATGACTGCTAGGCAAGTGTTGGAAGATATACAAGGACGCACAGGTGGTTTACTTAACGACTACGCTCCTATTGTTAAAAAGCTTTTAGCGTTAGGCGATGACACAGGTATTGATGTAAAGGTAGAGCTAAGATCAAAAGCTAAAGATTTACCAAAAGTGTTAAAGAGAGGATCGTTCTACGACTCTAAAACAGGACGTATTGTTATAGACGACGAAGCTCTTAGTGTTAAAACTAACCCTGTACATAATATACTACACGAAGCTACACACGCTGTAACAGTAGATAACGCTGTCAAGTATTACGACAGGAGTGCTTTTAATAAAATTGATGTAAATAATATAGCAGGTAGAGCTGCTGTTGTTGACGCTGCTTTAAAACAAACAAACATACCGAAACCTGTAGCAGAGATGTTACGTATGTTTAAGAAGGTTGATGCTATGCGGGAAGAGATAGCAACTAAAGGTGAACTCATTACAGCAGAGGGGAAGCCTGACTTGTACTGGATGAAGAACCCGCAAGAGTTTATGTCTTTTGCTTTTTCCGACCCACAAGTACAACAAGCATTAAAGGGTATTCAATATACTCCGAAGATGACGATGTGGCAGAAGTTTGTTAATACAGTTAAAAGCTTATTTGGTAGAGGTGTAAGCACTGACTTAATGGATAACATCGTTAGTCGTGTAAGTGAAATATCTGAGATGAAACTACCTACTCAAAGAGGCAGAGGTATTGATAGGATGCCTGAAGCGTTTCACGGAACTCCTCACATCTTTAAACCTAAACCTGATGCTCCTTTTGGGGAGTTTATGAAATCTAAGATAGGAACAGGTGAAGGTGCACAAGCTTTTGGACACGGGTTTTATGTAGCTGAAGCAGAAGGAGTAGCTCGGCATTATTATATCGGACAAACATTTAGACATTTATTGAATGATATAGAGAAGGCTTCAGGAGGACTGAATTATTTGTTATCAAGGGATGAAATTGGCGACATCACTGACTTAATTGACGAGGTTATAGAGACTGGAGGAGCTACCGATTTTATTAAAAAAAGTTATGATGAGGGAGCATCTTATGTTGATACTGATCGTCTTAATTTTAAACTTGAAAAACGAAAAATAGATTTTTTAAAAGCGGTAAGAGAAGACGATTATTTGGGATTCGACAATCCTATAGACGGTATACTACACGCTATAGAAGATTCTCAAGGAAAAGGCCCCGGTAATTATGATCTATCCCCAGCCACTAGAAAAGCTGCTAAAGAATTAGGTCGTTTATATAAAATAGATGTAGCACCTAGCGAAGATAAGTTTTTGCCGTTGGACAAGTTATTAATGCAAATGCCCAAGGAAATGCAGAAGCTGATAAGATTTGCATTTAAAGAAATATCAGAAGTTGACCCTGATTTTCCAAAACATATATTAACGGACGAAGAGTTTGATTTAATGACAGGTCAGCAAGTGTATGAAACTTTAGTTAATTCAAAAGTAATAGGTAGTCCTGAAGCTGCTTCTGACTTTCTTTCTGAAATAGGTATACCGGGAAACCGATACTTACAAGGAGGAAAAGCAAGGAAAACAGGAGAAGGAAAATACAATTATGTAGTGTTTAGTGAGAAAGATTTAAAAGTTACAGATACTGTTGAGTTTGCACAGACAGGCAGGGAAGCTAGAGGAGAGTTTAAAGCTGATGAAGAACTAGATGAGTGGATGATAACACTAGAGGAAGATGAGGTTCCTTTTGTTGGTATTGAAATAGACCCTAAGACAAAAGAGTTCTTAGTTGCCGGAGATAGTGTTAATGTAGGTAATACTCTTGAGCAGTTAACAACAAACGCTAGTACCCCGGAGGTTCGTAACTTAGCTAAAACTTTACGGGAACTAATAAGCGACCCAGAAGATTTAAATGTGCCTATAAAGTACGATCCAGAAACACAGCCCGAAGTATTTAGTGGAAGTTACAAAATAGCAGGTGATGTAGTACAATTATATAAAGAAGCTAGTGAAGAAACTTTAGTTCACGAAATACTTCACGGGGTTACTGCTCGGAAATTAGCGGGACACATTAGACCGGGGTTATCTCCAAAAGAAGAGTTTCCACCTATCGATCACATTTTAGCTAAAGAACTTGTCAATGACAGTGATGTTCCTAAACCTGTTAGAGAGTTAGCGGATTCTTTCTTGAAAGCATATGACCACCCTACGATTAGCTTCAATCTTTATCAAATGTCGAATTTAGATGAGTTTCTTGTAGGTGCTCTTTCTAGCGAAGATTTTCAAAAACTACTAAGTAAGATACCAGCAGAAGATAATAGGAATCTATTTCAAAAACTTGTTGATGCTATTGCTAATCTTATAGGGATTAAAAGCGATGGAACTCTGCTGAATAAAGTAATACGAGACAGTGCTGAGATTATATCAAGCAGTAGGAAAGAGCTTACTGGGCCCGGATTCCCTAAAGCTTCTACAGGGGATCGTTCTATGTATTCTAGGGGAGCTAGAGGAGAGTTTAAAGCTGATGATACTTTTATAGATGACATTGTTAAAGATATAGATGTTAGCTCTTTTATGGTAGGAGGTAAGCAATCTATCTCAGGTGTGTTGAAGAATTTAACCAAACTAAAATTACCTGAAGGCTTACAGACAGGTGAGCTTATAGCTATACAAGAAAAGCTTGCTGATAAAATATTTAAAGAGGCTTCAAAGAACCCAAAGCTTACTGAAGAATTATTAGACGAAGGTGTTGTTAATGAAATGGCAGACGCTGTTGGTGCGGATGGTAAGTTCTTTGACGGTATTATAAAAGCTGCTAAAAAGGATAAGGTACAGTTGTTTAGAATCGCTTCTCGAATGAAGACCTTAGAGCACATGCTCACAGCTAACGGTGCTGAGATTCTAGACATTGCTGAGAAATACAAAGCAGGTAAAAGTAAGCTTGGCGAGGAGGAATTAGAGATACTAGAAGCTCGTCTTAAGGGTGCGTTAGAGCAACAGCTTATTATACAATCTAACCATTCAAGCATAGCTAGTGGTTTTGGTAAAGGTCTTAAAGCGAGGCAGATGGGTGTAAAGGTGGGATTAAGTCCTAACGAGTTATCCAACTCTAAACTTAGACAAGAATACTTGCAGCGTCGGGGAGGTATGACAACTGACCAAATGGTAGAGAGTATACTACTAGCTTCTTCAGGTAAAGGCGACGCAATGTGGAATGCTATCATATCCATGAATAAATTAATTCGTGGCAGTGAGGGTGGTAAGATGATGAACATGGTAGAGGAGTACTATAAAAACTCTCTCATGTCTGCTCCTAGTTCCCTTGCTATTAATTTTATGGGTGGCGGTATTGCTTCTGCTATTAAGAACTTTGAGCGTTATGTCGGTGGATGGATGGGAATGCCGACAGAAGCACGCCAAGCTGTAGTAAACTCTTGGTCTCAAGCTAAACAATACCAAGACATTGGAAGATTTATGTTGAAGGCTTGGAAGAGTGGCGACCAGTTTATTGGTGAGTCAGGTAATGCTTTTGTTGAGCAAGCTGGTAAAGGTGCCATGAGTTCTGCTATAACAGGTCAAAACATAGAATCTTCTATTAACAGAGCACGGGAGTTTGCAGGTAAAGGAACGGGGGAGTTAAGTGACGCTACTAAAGGTTTTATTGACCATTTAGGTAATTTAATACGTGTTCCCAATAGATTCAATACAACGGTTGACCAGATGTATAAATTTATGGAATACCGTATGCGAGCACACGCAAACTTATGGCTTAGAGCTACGGACATGGGTTTAACAGACCCTAAAGATATAGCTGAATATATAGACAAAAGTTTAAATGTATTACTCACACGCTCAAATCGTACATTCTCAAAAGCTAATTTGATTAGAGAAGCCGAAGCTCAATTTAAAAACTTGCCACCTGTAGAGCGTGAAAAAGCTGTATATGATTATGTGAGAAACGCAGAAACAGAAGCAGTACAAAAAGCTAGAGAACTTGGATTAGTTAAACAAGAAGGCGAGGAGTTTCAAGCCCTTGAAGAGTTAGCTCGTGATTGGGTTGATCCTAACATTAGTGCTGCTGAAGATGTGACTTTTACAAAGGAGTTAGGGCCGCTTATGCAAAAAGTGCAAGACCTTGTTAAAGGTTCTCGTATTGGTTTTATAGTAGCTCCTTTTATTCGTACTCCCACAAACATATTAAAGTTTTCTTTTGCAAGAACCTTAGCTCCAGCAGCAGCTCTTAAAGACGCTGCTATGATGGCTATCTCTCCTACATACAGTAAACGTATAGAAGCATTAAGCAACGGGCAACCCGGTCTAGAGAACGCTAGAAAGACTTTATTAGAACAAATACACGCTGTTAACCCTGATGGTTCTCCTGATGTTATGACCAGAGCAGAAGCAAGGGGTAGACTCGCCACAGGAACAATGTTAAATACAGCTTTAGCTTCTGCTGTTTATTACGCATCGGATCGTGTAAATGGTGGAGGCCCTAAAGATTTTAAACAGCGTCAAGCTTGGCAAGCTGCTGGTAATATGCCTTACAGTATAAAGGTCGGAGACACATGGGTAAGTTACCAAAGACTTGATCCAGTTGCTACAATGATTGGAGTCTATGCTGATTTTAAAGATTTAATGGAAGATGGGAAAATGCACAGCATTGATGATAGTGACTTTGAAAAGTTTGTTGCTGCTTCCACTTTGGTTTTTACTAGGAACGCAACTAATAAGTCTTATTTAACAGGTATCGATAAGTTCTTTACTATGATTTTTGACCCAGACTCCACAAGTGCAGGTGAAACAATTGGTTCTATGGCTGGTGGTTTTGTTCCTAACATCTTAAGCAAAGGGCAAACGATAACAGGAGATCAAGAATTAAAAGAGATTAGAGGAATGGCTGATGCTTTCCTTAAAAGGTTCCCCGGTACTAACTTAGATTTAAAACGTAATCCATTGGGTGAACCTGTGGTACAGGAGTACTTTGAAGGTGTGGCAGGTATATTGAACCCTGCTAACCCTATGATGTGGGGCAGTGCAAAAGACGATGCTGTGTTGCTAGAAATGGCTAATGTAGGACATGGGTTTTCTGCTCCTTCTGTTAAGCTTCAAGGTATTATCGATTTGACTGATTTCCAAGGTGATAACAAAAGAAGTGCTTATGATCGTTGGTTGGAACTACAAGGTAAAGTTAAAATAAACAACAGAACACTCAGGCAAACTTTACTTAAATTGATTAACTCAAAACAATACCAAGCTTTAAGTGAAGAAACATACAGTGGCTTACCTAGTCCTCGTGTTGAGTATATTAGGAGAGTTTTAAGTAGGTTTAGAAGTAAAGCTAAAATGGAAATGTTAAACGAGTTTCCTGAAATTAAACAACAATTAAGAGTAGTGACACAAGCAAAGAAAGCAGGTAGACCGCAGGATGTGCTTGAACTCCTTCAATAATAGACAATAATATAACATCATGGCCATCACTTTCCAAGACGACATAGCGGACGCTCTTCAAACAGAATTTGCTTTTAACTTTCCTTACCTAGAAGATGAGCACGTTACAGTGTTTGTAAACGGAGTACAGAAGACTCTTACTACTGATTTCACTATTCAAACAACTCCTGCTAAAAAGGTAATACTTAACACACCCGCTACAGGTGGAGAAGTTGTTAGAGTGCGACGCATATCAGCACCTGCTGTTGACCTTGTAGATTTCGTAAACGGTTCTGTATTAACGGAATCCGAACTTGATAGGGCTTATCTACACAACCGTTACTTAGCTGAAGAAAGCTCAGAGCAGAACGATGTATCTATGCGTTTAACTGCTGGAGCTGTAGGTTGGGATGGACTAACTAAACGCATACTTAACATTGTTGATCCTGTAAACGAGCAAGATGTAGCTACTAAGAACTATGTAGACGGTGTTATAGGTGATGTAGCTTTAGGTGAAGTACCTGATGACTCTATAACATACGCAAAGATACAGGATGCAGTCGGTAATAATGTATTACTAGGTAACGACAACGGAGCAGGAGAAGAGGTACAAGAGCTAAACGCTACCGAAGTCAGGGCTATGTTAAACATAACAAACGTAGCAGACGGTGCAGAAGTAAATGTACAATCTGACTGGAACGAAGCCGACACTAATAGTGATGCTTTCATTCAAAATAAACCTATATTTGTACCTACTGGAACGGTGTCTGCTTTTGCTGGTAGTGCTGCTCCTACGGGTTATGTCTTGTGTGACGGGTCTGAGTATGACCAAACCGTACAAGCTGCCTTGTTTGCTGTTGTAGGTTCTACTTACAATACGGGAGGAGAGACAGCTAATCACTTTAGAGTGCCTGACCTTCGTGGACGTGTAGTTGCTGGATTAGGAGAAAGCTTATTGGGTGCTACTGCTGACGCACTTGGTGATGATAACGGTTTAATTGCTGATACAAAAGAACACCTTCTCACAGCCTCAGAATCGGGTCTTCCTGAGCATACTCACTCTGTGCCAGCATCAGGAACTACAGCAAGAGGTGACTCTTCCTTAGAAGCGGCAAGAAATGTTTCGGGAACATCAGGCGGAGTAACAGGTGGTGCAAAAGACGCATCATCCGCACACAACAATGTCCAGCCTACAATGATCCTTAACTACATCATTAAGACCTGATAACAACAGATGACTGAATCAATCTCACATTTCTTAGACACTGCTCTCGCTGTTATCCTAGCTGTTATAGGTTGGATGATAAAGAAGTTAACGGATCGCTTAGAGAACGACGAGAAACGCTTGACTAAGATAGAGGTTGAACTCGCTGCTCAGAACGAACGAGACATAGCTGTAGAGAACCGTATGAGCGGTGTAGAAGCTGCTGTCAAAGAGATGAATACTAAACTAGATAGAATGATGGAGATGCTTATTAAACGATGAAACAAGGACTATACGCAAACATGAACAGAAGAAGGAAGCTAGGCATTAGCCGTAAGAAAAGCGAGTCTACTGTATCGCCACAGGCTTACGCTAATATGAAGCG
>Ga0208899_1003489_pt1 | contig 10109 bp, 10 predicted proteins | sample VirMetDEL_Nov_24_FD_184518 | JGI IMG/M metagenome (GOLD analysis project Ga0208899, IMG submission 184518) | Aqueous microbial communities from the Delaware River and Bay under freshwater to marine salinity gradient to study organic matter... | ecosystem: Environmental > Aquatic > Marine >...
TTCTAATCTTTTCATCTACAGTTTTTGGTGCTATAAGATCGACATATGTTACCGCCTTCTTCTGCCCTATTCTATGCGCTCTGTCTTCTGACTGCAGTCTTTTTTCTAGGTCATATCCATTAGAATAGTAAACTACATTATTAGCTTCGGTTAATGTAATTCCATAACCACCGGTCTGTGGATTACCAACAAAGAATCTTGCATTTGATTCCGGGTCCTGGAATTTTACAATATTATCTTGTCTTACATCAGCCTCAATAGCCCCATAGTATTGAACTATAGAGTCTTCTCCATACTTTTTAGATATAGCAGCTACGATTTGTTTAATATCATATACATAGTTAGCCCAGATAATTACTTTACCTTCTACCTCTTCAAGCAATTCAAGTAATGAATTGATACGATTGTTTTTAATTTCAGTAATAGTGTCATCATCATTCTTTAAATGACCACACGTGATTTGATGTAAACGCATTAGCTGCGTTAGTACGTGAGGCGCGGTTGCCATCTTACCTTTTAGAGAAGCGAGGGCCGCGGTTTTCATAGTAGAGTAGGCTTTGGTTTGTTCTTCTGTTAGTTCTACCTGTCTCTCTATGTATGTTTTAGCAGGCAAATCTAAACAATCTTCTTTTAAAACCCTATCTGAAAAAGGTTTTAATATTTTAGATAACTCATCGAGTCTTTGATAACCACCAACTAGCTGTACTCTACGACCACCAAAGTTTGCATTTTTCATAACTGCATATCTATTTCTAAATGAATAATAAGAAGTAAAGCCAAGTAACTCTTCATTTAAAAATTCACACTGTGTATATAAATCTAATGGTGATTTAGTTACTGGAGATCCAGTAAGAATTCTTTTGTACTTTGCTAACTTACCCAATAATAAAATTGATTTAGTTCTTTTTGCTGTAGGAGTTTTAATTGTAGTAGACTCATCTACAGTCATCAAAGTATTATGACATCTTAAAAACCTTGTGGCAAATTCAAGGCCTTTTTTTGTCGAGAATGCTTCTACATTCATTACAAGGATGTGAAGGTCTAGGTCTGGTTTAAATAATTGCTGATACTCTTTATCCTTTGTTTTAGATGTAGTCGCAGTCCATAGTATCGTTTTATGATCTATGTGGCTAGCTAAATGATTTGGTATCTCACCTGAATACCAGTTTCTATAAACACCTTTTGGTGCTATAATTAACGCCCCATTTATTTTACCCGTATCGTAAAGCATAGCCATATTATCAACTAACACTTTTGATTTACCTGTACCCATCTCCATAAAATATGCGTACTCTTCTTTGTCCCAAGACTTTTCCAACGCAGATAATTGATGTGCGTATGGTTTAGTTTTAAATTTATAATTTATCATTTTTTTCTTCTTTCTAGTTGACAATTATATAAATTACTGTATGAAGTCTGTCAAGTAAAAGAAATAAGAAATGAAAAATAAAATATTTGAATTATATAAACCAGATTCTTTAGCTAGTTTTTTAGAATTTTATAAAGCTAATCCTAAAGAAAAATTTGTTTATGTGATTCAACAACCACCACCTAATATAAATATATTAAGTGCGTCTGATTTTGGTTACCTTGTAATCTGCTTACCCAATAGGGACCAAGCTATTTTTTCTACTGCACCATACACGCAGAAAATGAAAAAAAATTTACAAGACTTTCGTAAGGAAGACTATTTACTTGCTGTAGGAGATCCTGTAATAATTGGTATCTCAACTGCAATAGTAAGTGAAGTGACTGCAGGTCAGTTCAATATGTTGAAGTGGGATAAACGTGAATATAGATACTATCCACTAGAAGTAGATATGTATCAGAAAGGATAACTATGAGTGAAGATGTGAGAGATATGATGTTAGAAGATTCAAAAGATCTTTTAGATAATGTTGAGGTAACAACTGTTGCTGATCAATGTGTAAAGTTAAAACAAAAAGAAGATGAGATTGCAAGTTTAGAAGAGCAACTCAAAAATAAAAAAGCAGAGGCTGATGATATCAGTTCTCGTGTGATACCAGAATTACTGGCAGAGCAAGGACTATCAGAAATTAAATTAGCTGATGGGTCTAAAGTTGCTGTCAAAAAAGAATTTAGGTGCACTCTTCCAAAAGATGAAGTGAAGAGAGAAGCAGCCTATCAATGGCTTCGAAACGAAAAGTTAGGAGATATTATTAAAAACAATATCTTTGTAACTTTTGGTAAAGGAGAAGATGACAAGGCGAAACGTTTGTTGGACCTTGCTGCAGAGAATGGATATGAGCCGCAACAGAAATCTGATGTAGCTTGGATGACATTAACTGCTCTATTCAGAGAGCGTATCGAGGCCGGTCTTGATATGCCCTCTGATGTTTTTAATACTTGGATTAAAGACAAAACTAAAATAACCCGGAAATAATGGAGAAACAATAATGAGTAATGAAGTAATGAAAAAAGACACTGGATCTATTGCCTTGTTTGGTGATGATGCAGCAAAAGGTTTTGAGAATATGACGCAAGAAGATATGGCGTTACCATTTGTCAGAATCTTGGGACAATTATCACCGCAGGTAACTGATGGTGATGCAAAGTATATAGAAGGTGCCAAACCTGGTATGATCTATAATACTGTTACCAGCGAGTTATACGATGGTAAAAAAGGTATCAAGATAATTCCTTGCTACTACAAAAAAGATTATCCAGAATGGTCGGATAGAGGGGATGGACCAGGTGCTCCGGTCGCAGTTCACCTACCGAACAGTCCGGTAATCGCAACAGGTAAGAGAGATGGATCTAAAATTAGATTACCTAATGGTAACTATTTAGAAGAGACAGCTTCTTACTATGTAATGATTGAGACAAAGTCTGGTGGTTATACACCTGCTTTGATCACAATGAAATCAACTCAATTAAACGTTAGTAAAAAATGGAATTCTATGATGAAAACCATACAAATTGCTGATGGTAAAGGGGGATTTGCTATACCTCCTATGCACGGAGTTGTTTATAATCTAGCATCTACCTTACAAAAGAACGACAAAGGTTCTTGGTATGGCTGGGTTGTAACGCAGGACAGAATTTTAGGTCAAGCAGATAAGGCTTTGTACTTAAGTGCAAAAGACTTTTCTGGGAATGTATCTAAAGGGACCGTTCAAACAAAAGCTGATGTAGAAGAGAAGGTATCGGACTCAACTCCGTACTAAATAAAATAGGGGGATTGTGAGATCCCCCTTTACAAAGAAAGTAGAAGTGGTAATGACTAAATTCAAATCAATATTTCAAGGATTAGAAATCGCTTATGGACAATATCAACCCGGTGAGCGAGGAGAGAACGGCAAGCAAAAAGGAAAAGCTTTTATTGTACGTGGTTCCGTCACCGACGAACACTGGAACAATCATCTCAAAGGAGAAGGAGCAGCCCTTGGGATTATCCCTATCACAGAAAATAATGATTGTAGGTGGGGGTGCATTGATATTGACGAATATAACCTTGATCACATTGGCCTCATTAAAAGTATTAGGAATCATAAACTCCCATTAATAGTTTGCCGTAGTAAATCTGGCGGCGCACACGTATTTTTATTTACCAAAGAAAACATTCCTGCATCATTGATGCAATCAAAATTAAAAGAGATGTCTATCATACTTGGTTATGAAGGCTCTGAAATATTTCCAAAACAAACAGAGATACTTGTTGAACGTGGGGACACAGGTAACTTTTTAAATTTACCCTACTACAATGAAATGAAAGGACTACGTTATGCTATCAACGATAATGGCGCCGGTTGTACACTTGAGGAATTTTATAAGCTCTATGATGTTTACGCTCGGACTAAAGAACAAGTCGAAGAAATCAAAACAGAAGAGAAAAAAATAGAAGAAGCATTTCCTGGAGGACCCCCTTGCTTAAACAAATTAGCATCAATAGGTTTTGGTGAGGGTTCCAGAAACAATGCATTATTTAATGTAGCAGTTTACTATAAACAATCATCACCAGATAGTTGGGAAGATGAAATTGTAAAAGCAAATATGAAATTTATGGACCCACCATTAAGTAATAGTGAGGTTCAACAACTAATTAAATCTGTAAATAGAAAAGGTTATGACAAGTATAGATGTAAAGATGCACCTATTAATGCAGTATGTCAATCAGGTTTATGTAGAACAAAAAGATTTGGTGTAGGGTTTGGAGAAGAAGAGATGCCTGTATTGGGTAGTCTTACAAAATATTCTTCAACACCACCACAATGGTTTTTAAGTGTAGATAAAAAAAGAATAGAATTAAAATCAGAACAACTTTATAGTCCAAACTTATTTGCACTAGCGTGTTTAGATCAAGCTAATTTAATTGTACCAATACCAAAACCAAAAGATTGGAAGCAGCATTTTTTAAAACCAATGATGCAAGGTTTACAAGAAGTAGAACCATTGGAGTCTTTAGATCCAGAGAATGAGCTTACAGGATTATTACAAGATTGGACTACTAACAGACAATCAGCAAGAACTATGGATGATGTATTTAATAAGCTGCCATTCACAGATGAGAAAAAGGAATTTACTTATTTTAGAATGGAAGACTTTTATAATTTTTGTAAACGAAATCACTGGGAAATGGATAAAACTAAAACAGGTAACTTATTAAAAAGGTTAACTAAAAAAGCTGGGTATGCAGAAGATCTATTTATATGTGAGGAACGCGTAAGAATTAAGAAACAACAACCAAGGCTAATTAAGATTAAAACAATGAAACAAACCGAGGCGTCTGTTTCTAAAACACCATATCAAATAGAAAACTTTTAATGTTTGATAAGGATGTTGGAGCTAATTGGCATTTACGGTTTCGTTTAAAATTAGAAGAATTACAAAAAGAAAATGAAAAACTTAAACTTAAAAACAAAATACTAGAAAGGAAAATAAAAAAATATGAAAACAATAATACTAGGACCACCTGGAACAGGGAAGACAACAACACTATTAAATCTCGTTGATGAGTTTATACAAGACGGTATAAGACCAAAACAAATAGGTTATTTTTCTTTCACTAAAAAAGCTGCAACAGAAGCTGCCAACAGAGCTGCAGAAAAATTTAACCTGGACATAGATAATGATTTAACTTTCTTTAGAACTCTACATTCTTACGCATTTAACCAATTAGGAATGACTCGAGAAAAGATGATGGGTAGTGAAGACTACAAAGAGTTTGGTGAGAAATGTGGTATTCCAATTAAGGTTGCAAAGTTTTCTGATGGGGATGGTACATTTAATTGTGATAACGAATATCTTACAATTATAAATACAGCAGCTGTAAAGCGAATGGATCTTCTAGACTATTACGATTCTAGAAAAAACATACTAGACATAGAACGAAACACATTATTTTTATTAGCAGAAGAATTAAAAAGATTTAAAAAAGAAAAAGGATTGAAAGATTTTAATGATTTGATTGAAGACTTTTTATTAAAAGAAACTACCAATAAGTTTGAAGTATTATTTATAGATGAAGCTCAAGACTTATCATTACTACAGTGGGAAATGGTAAGAAAGATTTGGGCAAGAGCAGGCAAAACTTATATTGCAGGTGATGATGACCAAGCTATATTTAAATGGGCCGGTGCAGATGTAGATCACTTCATAGCACTTAAAGAAGAGGTAGATGATATACAAACACTAGATCAATCTTACAGGATTCCTGGTGGACCCATACACGAGTTGTCTCAAAAAATAATTAATCAAGTACAAAATAGATTTGATAAAGATTATAAACCTAGAGAAGAAGAAGGAGTCTTAAAAAGATATTCTGATATTACACAAGTAGATATGAGTGAGGGTAATTGGTTAGTATTATCTTCTGCAAATCATTTTCTAGATCAAGTTAAAGAAGTATGTGAGCTGCGGGGGTGGTATTATCAATACAAAGGACGTAACTCTATATCTTTAAAATTATTATTAGCACTAAACAACTGGGAGTCTTGGCGTAATGGTGCATTACTTAATCACCTGGAGATAAAAAATATATATGAATACCTTGGGTCAAGTGTACTAGAAGGATTTAGAAAAGGCAAAACACTACACGCAGATAATAAATATACATTAGCAGAGTGTCAGAAAGATCACGGCTTATTAGTATCTACAGTTTGGTTTGAATCTTTTGAAGGATTAGATCCTATCACAGAGAATTACATTCGTAATATGAGGGCGAATGGTGAAACGTTAAATAGAAATCCTCGTATAATAATGTCAACTATACACGGAGCGAAAGGAGGAGAAGCTGACAAAGTTCTATTGATGCAAGACATAACAAACGCTGCACTCGAAACATTTAGTTATGACCCGGATGAATTACATAGATTATTTTATACCGGAGCGACGAGAGCGAAGCGTGAATTACACGTGCTAGATCCAAGAGACTTTGACAGAGCTTATATATTATGAAAATACCAAAACAACATAAAGAAAATACTAGAGAGGAAAGACAAATAATACAAAATGCATTTATGGAATGTCGTCACTCTTTTTTAGATGATTATGATAAACATCATAAAATAATAGAGGATAATTTTCCTCTTTATGCAGTAGATAAAACTCAAGTTCCTTGTTTATTGACGATGGATATAATTACTAATTCAAAGGGTCATATGACAGAAGGAGAATTTTTATCTTATAAAGCTTATGTCCAGGACGTATTAGATGGTTGGAGACCTCCTCTTGGATTAGAAGTTATTGAAGGAGGAAAAAAATGACCAATAAAGAAATATTTAAGAAAGCTACATACGACTCACTAGATAAGCAGGTCGGCGGGAAGCACTACCAATCGATGAAGATTCAACCTGCTGAATTTATTAACGAAAACAAGTTGCTTTTTGCAGAAGGCAACGCTATAAAATACATCTGTAGACATCAATCTAAAGGAAAAGAAGAGGACGTGAGAAAAGCAATACATTATTTAGAGATGGTTCTTGAAAGGGACTACGAATGAGAAGTACCCAGATCCCGTTGTTCACACCAGAAACGGAATGGGTTATGCCAGAAGAACTAAAAGATCTTCGAGGACATAAAGAAATAGCAATCGATTTAGAGACTAATGATCCACATTTAAAAGAGCTGGGCTCTGGTAATGTCACTGGAAAAGGACATATTGCTGGCGTTGCGGTGGCCGTAGAGGGCTGGTCAGGGTATTTCCCTATCCACCACGAGTCTGGTGGTAATATGGACAAAAATCTAGTTTTAGAATGGCTTAAAGATATTTGTAATCAACCTGATACTACCTTTATATTTCACAATGCAATGTATGATATTTGTTGGTTAAGATCAGCAGGAGTTATTGTCAAAGGTAAGATAGTTGACACAATGATAGCAGCGTCTTTGATTGATGAGAATAGATTGTCTTATCAATTAAATACACTTGCAAGATTTTATATAGGTATGGGTAAGGATGAAAGTATTCTTAATGCAGCAGCAAAAGAATATGGTCTTGATCCTAAAAAAGATATGTGGAGATTACCTGCGCTTTTTGTTGGACAGTACGCGGAACGTGATGCGGAGTCTACACTTAAACTTTGGAAAAGATTAGAGACAGAGCTGTACACACAAGAGCTATGGGATGTATTTAATTTAGAAACTAGATTGTTTCCGTGCCTAGTTGATATGAGATTCAAAGGTGTAAGAGTTGATTTAGACAAAGCAGCTAATATCAAAAAAAATCTTATGCAACGTGAGTCTAAAATCATTAGTAAAATCAAAAGTTTAACAGGAGTTGACGTAGAAATACACGCAGCTCGAAGTATCGCAAAAGCTTTTGACAATTTAAAACTTCCATATGACAGGACAGAAAAAAGTAATGAACCTAGCTTTACTAAAAACTTTTTACAAAACCATCCACACGAATTACCAAAACTAATTGCGGATGCTAGAGAGATTAACAAAGCGCACACAACTTTTATAGATTCAATTACTAAACACGCAGTCGATGGAAGAATACACGCAGACATAAATCAAATACGATCAGATGCAGGTGGGACCGTGACAGGTAGATTCTCTATGAGCAATCCAAACTTACAGCAGATTCCAGCGAGGCATCCGGAACTCGGACCGTTGATTAGATCTATTTTTATTCCAGAAGAGAAAACGGTCTGGGGATCGTTTGACTACTCACAACAAGAACCTAGAATTTTAGTACACTATGCAAAGTTACAAAACTTATCTGGTGTTGATGAAATTGTAGATGCATACAATGCAGGGGACGCAGACTTCCACCAGGTTGTTGCAGATATGGCAGGCATTGAACGTAAGCAGGCCAAAACAATTAACTTGGGTTTGATGTACGGTATGGGTAAAAATAAATTAATGGCAGAGCTAGGACTAATGAAAGATTCTGCAGAAAAATTGATAAAACAATATCATACTAAAGCACCATTTGTAAAACAATTGATGGACAATGTATCTCGTAAAGCAAATGATCGTGGTAAGATTAGAACTTTAGGTGGTCGAGCCTGTCATTTTGATTTATGGCAGCCAGTACAATTTGGAGTCTTTAAACCATTACCACTAGAACAAGCTAGAAAAGAATATGATGAACCATTGAAGCGTGCGTTTACTTACAAAGCTTTGAATAAATTAATACAAGGTAGCGCAGCTGATATGACAAAAAAGTCTATGGTTGCACTGTATGAAAATGGTATAATACCACACATTCAGATTCACGATGAAGTAGACATTTCTGTTGAGTCTAATGAAAAGGCAGAAAAAATTATAGAGATAATGGAAGCTGCTGTTGAATTAAAAGTTCCTAACAAAGTAGATTACGAGTCGGGGGCTAACTGGGGTGAAATTAAGTAATGGCATATCTAAATGCAAACATACCAATAATAGAATGTTACGTTCGAGGTAACTTTTTAAGAGATCAAAAAGATTCACACGATAAATATTTTGAAGTAGGAATATTTGGTTTTAGTTCTATACCAAACAGGGTACCTATGTTTCATTTCTTAATGGAAGATGGTGGCTTATGGTGGAGAGCACCTATTTCAGCATTCTGTACTAAACCTGGAGTAAAAGAATTACCACTTGATGAATTAGTTATGTGGGATTGTTTTAGCTACAATGTAAGTGTTACAACTTTCTATGAAATTGCAGGATGTACAATGCAATATACATCTAGACGTAAAGTAAAACGTAGAGGTAAGTATTTATTTACAATAGATTGGTGCGCAGGAGACTTCAATGAACTAAACTTTGGTTATTCAGAGAAGCCAGACCAGCATAAGTGTGGCCACGTGATTGAATTAGAAGACGGAAATTATGCAATACAGCCCAATAATAGACTTAAAATATATGATCCTTCTATGGGAGTGGACCCAAACAAAACCTTGATTAATAGATTAGTAACAGATAAAATATACTCCGTAGAAAATTCTGCAAAATGGATCACAGACGAACACGAGAAGGGTATGTACGACTATGATCTTAAAAACTTGGAGGAAGACGATGATAAATGAAATTAAAGACAAAGCTATAAACGTATGGCACAACCACAAGGTTTGTGTTCTTGTTTCAGCAGCAGCTTTCGTAATTGGAGCAATTCTTTTTTAATAAAGGACCTTATGCCTTATGAATTTAGTAGATCTGTTAAAGAAAAATATAGTAATGGTACCTGTGGTAGCTTCCGTATTAGTCGGGACGTTCACAGGGGTACGTTATATTGTTAATCTTACAGACACTATTAATTCTAATCAACTAACTATTACAAATCTACAAAGAGATTTAGAAGTAGCTGAAAAAAATATCACAAATATTAATACAAGACTGTCATCTGCTGAAGCAACGTGGCAGATGGCAGAAAATTTATACAGACAACTAGCTGATCAAGTCAGAGAACACGACTATGATATTAAGGATTTAAACAGGTAATGTATGGAGATCGCCAGGATGAACTATTATTTTACAGGTGTGTTAATTATTTTATTTGTGTTGTTATGTTTTATAAAACCTGCACACTCTCGAAATGACTATCTTAATAATGGTACTAATACTTGTAGTACTGGTGATATTAGCTTATCAGTCGAACAAAGAGATTCAGAAAACAGTTATAGGCATTTTAATCCCGATAATAATTATACTAGTCCTTC
>Ga0208899_1003501_pt1 | contig 10089 bp, 7 predicted proteins | sample VirMetDEL_Nov_24_FD_184518 | JGI IMG/M metagenome (GOLD analysis project Ga0208899, IMG submission 184518) | Aqueous microbial communities from the Delaware River and Bay under freshwater to marine salinity gradient to study organic matter... | ecosystem: Environmental > Aquatic > Marine >...
TCGTTGATTTAGATTCAGAAGACGCTCTTGCTTTCTCGCTGGCAGACAATAGGATTTCTGAGCTTGGTGAGACTGATGAAAGCGCTCTTATCGACTTGCTATCGGATGCTGTTAGCTTGGACGAAGAGTTTTATAGCACTCTTGGCTGGGACGACTTTTCGATTGCTACGATTGAAAACAATGTAATGTCTTCGGAGTTGTCTAGTGCGCCTAATGATGGTTGGACTGCCCCGCAGATTACTGTAAACAGGGTTCCTGAAGAAAACAACTTGCCTGCTTTTGTAAGCGAAGGTAAAGATGATACTCCGACTCAGACGTTTAATCCTGAAGGTGTAAGCACTGACACGATCGTGACTCAGGGCAGCACGACCGTTGGTGCTTCGGGCAGCAAGAATGTTGCTATTCAGTTTACTCTTGTTTTCGAGAACACCGATCAACAGGCGGGCTGGTACCGTATTCTTCACAAGTTGAAGGAGAGTCCTGCCTATGAGGGCGCTACAACGACGGAGCTTTTGTTTGATTTCTTTGACCAGCATTTGGAGTAAGTCTCGTGCCTCGTAAGCAAATGTATTTGGACATAAACTGTGTAGAGGCTGCTAGGCAGCGGATTCGCCATGTCTACGATATCTTTGACACGGTTTGTGTTCAGTTTAGTGGCGGTAAAGATAGCACTGCTGCTTTGTATCTTGCAAAAGAAGTTCATGAAGAGCGTGGGCTTGGACCTGTCAAAGCGATTTTCCGTGATGAAGAAATTATTTCGCCTGCGGCGGAAGAGTTTGTTACTGAAGTAAGTAACTATGACTGGGTTGACATGGAGTGGTATTGTCTTCCACAGTTGCAAGAAATTTGGTACATGGGCACTCGGGAACTGGTTTTGCTATGGTCTGCGTTTCGAGAAGAGTGCGGCATGCTGGTCCGAGACTTCCCTCCGAACTCTATTCGAGCCGAGCACTTTGGATTGTCTGGCAATCTACCTCTTCCCAAACGGATAGATGAATACACGATGCAAGGCAAACGTGGCCGTACCGCTTTTATTACAGGGGTCAGAGCAAATGAGTCAATGATTAGGTATCGGTCGGTTACTCAAAAGCTCCACGAAAACTATATCAATCGTCCCCAGGGGCTGCCTAAGGCGATACCGTTGAGGTTTGCTAAAGTTATTTATGATTGGACTTCCGATGATGTGCTGAAGTTCATCACTGAAGAACATGGCGCTTCATACTGCAAGTATTATGATTACGCTATGTTGGGTGGCGCAAATCAGCGGGTCGGTACGCCTTTGTTTTCCACTGCAGCTAGAAGACTGACTGACGTAGTTAAAACTGAGCCGGAGTTTTACGATCGACTAGTTGAGGCATTTCCTGAGATAGATACTCAGCGTCAACTTTGGGGGGAGTATGACATTGAGGCAGTTGTTGATCAGTTTGCCGCAGATGGTTGGGATGGTGTTAAAGAATGTATTGAAACGCATTTTGATGACGTTGACTATCGGCGTTTAGCATTTTCTTTTGCCGACAAGTTTAGAACGTCGCACAACAAAGATCCTTTCGCTTACCCGATTGATCACTTAGTGCGGACTTTGTTACTAAATTCTGTCGTTGGGAATCCTTCACCTGTTGGACCCCAAACTATTGCACATAAGAAGAGGATGACTGCCCTCTATCAAGACATGGCTGATGCCGACAGCCTTGACTTGCAAGACGATTTTAGGTTAAGTTAAGAACATGTATATTTCAGTTACTCCCGACAGAATACAACCAGCTTTTTGGGGTTCGGTAAACTATGTTGTTGCACCGGACTTCAGAAAGCTTACAGCGTCTATTGAAAAGTTTGGGATCCTCCAGCCCATCGTATGCCAAAAGTCCACAGCGTGCATTATTGATGGTTTACATCGTTGGAAGGTTGCCAAGCTCCTAGACTTGCAAGAAATCCCTGTTGTAACCGTCGATGTAGATGATGTTGAAGCAGCGCTACTCCACGTTAACATGAATCGAAACCGGGGCATTGTCGTCAATAAGTTCTTGTCTGAGCTGTTACGAGAGATATTTTTTGACAACGATGTTGATCCTGAAGAGTTTCAAGAGACTTTGGGTTTAGAAGATGAAGAGTTTATGCTGCTGATGGAAGGGTCGTTAATCAAGATGCGTAAGATTAAAGAACACAAGTACTCTCCGGCATGGGTGCCTATTGAATCAGCGACTGGTGAAAACGTTCAAATTGAGCGACCTACTGGCGATCCTGAGTCGCTGTGATAGGAGATAGAATGGGAATGGAATTTAATGCGTATCAGGTCGGAGCTAAGACAACCGCCATTTACCCCAAGGAATCAGCGGTTGAGTACCTGACTCTTGGTCTCGCTAGTGAAGCAGGAGAAGTTGCTGACAAGGTGAAGAAGCACATTAGAGACAGCGACGGAGATTATACGGATTCAGTATTCCGCTCTTCTATCAGCAAAGAAATTGGTGATGTGCTTTGGTACGCTGCTGTGCTTGCTTGGGAACTTGGTATTGATCTCAACGATATTGCTAAAGAAAATATCGAGAAGCTTTTTGACCGATACGATCGGAATGTGATTAAGGGGTCTGGTGATGAGCGATAAGTCATGGCTTGACCTTGGGACTCGGGTTTCTTCGGAACAGTCTAACAATGAGATTTTGTTAAAGTCTAAAGGTGATTACACTGTTACATTAAGTCCTGTTTTGATGCATGACGATGTGATGGGTAAGATTGTCACGTTCCCTAACCGTTTTATCATTAATAGGGTTAGCTTGGATCAGACGCACCGCATCATGTGGGAAGTTGTGAAGGAACGATACTCGATTGTACCTAACTCTAGCATTTTGGATAGGGCTAGAGATATCGTGGCGAAAGCTAACGGTACAGCGTCTTTGCACAGCTGCGGTGTGCTTGAAGAAGGTCGTAAGTTTTTTGTAGCTGTAAAGCACAGCAGCACGAAGATTCTTTCCACTATGGGTGAAGACGTTATTGACAACTATATTGTTGTTATCACTTCTCACGATGGAAGCATGCCTGTGTGTTATTACAATTTGGATGTTCGTGCGGAAACTAATTCTGTTTATCGTTTTTCCACTGATGCAGATTTTAGTTTACGTAAACGACACACCCCGAATGAAACCATTGATCCTATGGATGCTACAGAAGCTTTGACTATGCGGCAGATCTGGTCGGAGAAGTTTGATCTTATCATCAGTGATTTTACATCTTCTCACATGTCGTCAGATAAGATGTTCGGAGTGATGGAAAAGTTCTGGTCAACGCAAGGAGCTTCTTCTGCCAAGAAGCGGGCTAATGCTGAAGATGTTCACGACAAGATCAAAATGATTTATCGCCAGCCTCATAACCTTGGTCGATTCGGTGATACTAAATGGGCGGCATATAATGCTATTATGGAGTACATAGATTTCCATAGAGACATTCCACCCATTGAAGCGGCACAGCATTCTTTAGAGGTAGACAATTATAGTCACCGACTTAAAGTAAATGTCTTTAATGCTGTTCAAGACGCTTAATCAGATTATAATCTCAATCTTTTTGCGAAGACCCATCCCGAGTCCAGCGCAATAGTTGAAAGCGTGGACGGCTGCGTCAACTTGGTCATCGTGTACCCGTGCTTCAGGGAACGAAGATACTTCGTCTAGGAAGTCTGTGTTCCACGCTGCTCGGATTAAACGAACGTTACCGTTGGCTACAGCGGCTGAAAGCGGCTTTGCTCTTGTTGCTTTATCGCCGGTAGCTCTCTGACCTGTAAAGTTGTAGCCTGGGAGCACATATCGAGCGTATTGGTCAATAAGATTTTTACCTGCAGACCCTGGCTCCTGCTCCATCATGATTGGAATTTCTGGACCATCTTCGGCAGCCGTTGCGCGAATGAACTTTTCTACTTTATCGCCCTTGGCTCTGATCCGGCGAACGTCCAAGATGTAGAACACTCCGTTGTCGAATGCCCCAAGACAGCCTACGGTCCAGTCAGGGTCCGGGTTTGACTGTGTTGGCTCTGAGCCAGCCAAGTCCCAGAATCTTACAATTTGTGTATCGTTAGAGAATGAAGGGATCTCACTGTCATCTATGATCTCAAAGTTTTCACGATTGAAAAGCGATCCTAAAGCAGTGGACCACCAGTCACCGAACTCAAGCCGCTTTCTTTCAACAGGGTCTAGCTCTTGAAGAACTGCTCGGTAAGAGGCTGGATCAATGCCGGGGTTATCGGTCAGCATGGAAGGGATAAAGATTCGTCCTCGGTCTTTTCCTTCAACAAGGAACCGCTGCCGGACCCAGTTCGGTGCAGGGTTTGTTGCGGCGCGCATTCTCAATGGTACTTGAGCTAAGGGTCCTGATGCGGGACGGCGAAGACGGGAGAACATGTAGCGGTAGTCAGATTCTCTGATCTCTGTTACCTCGTCCATGCCAATGAATTGAAATTCAGAACCCTTGTATCTGAGGTAGTCGTTGACGTTGTTGAGGTAACCGAATGTTACTCTTGCCCCGCTAGGGAATGTGGCTGTGTAGCTGTTGGCGTTCCAGTGAACGTCGTCGTATTGCATAGTCCAGTCTCTGAAGCGGTCCATGAGGGCGCCGGGTAGTGCAAGGTCAGCGTATGTACGCCTAAACAGGATTGCGCTGTAACCGGGTACGTCTACGTATTGTAGGGCAGCCATGATGAGGGCACTAGATTTTCCACCGCCTGCGGCTCCACCGAAGAGAACTTCTTGTGCAGTGCTTTTTAGGAAGACTTTTTGTGTGATCGACGGTTCTTCGATCCAATATTCGGAACGTTTCGGTTCTAGGTATTGCCGAATTTTGTTCCAGTCTGGAGCCTCGTTAGACATATCTGCTTGAATCCTTGACTATTTACCGGTAAAGTATAAACATGATGAATTTTTTTAGTCGATCAACGTGCGCCCATCTACTTATGTGTTTTTCTGTGATTCTAATTGGGCTTGGTCTTAGTATACTAAGTTTAGGGTGGGGTTTGGCAAGTGCTGGCCTTGCGTGCGGTATTTATGGGTATCTCTTAGGGGCTGAATAATGGCATGGAATTCCACATCTAACAAATCACTTCGCAACATTGCTATGAATCCGGTGGAGCAGAAGGCTGCCCCTATTTCTGTTGGCGCCCCAGTTTCGTACAGCCCGTCTCTTGCGGATAATCGTGGTTATCATGATGGGTGGGACATTGTTAAGGCTTATAAAGAGGGCGTCGCTAAGGTCACTTGGGTGTTTAGAAGCATTGATGTGATCGCTTCAAATCAGGCCCGTCTTCCTATGGTTTTACGTAAAGACAACAATCCCTTTGGTGAGATTGTCCAAGACGCTGATTTGTTGAAAATCTTCAATAACACTGCCAACCAGGGCGAGAATGCGTTTGCGTTTAGATATCGGTTGTCTGCTCAGCTTCTGATGAGTAGTCGTGGTGTTTTTGTTGAGATTGTACGAGGTAGAGGTGGTGTTCCCATTGCGCTTCACCTTTTGCCGCCTCAGAATACGTCACCTATTCCTGATGTTCAGAAGTTTGTGAAGGGTTTTGAAGTCAAGATTAGCGCACATGAGAAGCGTACGTTGCGTCCAGAAAATGTCATCTGGATTCGCCGTCCGCATCCGTTAGATCCTTACTTGTCGATGACCCCAATGGAAGCTTCTGGCGTTGCTATCGAAGTCGAAAGTTTGGCTAAAATCTATAACAGGAACTTCTTGATTAACGACGGTCGTCCCGGCGGTCTACTTGTTCTACGCAGCGAGATCGCTGACGAGGATAAAGAGGAGTTACGTTCCCGTTTCCGTGGCAATATCGGTAGAGCAGGCGCTGTAGGTGTAATTTCCGCCGATGATGGTGCAGATTTCGTTGATACTGCAGCCAGTCCCCGTGATGCAGCGTATATCCAGATGCGAACAATCACCAAAGAAGAGATTTTGGCAGCATTTGGTGTACCTGAGTCGATTATCGGCAACTCTTCTAACCGTACTTTCGCTAACGCTTCTGAAGAGGGGAAGGTTTTCTGGATGGAAACCATGTCTCCGCACTTGGACTTAATTGCACGATCGTTCGACAAGATTGATCCTAGTTACTACATTGATTTCGATACCGGTAATGTTCCCACGCTGGTTTTAGCTAGTCAGGAGCGGGCGATGCACCATTTGTCAGAGTTCCAACAGGGTCTAATTAGTGTTAATGAGTATCGTCAAGCAGTGAGCCGTAAGCGTGTTGATGGCGATATTGCTGATTCGTTGTTGGCTAACCCGAATCAGACTCCGATTGCAAATACTGAGAAAACGCAGGAGGAGCTTGCTGCTGAGCAGGAGGAAGCTGCGGCGGCTGAGGGCGGTGCAGTTCCGACCAGTATTGCTCCTGGCGGCGGTGCTCCCGGTGCAGGTGTTGGTGAATCGTTGGATGCGCAGAGGTCTGCTGCGTTTAGTCAGGATGTTGCTGAGTTTAGTCCTGAGGTTGGCGGGTTTGTTCCTGCTGGAACTGTGCAGGGTACTGATAATATTGAAGCTCCTGCATCAAGAGTTCCTAGCGAATCTGCTTTCTAGTTTATATAATTACCCGTTTTTCAGTTTATATAAATACGCTCAAGTATCAACCGTTGCCCCGATAACATATACTCAGGGCGCTCTTAGACCTTAAGGAGAGACATGACTTCTGTCGTTATGGAAAACGCATCAGAAAAGGAAGCCGACTTCACTTTTAAGGCTATTTCAGGTCAGATTGGCATTGATAAAGCCGAAGGTATTGTCGAAGCGTTTGTTTCAGGCATTGGTAATCGCGATTCAGTTGGCGATATTGTTATTTCTGGGGCCTTTAACGAATCTTTGAAGCGTCGCAAGCCCAGAGTTGTGTGGGGCCACGACTGGAATCAGCCTATTGGTAAAGTTCTGGAGATTTACGAAGTTTCTAGAAATGATCCAAGACTGCCTGAAAAGATGAAAAATGCTAAGATTGGCGGACTTTACGCAAAGGTTCAGTTTAACCTAAATACTGAACGTGGTCGTGAAGCGTTCGCAAATGTTGCATTTTATGGAAATGAGCAGGAGTGGTCGATTGGTTATAAAACATTAACCGCCGATTACGACGCTATGCAAAAAGCAAATATGCTTAAAGAAGTTGAATTATACGAGATTTCTCCCGTACTACACGGCGCTAACCAGCTAACCGGTACTATTTCTGTAAAAGACGATGAAGAAGGTACAGTGACAAAAATGCATATGGATGACAGTGGAATGGGTAAGCCGTCAAATAGAGCCGACGCAATGTCATCAATGATTGGCAATGCGCTTTCTGAAGCTCTCCGCAAGCCGGTAAAAATTATCAGTGTTGACGGAAACTCGGTAATCTTTGAGACGGGTGAAGACATGACATGGATGGCTTCATTCTCAATGGACGAGGGTAACTTAATGGTTAGCAAGCCCACTAGGGTAAAGCCTACTATGTCGTATACTCCTGTTGGTGATTCTGCTCCTCCTTCGATGATGGTTAAAGAGCCTGAAGGGAAGGACGCTGAAGAGCCTAAAGGCATTCGTGACGAAGAAGATGAGCAAGGTACTTGGGCTACGCCTGATATTGCTTTGGCTTGGTCAAAGACATTCGGCTGTTCAGGTGTTCACTCCCATGGTGGCGGTTATCTTCCTTGTGATACTCATGAGGAGTATCTTGAGGCGCTGAAGCGTTTTGATGGCAATGCTAATATTAATTCGCATAACAATTACTTAGCTGGTGTAGAGGTTGAAGAGGCTAAGGACGCTACTGGTGGATGTTCTTGTGGTACTGAAGAAAAGGGCCATGGCTACGGGGAGTCGAAGAAGCCTGAGTATCTTAAAGATCCGATGGCGCTGCTTTTGATGGCTTACAATGAGATGTTGAAGCTGCGTGGTGCCGGTAATCTTCGGGAAGCAACACTTGAGCTTATTGCTGGCGTTGAGGATTATCTGACCGAGGCTCCGATGTCTCGCCCTATGGAGCAGGGCGAAAAGGCTGTTTCTGGTTTTGTGGTGCACGTTAAGTGTTCTGATGATGAGGCTCTTGATGTTTCGTCTGCGCTTTCGGCTGTGCCTGTGTTCTCCTTCAAGACAGATGAGGGTGTGGATGTTCACTTCTCTACGAAGATGGATCATGATGAACTTATGGTTAAGGTAGCAGATTCTTTGGCTACTTTGGAATTTGTTCCTAGCATTAGCATTACTGAACCCATTGACACCGATGAGGGTGCTCAATAAGATACTCTATAAAGGATTTAGGAGTTTATAATGAGTGAAAATCTTAACGAAGACCTTCAGAAGTTTGAAGAAATTCAGGCGATGCTGGACGGTGAAGAGAAGGGCATGCATGAGGACGAGAAGGGTTCGCCTTCTGTTTTCATGACTGATATCCGTTTCAAGGAGATGCAGGATGCTGGTGAGCTAATTTCTGAAGAGGCGTTTGCTGAGCTTTCGGAAGAAGAGCAAATGCTCATGGAAAAGGTTCTTGTCATGGACGAGAAGGGTGAGACTCCTATGGGTTGGATGTTCCGTTTCAAGTCGGAGGAGGACGAAGAGGCCGACGAGGAAGAAGCCGACGGGGAAGAAGCCGACGAGGAAGAGGCCGACGAGGAAGAGGCCGACGAGGAAGAGGCCGACGAGGAAGAGGCTGAAGAAGAAGCCGACGAGGAAGAGGCTGAAGAAGAAGCCGAAGAAGACGAGGTTAACGAAAAGGCTGCAGCCATCATGTCAATGATGCGTAAGCCCAAAAACGATAAGCCATCAATTTTCTTGACTGATTCTCGCTTCAAAGAAATGGTGGATGACGGTGAGCTAGTTGACGACGAAGATTACGAAGGTCTTGACGAAGACGCTAAGGGAGCGTTTGAGGCTGTCGATGTTTACGAAGAAGGCACTGGCAAGGGCTATGGTAAGCGTTACCGTCGCCGTAGCCCTCTTGAGTTGAACGCTATGCGTAAGGCTCAAGATGAGAACGCTGTTGAAGATGTGTTTGAAACCGCCGATGAGGCGATGGAACGTGCCGGAGCGCTTGGCTGTGAAGGCACACATCGGGCAGGCAAGATGTTCATGCCTTGTGCTTCCCACGATGAGTGGATGGAGTTGAGCAAGAAAGAAATGGCTGCTAAGAAAGAGCGTGAAGCTGCGCAGGCTGAAGCTGCTCGTGCGGCTAGACAGGCTCAAGCAGCTCAGGCTGCTCAGCAGCAGGCGCAGGGTGCTGGTCCTGCTCCCGCTCAGGCCCCTGCACCTGCAGGAATGCCTGGAATGCCTGAAGAAGGTATGAAGTCAGACGACTTCCTTTGCGGATTTAGCCGCAAGTCAGTTAATCAACCGTGCGAATTTTGTCAAGGAGGGTGCATGCCTACCGAAGATCTCCCTGGTTTAGGAGACATTGAGTCCCAAGTTAAGTCACTACATGAAGGTTCAGAGATTGTTGGCTCTGGATATTCAACTGCAGACGATATCTTCGTTGTGGATGTGAAGCGTGCCGATGGTTCGTGCATTCAGGTTTTCCTGTCCGGCGAGGGCGAGGAGATGGGCTGGCTGCGTATTGATGAAGATGAGATTGATGCTAAGTCTGGCGAGCTTCAGGACATTGTGTCTCAGGCCGATGCTGAGGATGCCGCCGTTAAGGCTCTTGAAGATCTTGACATCAAGGGCGACGTGATGGGTGTCTTGGTCGATGTGTTTGCTAATCAGGATGTGTATGTCGTTGAGGTGGATACCGACGAGAAGAGCTACGATGTGTTCGTTTCTCCTGAAGGCAAGGTCCTTGGCTTCGATGAGTACGAAGTTGAGAATCCTTTCGACTACGAATTGGATGAGGAAGCTGAACTGAAGGCTATTGAGGCTGAGCTTGAGATCAAGCGCATGTACTCTCGTGAACAGCGTGAGGCCATGGCTGAGTCGGGCGACGCTCTTCCCGATGGTTCTTTCCCAATTGCTGATGCTGCGGATCTTGATAACGCTATTCAGGCTTATGGTCGTGCCAAGGATAAGGCTGCGGCTAAGGAGCACATTATGAAGCGTGCTAAGGAACTTGGCAAGGAAGACATGATTCCTGCTGATTGGAATGAGGAAGAGCCTGAGGCTCCTGAGGCG
>Ga0208899_1003502_pt1 | contig 10089 bp, 15 predicted proteins | sample VirMetDEL_Nov_24_FD_184518 | JGI IMG/M metagenome (GOLD analysis project Ga0208899, IMG submission 184518) | Aqueous microbial communities from the Delaware River and Bay under freshwater to marine salinity gradient to study organic matter... | ecosystem: Environmental > Aquatic > Marine >...
CCGGCCCCAACTTTTTTCGGCCAAAATAGCCTGGTAAAACACGTTTAGGGCCCACATACCGGGTTCACGTATTTAGTGGGTTTGCATACGGTTTTTCATAGGGTAGTAGACGTCAGCTATGGCCCGCTAGAGGTGGACAAGTTATTGACAAAATCTATTCTCCATAAAGCACTCATAGAAAAATAATGTGGGAAAAGTTTGGCATTGTAAAATTAATTTATTATTTTTATATTGGGAAGGCTGGCCAGACATCTTTGGAGAAGAAAAAAGAGTAGCCTGTCGCTTGCTCCTTGTATGAGGCTCTGCAGCGTTGTTACATTGGACCATGACTCCTATTTCTTTGATATAAAGATAATGAAAAGAAACGTTGGAGCCAAACATTTTTCATCATTTGTTTCTATGGCGTCATAGATTCTTTCTCCAAACCTTTTGTCAAAAACGTTTTTTTAAACAGTCTTTTATCATTATCTTTATATAAGAATTAAGAGATTAAGTTCTTTGACAGATTGGATTGGTGCAACGTTTCATAACACCATTTATATGAAAAAAGTTTTGAAAATGGCCTTAGTGGCCTTAGTTATGTTTGTAAGTAATGCAAACGCACAATGTATTATGGATGCAGGATATCCTGACATCGAATCTCAATATGAATTGAGTAGCACTACAGTGCACTACACCTACCCGAAAGGTAAAAGTACATCTTATACCAAACGAGTTAATGGAAGTGCTGTTGCAACGCTTACTTTGAAACAATTGAATGCAGATAAACTTGCTTTGGTTGCTGCTGGGTACTCACTTGTGACAAATCACGATTGGGCAACTGGCAATCTATCAGGAGCATACCCATCTGTTGGTTGTGTGGGATCTGACGATGCGTTCGTTAAGAATAGTAATCCTAAACAACAAGTGCATTTTGTAATCATGGATGTGCCGTTTGGTGAGTATAGAAAATATACTTCTAATGCCAATGGCTATAATACTGTTCATGTTTATTCTTCTCCTTCTGGTCCTAACGGATTCTATGCGGAGAGAAATGCTGTGATCAATGACTCTAGTTATTCAGCTCAGCCTACATGGATGGACTATAAGTTTTAATTCATGCGCTTGCTTTATGTAAGTGCTTTCATTCTTTTTCCTCTTTTTATTTTTTCACAAGATGTTCCTAAAATCGATTCAACAAAAGTTGATGGCGAGTTGCTGGAAGAAATTGTGTTAAAGAAAAAGCCGACGAGAATGAAAAAGTCATTAAGTATCGAAGTGAATGCCAATTATGATCCAAACCAAATTGTTAATCCGATGATGCCAACATCACCGGGACAAGATGGTAAGTTAATAATTGGAGGCAAGATACAATTCACCTTACAAGATAAGGAGAAAAATAAATAAATTAATTTTAATCGAATCGTTGCACCATCCTTTTTGTTAAAAACTTTTTTCACAAAAGGCTTGGAAGTAACAAATAAATTCATTATCTTTATGATAAGAGCGGGAGCGTGTAAACAAAGAGAGAGGTAGCCTCTGGGCAAGATTCTTTATTAAAAAAAATAAGGTCGTCACCCGCTCACTCATACTATAAGGCTGCGAAGCGATTGTCCCCGATTGAGCTCATGACTCTCAACCTATACATAAAGATAAGTAATCTTTCTCATATAGCCAAACGAAATCGAAAAAATGTTTCAAAACTTTTTTCACAAAATGTTTGGCTACATCGTTTTGTTTCATTATCTTTAGATATAATTTAAAACTAAAAGTTATGAATACAGAAGAGTGGTGGAACGAATTGGTAGAGGACGTAAAGGTTTTGGTAGAGCTTGAGAAGCTGGGCTATGAGATTGAGAATGGCGAGATCAAAAACGTACGTGATGTAAATTACGGTGTCATAATGGATGCGGTAGATTTGTTGAAGAAGTTAATGGGCATCAAACAATGATGCCCCCTCCTCCGCCCCAAACCATGATCCCGGACACATTTATTGTCGCACTAATTGTAACGGCCGTAGCCCTCGGTATATGGTATATGAGAAAAGAGTAGTGAGTGAAAAGAAATCGAGAGAAAAGTTTGGCTAAGAGAAAAAGAAATGCTATCTTTATGTATAGGTAATAGGGAGGTCTTTTAAAGTAGTGACCAGAGGGTACCTTCAAAGACAGGTGTATAGAAAAAAGCCTTCAATGTCGCTCGCTCTTCCAGAACCCTCTAAGTTCCTCTTACATAAAGATAAGCTATTTAAATGACATAGCCAAACCTTTCTTGAGAAAAGTTTTAAAAAAGAGAGCCTGCCCCTCAACAGACCCTCCCCACTCAACTATTTAATATCAAATGCTTTGTAAAGCATGTCTCTGAGTAGTAGTCCAAAATCAGATGTGTAAAAGTTTACATCTGACAATGTAATCTCACAACCACCATACAATTCAAATGATGCAGATGAGAAATCAATCAATGAATCTTCATCCCCAGCAATCCGTCTCTCAAACTGATCTACTAGGTCGTCGATCATTTCACTGGTAGGCTTCTGAACGTTTGTTAGAGCCTCTAATAACGCCTCTCGCTTGAGAGTAATGTACTCAAGAGAATCCATCTCCTTGAGCCGATTAATAAAATCTTGCGTGTTCATAAATGAGTGTTTTAAAATTATACTTAAAGATAATGAATTATATTGTAGGAGCCAAACCTTTTTGTAAAAAAGTTTTTGAAAAATAATTGGAGAAAAGTTTGGAGAGAAGAAAAAGATTACGTATCTTTATGTAAGAGAAAGATAGAGACTATAGGGAGTGGCGGGAGCGCCGACAGAGGAATACAAAGAGTGAGCGGAAGGACTACAAAAAAATATATATCAAAGATGTGTGGGCACACTCTGGGCCGTCAGTTAGGCCCCTGTCCCATACAATAAAGATAACAAATCATTTTGATATAAACAAACATTTTGTTAAAAATGTTTCAATTAAAATAGAGTTCCGATATAAGAGAACCGATAACCAATTAAAAAGAAAACAATGATTACAAGAGAAGAGTTAGAGAAGGTGAAGTACAAAGACTTCAAAACAAAGTTTACAGAACTAGGCATCCCGGAAGTCTTCGAAGAGCACAAAGGTAAGAAAGGAATCATACTTATCGAAAAGGCATTGGAGAAGTTGGAGGCAATCGCAAAGGTCAAAGCCGAGCTTCCGAAAGATGTGACGGAGGATGAAGTGAAGAAGAAAGCTGAACTTCACATAGAGACAAAAGAGGAGAGACAAAAGAAGCTGGAGAAAGAAAAAGAAACTAGGAGACAAGTGAGTGAGAAAAGAAAGAGAGACCACTACGCAGATCTATTATCACGAACCGATACAGCAACTCTCAAGAGAGCATTCTCTCAGACGAAGGCAAACCTCAACAACGCACCACAACCGATTCTCAAAAAAGAATTGCAGCAAAAGCTAACTGCCATAGACAATGAGCTTAGTAAGAGAGATTAAGTTAAGACATTTAAAGGAATTACTCAAACCGAAACCTGACTATAGTATTCTAATGATTGAAGTGGCAGGATTTAAGAATACATGGCTTGGGAGGAAGAGGTTTGTAAAGAAGTATAAGGAAGTCTTTGAGGCAGGGGAGGAATTGAAACAATTGCTACCTCAAGACATGAAGGTATCAGAGGAGTGTCCAATCAAGGCACCAAGAAACATAGACTCCATCACATTCAGACAAATGATAGAGCTACAACAGCTCATGTCAAAAGGTGCAGACATGGAGATAACAGAACTGATGTCAATCATGATTACAACAGCCTGTTTACCGGTCTCTAATGCTCGTCCATATGATTCTGAATCAAATGCATGGAAAAATTATAGAAGAAGGGTAGAGGAGTGCTCTGCTATTGATATGCTGGCATTATTCAACATCATTACCCAACAGCTTGTAGAATCGAGTAAGGTTTGGGATGAGAGGTTTCAATCAGTCGATGTACCGGATGAGGATTACGTGAAGGCAGGAGGCCCAGATAGGATGCGCCAATTCAACGTCACAAACACCATCCGAAAGCTATGTCAGGCATATAACTGTTCAAGAGATGAGGCATGGCAAGTACCATACATCTATTCACAGATGCTCTCATACAGTGATGCGTCAGCAGCATACACTCAATACCAGATGTCTGAATACAAGAGACTTCAAATGCTCTCAGAGCGTCAGCGTAAAAGAACTCATTAAAAAAATTAGAAGATGAAAATCAATAAAGTTAATTTAACAGCAGGCATCACACTTGGTGCATGTTTTGCATGTGTCCCGTTGTGGATCTTAGAACTCATTCCGATATGGGTTATATATACAGTGTGGGGTGTAACCCTCACCGCATTCCTCTTCATGGTAACAGGAGTCATGAGAAAGATCTTTCCACCTAAAAAGAAATAGATTATGCGATGGTGGAAAAGAAAGAAGAAAGAAAAGGAGGTCAAAGTGGTTGGTAACAAAAGAACCATCCCATTCAGTATGGCAAAAGGCGTTCCCATTATAACATGTACATTGAATGGGAGGGGAGCAAGATTGTTGATTGACACTGGAGCTAGTTTAAATGTATTAGAAAAATCTTATTCCAAACATTATAAATTCACAGTATGGAGACAGAAGGGTGGAGAGGTGAGCGGAATAGGAGGAGCCTCGTCAATGCTAGGAGTATCGAAAGTAAGTCTAGTGATAGACAGAGTTGAGACACCTCTACCATTTAAGGCTATTTCATTTAACGGTGTTCAGAAGAAGCTGGGTGTCGTGGGAGTGATAGGATCAAAGTTCTTCAAGGATAAGAATGCAGTGATCTGTTATGAGTCGAAAACAATTACATGGGAAGAATGATATGGAAAAGAATATTACTATAAAACTATCTCAATTGCTAGCGATGGTTTTACTCGGACTGGAGAGAGAGGATCCAGAGATGCTGGAAGGGTTGAGTGAGATGATTGGTTACACAATCACTGACATAGACATATATGACTTCTGTCGCTTCCATAAAGCAGACGGAAAGTTTGATGACCAGCAATTTGAAAACACAAAATCGATGTTACTCGAATTTAGAGGAACATATCAATATGGAAACGATCAGTTCGATTTAGGTTCGGTTTATAAACATCGTCCCTCTATCGATGATATTTTCTATTAAATTTTTAACAAAATGATATTAGAACACATTATAGCTTCATGTGAAGCAGTAGGTGTCAATGCGTTCATTACAAACAGTAATGAAAAAATAGAGACTCAACTCAATAGATTACAAAGAGAAGAGACCTCACCTACCATGTTAGTATCATGGGACATTGACGTTACTCTAGCATTTGATGCAAATGGGTTCTTAGAAAATCCACAAGCATCAATTGTTGCACTCCTCGTTTCCAAACCGCAGGACTTGACAAAGGAAGAAAGAGAACAGACGGCAGACGAAATGGCCGACCTCTTTCAATCATTCATAAAAGATTTGCACGGGAGGATGATGAAGTATCAGAAACAGCAAGGTTCACCTATCACCAACGCGTCATACAAACTTGTACCTAAACATGGTAAAGGACAGCATAGTGGAGTCTTGGCCAGATGGCAAATGAGGACAGATGTCACAAACTGTTGAGCAATCACTTCTTGATGTAGCTAGAGAGTTCCTGGAGATGGTATCGGGTGAGTTGGATCCCTATACCTCCGATAAAGGAATCATAAAAACAGAAGGTATGAATAAGGTTGTCTTATTGACTCCCTATCATATACAGTTTGCTAAATACGGAAGAGGCCCAGGCAAACAACCTCCTCATCAAGTGATACTAGATTGGGTTAAGGAAGAGAATATAAAATTTGACGGTTCCGATTATGAAGGGACCGCATGGGCCATTGCTAAGTCAATTGGAAAGAAAGGTACATTGAATTGGAAACCTAACGCTCCAAATGCAATGGACGAAGCAATTACAAAGCACCTTGACGAGTATAATAAGAAAGCAGCAAACATGCTTGCTCTCACTGTACACGATCAGATGCAAGAAACATATCGTAAGCTATATCCTCAAAACATAACTTACAAAGCATAAAACAGTACCTGGAGCAGATCTCGAAGAACTTCTCTGTCCCAGTCCAGGTCTTTTGCCAACAGCCTCCTCCATGCCATTTGCGTATGGGGTGGGCTTTAAAAAAAAGAAATCATGGGAAAGACTTATAGGAGAGACTCCAACGATAAAAAGTTTAGAGAGAGTTTAAAGAAACATCATGCCAAATACAAATGCAGATGTGAATACTGTACGTCTCGTGATAGAGAGAAACAAAGAATCAAACATACAAACGAACAAATCAGACAAATCTATGTATAACGACATTGCACGTTCTTGTACCGGGCTCGCTACCATCAGTATTTAGGACACTCAGAAAATGAGTGTACTGCCAACTGGTGATACGTGGTGCACTCATTTTTAAAAATCAAACTTATGGAAACAGTAATAACTTTAAAGCCGGAAGCATTTCAGAGAACTGCAGTTGGAAAATACATTTGGGCTTACTTCAGCTCATCAAAACATTGGAAAGAAGAAAAGAGAATTATCATAGAGACAAGACATAGATGGAAGGACAAAGGACCTATTTGGCAAGTATTCAATGCCGTATTACTTAGTCTAAGAAATGATGGTGTCACAAAAATTATAATCAAATGAAAAAATTTATCATATTCTTTATCATAGCAATGATCTCATGGATCTCATTTGCTCAAACAAAAACAAACATAGTCCAAGAAGGATACTACCATGTAGTGTCTGGGTTGGATACAATCAGTTCACATAGCACAAAAGACAATGCTATTGAATCGATGCTCAATGAAAAGTTAAAGGGAGTAGAGGATGTTAAAATCCTTGTACCGGAAATTAGAGTTGACATAGAAGGATTAAATATACCTCCCTCTGTAAGCGATACGATTTATATTACAGAAAGAGTAACAGACACCATTCATCAACCTGGAGAGATAGTAGAAGTAACTAAGCCAAGTGAGATTGATACAGTAATTGCAAATCTATGTTTTGATATCTTAGGAAAGAAGCAGTGGTTTCATGCTGGAGATGATCCATCCATATGGCCTCATCCGATTTACATGCCAACAAAAGAATACTCAATGATGAGAGTGATGTTTTATGACACACTAACAACTGCTCAAAAGATTTATCAAACCAAGTGGAAGTTTAAAAGAAAGAAAGATTTTGCAAACGCAACGACCACATACGGCACCACTGGTGAGACTCCATTTCAATTTTACATTAGAGATAGTGTAGTTGGGGTTGAACAAAATGTAATTCGAGTAAGAGTATTTGCATCTGAGGATTGGATTCCAGAATACATAGTCAACGGTGTGTCGAGAGGCAAGTTACTAAACTCAAGTCCCGGCTCTCCAGTTATCAATGAGATGCCAATGCGCAGACATACTTGTACAATAGATGGCCTACTTCCTGATACGGAGTATACAATCATTGTAAAAGGTTATGCGAGGGAGGATGAAACTCAGACAGATGAGACAACATTCACATTAAGAACACTACCATGAAACTAGGAGACGCAGTAGAGAAAGCAATCCATACAGTGGCACCAAACATCAAACCGTGCACTGCATGTAACAGAAGAAGGCAGAGGCTCAATGAAGCACCTGAGAAAATATATACTAAATTCAAAAATAACTTAAACGCAATATTCGGATGAAGAAAATACTATTACTGATACTTATCATGGTATCATCCATCTCATTCAGTCAGAAGACTGCAGAGGTAAAATACAAATTATTTGTACAACCAGATTCAATAGAAGTGCCTGCGAGCAAACTTCACATAGGAACAGAGAAGTGGGACATTGAATCCAATCAATCTAAGAAGTGGACTGGAGAAGAGTGGGTTTATGATGATGCAATCATTTTTAGAGATGCGGGTTATGGATTTGCTTCTGTAGATAGAAGTGGTCAAACCGATTTTGCAGAGATGGGATTGATTGGAGATTTTGCATTTGATATAAGTACAAATTGGTATAGAACAGATCGACCAGGAGCAGTTGGTGAATTAGCTTTCGCTGCAGGTACAGATAATAAAGCATCTGGATATGCTTCAGTAGTATTTGGATATAATAATGATGCCGATGCTCACTACAGTTTAGTAACAGGAGTTTCTAATGTTGTTGGTGGTGGAGGTGGATCCTTAGTTGCTGGTATTGCATTGGATGCAGATGGTGCAGATGCTATTACCGTAGTAGGAGAAGCTAACATAGCTCCTGAAGATTTAGGAGATGGCAACAATCAGCATAGATTCATTGTTGGGATTGGAAATGCAAACAATGGAACATATCATCCTAATAGAGAAGCTGGAGCGGTTTTAAGAAATGGATTAGAAGTAAAGTTGTCTGGAGAAGTAGAAGCTCCAGAAGCTACAAACGCAGTTATCGCTGCAGCGCCTACTGGTACTGCTTTGATAACTAGAGATTTTGTAGCAGGTGCTGTGCCAGCAACAGCAACCTCAACAGGATCAAAAGGACAAATAGCGACAGACGCAAATTATATTTACGTTTGTGTTGCGACAGATACTTGGGTTAGAGCACCTCTAACTACTTGGTAAATTAAAATAGCGAGCGAGATGGAGCAGTTGGTAGCTTGCCTGCCTTTAAGAAAGCAGGAGGTCGGTGGTTCGATTCCACCTCTCGCATCAAAGATAAAAAATCAATTTTAAAAATAAAAAGATATGGCTATAACAGTGACACCCGAAATTACGGGTCAAGTGGCTTCAAGTGCATTCACATACTGCTACTTATTTGAGCCATTGAGAGTACTTATTGAAGAGAGCAATCTCGCAGGTACAAAAATTTATATCGACATCGATCTCATAGAGATGGGAAGTCTAACGGTTGTTGAAACTCTAGCTCAGTATGCGGAGTTTGATATCAATCCAGGCAATCCAGTATCTGTTGACTTGATGAAGTTAGCTCAGCAGTTAGACAACGCTGATGTTTACAAGATAGGACAAAAGAATGATTGGGTCTATGGACCTGAAGATAGGTCTGATTTATTCAGTATGAATATGTACAGACACAGAATGATATTTAAAATTTATACAGATGTAACTGCCACTCCAATTGAGGTTAGGAAATTTCCAATCAGAGGAGGAAGGTCTTATGATGTATTCTTTGACAGTCCTGGTGTGGATGAAAATTCTCCGATATCGGAATTTGAATACTATGGTGTACCAACAGCAGGTATAGTAATTCCGCTTCCAGAAGATGACTCGGACCAGATTCCGAGATACAGATGGGGAGATATTTGGAGTGTATATTTTCAATTAAATCCACCCAACGCTACAAGTGCATTTCCAAATGTTACTATAGATACTCGAGACACTACCTTTTACCCAACACCATGTGCTGGGGCTTTCTTGATTTGGAAGTCAAGATTTGGAGGATGGATGCATTGGGCTTTCGATGCCAAGCAAGAAAAGTCAACGAAGAAATATGAAGGACAGATAGAAGTAGGGATGTTTGATCGAAGAGAACAATTCATTACAGGTCAAGGGTCAACTTTTAATCCATACATATCTCCAGACTATACTAAAATCAGTTACGAGTATACTAGAACTTTAAAAGCCTACTCGCTAAAACAAGAGGAGTTATTACTGCTTAAAGGGATAGATCAATCTCCGGCAGTATATTATTGTGAGACGTTGGATACAAATGTAAACGAAAGAGCGGAATTGATGAGAGTAACATCTTTATCACTTCCTATCGATACAAAAACTCGCGGTGGAGATGTAACTATTCAATTGAAAAGTATTTCAACACAGCATCAAAATGTAAGATAAAATGAGCAGAAGCACCAGAATAGAAATATTAAGGTCAGGCTTATGGAGAGAACTTAGACTGCAATCGGAAGGAGCAGTAAAGTATAATCGTGTAATAAATAGAATCGGTAATATAGAGAATCGAGACTTGAGTCACACGAATACTTTTTCTCTTCCGTATGTAGATCAAAATATAAAAGCACTTGGAATTAATGTATTCAATCCAACTACAATGGCATTGGCATTAAATTCAAAACATGTCGCAAGATATTATGTAGAGGATAAATTACTTCAACAAGGA
>Ga0208899_1003505_pt1 | contig 10080 bp, 10 predicted proteins | sample VirMetDEL_Nov_24_FD_184518 | JGI IMG/M metagenome (GOLD analysis project Ga0208899, IMG submission 184518) | Aqueous microbial communities from the Delaware River and Bay under freshwater to marine salinity gradient to study organic matter... | ecosystem: Environmental > Aquatic > Marine >...
TATTCTGCGGCTGCTGCTTCTGAGTCTATTACCCTTTGTGCTTCTTCTTCTTCTGTAAGGTCTATAAGCACTCCATTAACTAATTTTTGCATATTATTTTCCTTTATTCTGCCAATCCATAAAGTATGAAAGTGCTACCTGCTTTAAATTGAGTATTAACAGTTTTCCACGAAATACCGTCTATATTTCCACTCGGAGTGTAATTATGTGGAGAAAAAGAACCCTGTGCAACTACAGAACTAGCTTGGTTAGCCCTTGTAATTCCATAATTAAAAAGAACTTTTTTTATATTATTACCATCCATAAAGATTGTCCACTCCTGCGAAGCAATTCCAAGATTAGCGTCAGGATAACCTGTCACCATTTTACCATTACCGTTTACAGCACCTCCTGACCCATTCCATTGTCTAGCCCCTGTGTAAGCTGCGTTATCTGTTACTGCTGTACCACCATCTGTAAAACGCTGCTCAATACTACTATTAGTATCACTAAGCACTTCCCAAGAAGCATATAGTTTATATGTATTATATGTATCATCTACTGCTACAATAACTTCGGTTGTACTAGTTCCTGATACTGTGGCTGTGCTAACGTGCGTCATAGAACCACCACCACCGCCTCCTGCCGCAGCCCAAGTTAGACCACCAGTATTACCACTTTGTGCAGATAGAAAATAGCCATCAGTTGGTGCATTAGAAACTTTAAGATTAGCCTCATCAACAACATTGTCTGCAATAGTTAGTGCTGTCGCTCCAGTGACTTCACCAGTGTGCGTAGCGTTACCACCTGCCGTAGCAGTTGAAATATCCACCCAGTTACTGTCAATATAAATATAAAGAATACCATTTGTAGATTCAAACCACCTGTCACCATTAGCAGGTGATGATGGTGCTGAAGTAGATGACGTATATCCCGCTGTCGCAGCCTCTGCCCAAGTTAATCCACCAGTGTTTCCTGATTGTGCAGTTAAAACATACCCATCAGTTGGAGTGTTGGATACTTTAAGGTTTGCTTCATCAACAACATTGTCTGCAATAACCGTAGCACCATCGGCTGTGGAAGTAACTTCACCACTATGATTTGGATGGACATAATTGTTTGCACTTGCGGCAATACCGTCAAGTTTAGTTTTATCTCCATCTGCAAATGCACCTTCAGAAGGTTTTTCTTGCAATGTAGATATAGTGACACCCTTGACTCCTGCAAGGTCTGTCAATTCACTATCCATCAATGCACCTGCCGCAGTAACATTCGTTGTATCTGTTACATCTGCACTCGCCTCAATGCCGTCTAACTTAGTCTTATCCCCATCTACAAAAGCACCTTCAACGGGTTTTACTTGAAGGGTTGAAATAGTAACACCTTTAACCCCTGCTAGGTCTGTTAGCTCTGAGTCCATCAAAGCACCTGCGGCAGTAACATTAGCTGTGTCAGTAACGTCCGCATTTGCTTCTACACCGTCTAACTTAGTGCCGTCTGTTGCAACGTCACGACCATCTACTGTGCCATCTACAGTTATGTTACCTTGCAAGTAAGCATCTTTGTATTTCAGTGAAGCTGTACCTAAATCCAGTGTATTTGTTGTTTTAGGATTTACATTAGTACCACTAACAACAACATCCTGTGCGGGACCGACTACAGTAACCGGTCCACCTTCTGCTGCCGTACCATCGTGGGTATGCCCCAAAGTGGAAAACGCAGATTCTACTGCATCAAATTCACCATCAAGGTCTGCAGCATTGACAACATTGCCATCTGCAATATTGTTACTAGTATCATTACGTGTGTAACCTGTACCCATTTTATTTACCTTCTATCGTGTGTTGCATACTCAGTTGTTAGTGCATCTAATGAGTATGGGGGGTCTGTTCCATCGGATTCAAATTGAAAAGAAACTGCAAAGCCAGAACCTATAATTTGAGACTCAAATAATTTTAATAGCTTTGCTCCGTACACAGCTTCTCCATATACTACTTCTCCGTAAAAACCGGAAGTACCTCCAGTGTTTGTAAATGTAATTGGAGTAGGCTGAATAGTTCCTTGCGTATCAAAGTCTAATTTTAAACTTACATCAAAATTTACACTTCCTTGTGGGTCCGTGTAAAGAAATAATTTGTAGAATGTCTTACGTACTCTAGCATCCTGCATTGGAAAGTGCGGTGTAGCAAAAGTAGTTTGAATGTTTGTGCCATCAAAACTATTACCGGATTCCATCTGATAAAGATAGCCATCATCATTTGCAAATACAACAACTTCAGTAGCTTCATTATAGTTACTTGCAGCTACATATGCTCTTATGCCTCGTGTTTCAGCAAAGCCAGTATTAGCACCACCTTGTTCAGCAAACTGTGTAGCAATAATACCTTGAGCATTTTCCTGTGTAATATTATTGTTAAACCCAAGTAATCTGTATTGAGACTTTTCCCTAATAACACAACTAGTAAAATCTGTATTTGTAGAAATAAAGTCTGTCATATTAGATTGGATAACTTTTGAAACTGCAGCTAGTCCAAAGTCTCCAATACGGTCTGTAGCACTTAACAATCTTAAACCATCTACAGCAAGAAACATTACGTCTCCGCCAATTTCTTGTATAGTATCTCCTTCAAGACATCCAATATCACGAGTAATAGGTTGTAAATTAAAGTTAGCAATACTGCTACCTACTAGTTGGTGTATCTGTCTTTCTGTAAAGATAATTAATTGATTACGAAATACAGTAAGTCCTGTTATTACACCGTTAACATTAATAGAACCTGCACCTGCTGCTACATCAAAGGCATCGTCATCATAAGGAGCAGTAAAAGAAAGAGTACTTCCTTTGGCAAAGAACAAAGCATTTTGAAAGTTAACTACATGAGTAGCTCCAACAACATCGGAAGGGGCACTATTTAGTGCAACAAAATCTGTGTCATCATATAGCGCAGGAGGATTATGGCCATCTACTATTGCTATTTTATCTGTGCCTGTAAAATTATATTGTGTAAATCTTACTTTAGTAGCATTTTCTCTATTTAAAGAAATAAACGTAATTACTGCATCGTCTGCAGGACTACTATCAAGCGCAGGATTAATACTTAAAGTTGCTGCACCAGAAGACACAGAAGCATCTGTAACTACTGTATATACTAAGTCTACTCCGGCAATCTTAAATACATCCCCTGCTTGAGGTATTCCAGTAATGCCATCTACAATTAAACTTGTTCCAGTTTGACTAGCTCCGTTTACAAGAGGAGTACCATAATCATACGTATTTATTTTTGTAAAGCCACTGCCTGTTGTTTCAAACACATCTGCATTTTTAGCAACAATAACTTTACCTTCCCAACTTGCTACACCAATAGCACGATAGTTAGATGTAGTGCTTGTGAATGTAACTACTGCAGCATTTGCAGGGCTTGTAGCAAGGCTAGTTGTTAGTGTTAATGTAACCCGGTTATTTGTAGCATCAAATGTTACACCGCTTGATGCGATTGTGTAAGTACCTGCTACACCTTCAATGGTAAATGTATCACCTGCTGCAGGAGAAGTATGTATAGCACCTAGAATAAGTGTAGTGCCAGTTTGACTTGCTCCATGTACAACAGGCTCACCGTATGGTGGAATAATATTACTGTCATACTTATCATAACCTTCGATACGTCTATAGCCACCTTCAATAGATGGTTCATAGTTACGAAGAATACGAGCAGAGCCGGGTGCGTTTATCCCTTGCTGTAAAGGGCTTAAGTTAGTAATTAAACCGCCACGAAACTCTACTGGGTAGGTTTGCCATTTATCCATTATAGAGGAAGCCTTGAGTTATTCCTACTGCCTCCACCGGTATTCTGTGGAATAAGGTAAGAACGTAAATAACTATACCTATTAATTAACATTGAACGCATACTCTTAATGCCATCTTCAAACTTTTCTTTAGCAACTAACGCATCCTGTGTATTGCCTCTAAACAAGTAGGCGTAGTGCATAGCACCATCCACAATAATATGTCTAAATCTTTCCGGTATGGGTGGAACATCATTATATTGTTCCATATCTACAGGAATACGGTAATATTCGTACACTATGCTATATGCTTGGTTAGGTACTGGAGTTACTATATATTCTAGTGAAGGTGCTTGACTCACTCTTTGTGGTACACCTTGACCGCTTGTTGTAGCTTCGCTATTATACTCTTGGTCAACAAGCTTGTCAAGATATTCTTCATAAGAAATAATTGGAAGCTTAACCGTAGAGTTACCTAAAGTAGAGCTTTGCTTAATTCTAAAACTATCAAAGTCTATTACCTTGGCATCTGCAGGAAAAGGATACCGGGTTACACCTATAGAGAGTGTGTCTTCCTGTTCTACGTGATTAAAAGGCCACTCATACTGTGATTGATTTATGTATCTAATAGAAGAAGTAACAGCATCTTTTGCTTGACCGTAAAAGCCAGTAGCACCTGCAAAGTTAGAAGAGGTAAGTTCTACTTCGTTCAATCGTCTGTTGATGTCATTTACTAATCCAAGAAAGTTGTATGCCATATGATTACTTCTCTCTTACTCTAAGTTTGATTGTTCTTTCTGCAACACTGCCTGTACTATCCGTCATAGCACACGTAAAAGTATACTCTCTATTATTAACTCCGCCTGCTAAGTTAATTGTAGCTACTGTACTGGTAGTCGTTTGAGCAACATTTTGTATGCTGTCAGTAACTGAACCGCCAGAAGCAGTGGTTAAATCTTGTCCTGCAGCAAGTACAGTTTTACCAATGTTATCTGTTTTAACGTACCATACAACAGAAGCAAGAGTAGCAGTATCTAAAAACCTAGACCAATCTACACTGTAGTCTAGTGTTTCGTCTTTATCTTTAATGGGCCAACGGTATGACATTAGTATAACTCCGATACATATACAGTACGTTCTTCTGAAGAAGACTTTCTTTCTATGTATATTGTTCTGTTTTGAAAAGGTATTAGTACAGTGCGTTCAGCTACAGTAGACATTAAAGTGACCTTGGTATTAAAATTGTTCTAGTAGGACTATATACACTAGCTTGAGCTTGGAAATCAAAAGAAGTAGCACTTTGAGTAGTTGTTCCTATTGATATTGTCCCATCTATACCTGCAATATTTACACTACCTTGTCCAGATACAGTTAAAGTATTTACTGCTGTTGTTGTAGCAACACCTACAATTGGTACTCTAGTATTTGCCCTAGTAGTTATAGTGCCTACTGTAAATGTGCCTTGAACTCCGGTAAGAGCATGAGTATTGCTGTGCTCTACTGTACCAACGGCATTTGTTGCGGATACGCCAGTTAGTACTTTACTAACATTAATTTGTAGCGTACCTAGTGTAATTGTTCCTCGAACGCTATCTAACGGTTCTGTAAGGTCAACGTTAAATCCACCTACAACTACCGGGGCAATTCTTATTGTTGCACTAACGCCTAATACAGAAACTCTAGTAATGCTTCTTACTGATACGCCACTGCCGTTAACTGTTGTACTAGCAGATACACTACCTAAAAATTTTGTAATATTAACTGTAGTACTATTTACTGTAGAAGTACTAGCAACACCAGAAATACTTACTGAAGCAGTTACTGAAGGAGTAAGACTACCAATTGTACCTGTAGCAGTTACTCCGGATAAAGAAGCAGATACATTTACGACCCCGTATTCTGAGGAACCATATATAGCGGTTCCGTAGATTGCTGATACAGTAGCCATTATGTATGTCCTATGTTATACCAATAACCGCATTACTAGCATCGGCTGCAGGAAATATAATTGTTAAGTCACCTGCAGTAGCACTTACAGTACCACCAAAATCTATTACGGCAATTGCCTTATTTGTTTGGCCTGCATTATAAATAATACATCCGTCTGCTGAAACTGTAACATCACTAAATACTTCATCTGCAAAGTCTATGATTGCGGTAGAACCAGATAAAGAAATAGTAGCAGAGTCAAGTACCTGTCCGCCTGCACTGTAGTTAGTGCCGGATGCTTCATCACTATTGCCTGTTACGTCTGAATAATTTGTTGTACTAGCATTATATGTGCCAGTAGGGGAAGCTTTGATTAAAGCTATTTTAATAGAGTCAGTATCTAAATCATGGATACCACCCAATATTTCTGTCTTAAAACTATTGCACATTGCAGTTGTAATGGCCATGATTTATAAATCCTTTGTTTCTAAGTAAGAATGTGGGGGACGGTCAGTGCGAAACCTAGCCGCCCCCTCACACAATTATTTATGCAAGAGCATCACGGGCTACTTCAGAAGCATCCATAACGCCAATGTCATTTACGTCCATGCAGACAGCCCATACACGCAGTTTACCTGCAGTAAGAGCATCTTCAGTGACGAATTTTAGGTCGATAGTATCGTCAGCAGTTGTGACCATAACTTGAGCAGCTTCGGTAGCAGGCGTAGAACCGTAGTCCCCGTCTGATGCACCAACAATGTCAAGACCATCAACGTACTTATCAACAACACCGCCTGTGAAACCTAAGTCAACAGTAGCTGTAGTACCAGTAGCTGAAGTAACAACTTCAATACCAGCAGAAAGAATAGCTGTACCTTTTGGTACATTAAGCATTGTTTCTGTGTCACCGGCTACATAGTCAGCACCATTAACTGCGATTTGTGCAGCAATGTCGAGAGTGTTTTGAATTAGATAAGGCTTACGACCACGGGCATCATTCCCACGGGCTACGTTATCAGCGGCTGTATATCCAGTCATATCTCAACTCCCCTTATGCTAAGTGATAGATGGCATTCACAAGACCTTCAGGGCGAAGAATCTTACGGCCATACAAATGCATACCACGAACAATGTCAGCAAAGCTGTCAGGGTCACGGTACGTTTCAGTTTTATTAATCTGCTCTGCAGTTGCAACAGCAGAAGAGTGTCCTGCAACAATAGCACCATAGTTAACTGCACTGTTTGCTCCTGCGAAAGAAGAACCAGTACCTACTGATGGTAGATTGTTTGATGAGTACACAGTAAAACCATGAATGTTATCGCTAACAATGCCGTTCATTAGACCTGAACCACCGAAGTCAGCATTAAATAGACGAGAGTCTTCGTCTTTCAATACTTCGATGAATACTGGGTCAAGAACAAGCCAACGGCCTTGTGAGTCAACATTTTGTTGGTCAAGCTTACGGGCCATACGAGCAATAACTTGTAGTGGGTTTGCATCACCTGCGTTAGTTGGAGCAGCACCTGAACCTGTACGTGGAAGGATAGCAATAGCTTGTCCTGCAGTACCATTGTTGAAGTCGTTAGCATCCAATTTCATGCTTGCAAGTAATTCATCTGAACCTGCAGTTGATACTGCTTTAGAACCATTAACAACATCGTTAACGGTGTCTGCAGAACCATGTAGGGCAGATTGTTTAAAGCCGGCAAGATAGCCAAGAACGTCTTGGTCAAACTGGTCAGCAAGGCGGTACGCAGCACGGTCACTTGCAAGTGATTGGAAGTTTACGTGGCTGTGTGCTTCTTCAATGTCATCGACTTTAAATGCAAAGTAGTTTGCTTTGTCGATAGTTAGATTGAAGTCTTCATCGTCAAGGTCTTGTGGTGTGATAGTTGTACCACGCTCATAAGCCTTTACTGTGATTTCCGGTTCTTTAATAATCTTAACGGAATCACCCATTGCAGCAATTTCACCAAAGTAATCATTGTTGGTAATTGCTTCACAAACAGCGGCCTTGCGGAAAGCAAGTTGCACCTGTTTGCTGTAAATAACGGGAGAAAAGTTACCGTTAGGAAGATTGTTATAACCAGAGGCTGAATTAAAAGCCATAATAGTTTCTCCTAGATTGGTAGTTTTGTCCGGAATTGGACGGGTTATTTAACAGATGCAAACTCACCAGACTATATGGGAGGCTGAGTTACTATGGGTGCGTATCGTATTTAGTCGGCCAACCAAATATTCAACGGGCCATGCTTGTCAGGTAATCCGTAAGACTGAGATTGTTTGCGGTACTAAGTGTACCCATGTTGCGCAACACAGGTACACCTAAGTGTCTCTAGTTATACTTACACATAACTATTTGTCAACACTTTTTATCTGGCAGAACCAGACATATCATAGATAAACTTTCCACTACGGATAGCTTCTATAATTTCATCAGACTTCTTCTCATATTCTTGAGGAGACATCTTGTGAACTTGAGACTCACGTAAGTATGTAGACGACTCATTATCTTGAGGTTTACTACGACTGTTACGAGAGTTAACTGATTTTGCTGCATCTTTGCCAGTAGAAGATTTTTTAGTTGTAATATCTTTATCGGCTTTGTACAAGTCTATTGCTCTTGCAGCAGACCTAGCATCATTATCATTTTCATATAAGGCGTTCTGAACCCATTGTGGTTGTTCTTCTGCCCAAGTATGGAAGTCATCACTGTCACGAATTTCCCCAAAGTCCGGGTGTAATCTCATAAGCTCTGCTTCCGCTTTTTCTTTTTGTGCATTGTACTGCATTTCGTCTACTGCTTTTATTCTGCCCTCTAAAGCTTCTGATTGCTCTTTAGCTTTTTTAATGGCAATAGTCTCAACGATTGCTGCTACATCTGGATACTCTGCACTCCACTTTTCTAAGTCTTCCTCAGAGGTAGGAAGTTTTATCTCTTTACGTGTGGCACTGTCTAGCTGTTTTTTAAGCTCGTTTATTTCAGACTGAAACTCTTTTTCTTTTTCTTGTGTGTGTCTTCGCAAGTCACCATAACGCTTTTTAAATGTTTTTTCTTCTGCGCTAGTGGGTTCAGCTTCTTGTGCTTCTTCCGCAACTTCTTTTGTGTCTGTAGCTGTTTCTTCCGTTTCGCCACGCTGCTCTTTAAGTAGTTGCTCTAGTTCTTCTTCTTCCATTTTGCGTTTTTCTTCGTTATTATATTTACGATTTGCAAACGCAACTTTTTTAGGTGACTGCATTTCTTCAGCCATAATAGCAGGTTCTGCCATTTTCTTACTCCTTATGGGGCCACCGTAGCCGGTTGAGGGGGGTGGGTAAGCCAGTTAATCTAACGAATATCGTGTCGTTAGTTCACGTTGTCTAACTGTAATACCTTCATTGGTAGACAGTTTAGAATACTTTATGCCTGTGGGTTTTCTTCTGTAGCAGCTTGTAGCTCTGCTATATCTTCTTCTGTTACAGATTGACTACCCACTGCAATAGCTTCTTTAAAAGCTTCAGGATGGTCTGTCATAGCATCTACTAATTTTTCATCTTTAGCCATTTGATTTACTATCTGAATTGGTGATAGTCCACGCTTACCGCCTGACTGACGATATTCTTGTGCGGCTCTTTGCATGTCTCCTAGAGGACCTTCCGGGAATACTCTTTCACCCGTTGGTGTAAAGAACTCAGGATTTGCAGCGTAGAAGTTTGACATTTCTTTTTGACCACGAGCAGTATTCTTATAATAATTCATTAACATTTCTTCTTCTTGAAGACCGTCATCGGTTTTAGGCAAATTGTCTGTAGCTATTTGGTATGGATTTCTTGGAGGAGTTATGCTTTTAATGTAATCTCCATAGTCCATGCCTGTAAAACTTTCAATAGCATCTCTATATGCATAAAAACCAGAATCCTCTAATCGTTTTTTATCTAGTCCTTTATGATATTTATTCATTCTGTCTGCCGCACTTTCCATGCCAAACAAACCTTCATATAAAGCAAATGCAGTTACTGCCGCTGCAAAAGCAGGGGCTGCTGCTGCACCCAGTTTTGCTCCAAGAGTTTTACCTCCTGTGAGTTTACTTCCTGCTCCTTTTATAACACCCTTACTCGCTAATTTAGTGGACAAAGAATCTGCATATGATTTAAGACCTACTTGTGTAGGAGTTAAAAGCTTTTCAGTTACTACAGGAGCTAATTTAAGAGAACCATCTGTAGCTGCTGCTGTAAACCCCGGAGTAACAGCGGATTTTCCACCTAAACCTTTAAGAACAGCACCTGCTTTAGCAATACCTTTTTCAACACCGCTACCTATAAAGTTATCTACACCTAGCTTCTGCAGTCCATAACCCACCGCTGCTGTTTTAGCTATATCGCCAACAACACTACCTTTTTTCTCACCG
>Ga0208899_1003507_pt1 | contig 10078 bp, 12 predicted proteins | sample VirMetDEL_Nov_24_FD_184518 | JGI IMG/M metagenome (GOLD analysis project Ga0208899, IMG submission 184518) | Aqueous microbial communities from the Delaware River and Bay under freshwater to marine salinity gradient to study organic matter... | ecosystem: Environmental > Aquatic > Marine >...
TGCAACGGAAACGGATGGATATTATTTATTCACCGTTGATAGCACAACATCAGCCGATTTTGCCGTTGGACGCTATCACTGGCAGCTAGAAATCACTGAAACGTCATCTGGAAATCGACTTGTAGTTGAACGCGGTGAATTTGAGGCCATCCCAGACCTAGATGTCAACGCATCAGACCCCAGAACACATGCTGACATCATGTTAGCCAAGATTGAAACCATCTTGGAAGGAAAAGCCGACAGTGATGTTGGTTCTTATTCGATTGCTGGCCGTTCCCTAACCAAAATGTCGTTTGATGAACTTATGGTTGCGCGGGATCGGTATAAACGCGAAGTCTTACAGCATCAGCGCGAAGAATTGATAAAACGCGGCAAAGCAAGCGCAAACACGGTAAAAGTTAGGTTTAGCTAATGGGCATTATGGACATATTTCGGCGGTCTAATAAGGCCAAACCGTCAAAGCGCAACTATGCAGCCGCCGCAAAAGGCCGATTATTCGCGGATTTCGTCGGATCAAACCGAAGTGCCGACAGTGAAATTCGGTGGGCTTTACGGGATATTCGTAATCGCAGTCGAGATTTGGAGCGAAATAATGAATATTTCCGTCGTTATCTTCAGCTTCTTAGGGTCAATGTCGTAGGCGAAAACGGGTTTAACGTGCAAGTTCGCGGCAGAAACCCTGATAATAGCCTTGATCGTGCCGGAAATAATATCATTGAAGGCGCATGGCGCGAATTTAGCCGTATGGGTGGCCCAACTGTAGATGGAAAGATGTCTATGGTTGATTTGTGCAATCATATTATCACTGGATTGGCCCGTGATGGCGAAGTGTTCCTTCAGGTCGTAAAAGGCAACTATTTGCGCCACGGTATTGCCGTTCAGGTGATCGAACCAGATCGCGTTGATGAAGAAAAGAACGAATTAGCACCAAATGGCAATTCAATCCGCATGGGCGTTGAGTTGGATAAGAAAACCCGCCGTCCAACAGCATATCATGTGCTGACATACCACAAAGGCGACTATGACTACATGTTGCCAGCGAATGAACGTAAATATGAAGTCATTCCAGCATCAGAAATGATGCACATCTATAAACCAGATCGTGCTGGCCAGACGCGCGGCGTTCCTTGGTCATCAGCGGCGATTACTTCGCTGAAGATGTTGCACGGTTATCGTGAAGCTGAACTAATTGCAGCCCGTACAGGTGCCGCAAAAATGGGCTTCTTCACTTCACCAGCGGGTGATGGATTTACGGCAGACGGTTTTGACGATGCCGATAACACAGTTCCCATCTACGATGCGGAAGCAGGTTCATTCCACCAGCTACCCGCCGGAGTTGATTTCAAGGCGTTTGACCCCTCCCACCCGACAAGCGCATTTGCTGACTTTGAAAAGTCCATACTTCGCGGGATAGCTGGTGGTTTGGGCGTTAGTTACACATCACTAGCCAACGACTTGGAAGGCACAAGCTATTCATCAATTCGCCAAGGTGCGCTTGAAGAACGTGACTTCTACAAAACATTGCACCGCTTTATGATAGATCACTTCCTTGATCCGTTGTATCGCATGTGGTTGGAGAACGTGACTAGCTTTGGTTACATCCCTATCACCGGCGAGACAAAGATGTTCAAGTTCACACAAGATGTGACTTGGCGGGGTCGCGGCTTCCAATGGGTTGATCCACTGAAGGAAATGAATGCAGCGGTTGTTGGGCTACAGAACGGCATAATTAGCCATTCTGACATTGCCGCGAATTATGGCCGCGATGCTGAAGATACATTTGCGCAAATCCAGCGTGATAAGGAAACAGCGGATGAATATGGCCTGAATATGGCTTATCAACCATTCGGTGATAAACTGCCTGTACCAGCGGAGGGTGAAGATGTCCCACAAGCCGACTAGCGGAATGGTGACAGAAGCCCAACGTGGGCTTGATTGGCGCAAGGAATACGGGCGTGGCGGCACTGAAGTGGGCATTGCCCGTGCGCGTGACATCGTGAATGGCAAGAACCTGTCAGATGATACAGTCAAGCGGATGTATTCGTTTTTCAGCCGCCATGAAGTCGATAAACAGGCTGAAGGATTTAGCCAAGGTGAAGATGGCTACCCGTCAAATGGGCGCATTGCGTGGGCTTTGTGGGGCGGTGATGCTGGGTATTCGTGGAGCCGTAAAATTGCGGAACGTCTGAAGAAAGAGGAACGCACTATGCAAGATATGGATAAATCTGATACAATATTGCCAGATATTGAGGATGAAACAATGACTGATGAAGTTCGTGCGGAACCTGATGAGCTAAATGTTGGCGATTTCGTTAGCTGGGATAGTTCAGGCGGCGAAGCATATGGCAAGATTGACCGCATAGAGCGTGACGGGTCTATTGATGTGCCGGACAGTGATTTTACGATCAACGGCGATGCGGATGATCCCGCTGCACTGATTGAAGTGTACCGCGAAGGCGAAGATGGCTACGAAGCATCCGGCCAAATGGTCGGCCACCGCTTTTCCACACTGACCAAAACGGCAGAACGCGGCTACAAAGACAAGGAACGCTTTGACCGCGAAAAGATGGAAACGCGCGGTATGATGTTCGACACCAAGGTTGTCGATGAAGAAAAGCGCACAGTTCGCATTGCTGTATCTAGCGAAGAACCTGTTGAACGCAGCTTTGGGAATGAAATATTGGATCACGATGAACGCAGCATTGATCTTAGCTTTGCGCGTTCAGGCACTATGCCATTGTTGTTGGATCACGATCCACGTCAACAAATTGGCGTAGTTGAAGATGTAAACCTTGATGGATCGGCGCGGCGGTTACGCGCGACTGTTCGTTTCGGAAGAAATGGGCTTGCCAAAGAGGTTTTCGAAGATGTTGTTGATGGTATCAGAAGCAACATCAGTGTTGGCTATCATGTCAACAGCATGGTCGAGGAAGGCACGGGTAGCTACCGTGTTGATAATTGGCTACCAATGGAAGTATCGGTTGTAAGCATACCCGCAGACAGGACAGTCGGGGTAGGTCGTGCAGCGGAGAAGCCACCCGCAGAACCTAAAATTCAATCTGAAACAAAGGAAACTACAATGACTGAAGAAGTTCAAGTTGACGTAGAAGCGGTTCGCGCAGATGCAGCACGTTCCGCAGCTAAAGAAACAGCCGAAATGTATCGCTTGGCAGCAAAGCACAACAAGCGCGACATGGCAGACGAAGCGGTTGCAAATGGCCGTTCACTAGCGGAATTCCGTGGTGAATTGTTGGAAGCAATCGGAAATGCGCCACTAGACACACAAGAGATTGGCCTAACAAAGAAAGAAGTTCGTAACTTCTCTTTGATGAACGCAATCCGTGCGATGGCAAACCCAACTGACCGCAATGCACAAGAAGCTGCACGTTTCGAATTCGAAGCGTCACAAGAAGCTGCAAAACGTGCTGGCGTTGACCCACAGGGTCTATACATGCCACATGACGTTCTACGTTCATGGAACCAGCGTGATCTGAACACATCAGACGATAGCGCAATGGTTGCAGAAGCGTATCGCGGCGGTGACTTCATTGACGTACTACGCAACGCATCATCAGTGATGCAAGCTGGCGCGACAATGTTGACAGGTCTATCAGGTGACGTAAAAATCCCTAAAAAGACAGCGGCATCAACAGGTGCATGGATCGCAACAGAAGGTGGCGCGTCCACTGAAAGCGAACCAACATTTGGTCAAGTCACAATGTCACCAAAAACAGTTGGTGCGTTCACTGACATCACACGCTTGATGATGATGCAATCGTCACTAGACATCGAAAACCTAGTTCGTAATGACCTATCAACAGGCATCGCACTAGCAATCGACAACGGTGCGTTGCAAGGTTCAGGTTCATCTGGCCAGCCAACAGGCATCAAAAACACATCAGGCATCAACGCACCAACATCCTTCGCAGCGGCTAACCCAACATTCGCAGAAGTAGTTGCGATGGAAACAGCGGTTGCAGAAGATAACGCGCTTATGGGCAACCTAGCGTACATCTTGCCAGCAAGCATGATGGGTGCATTGAAAACAACAGCCAAAGACAGTGGTTCAGGCTTGTTTGTTGCTGATGGCGGCGAAATCAACGGTTACAACGCAATCGTATCAAACCAAGTTACTGCCGGTGACTTGTACTTTGGTAACTTTGCTGACTGTTTGATTGGTATGTACGGTGGATTGGACATTACAGTTGATCCATACACTGCATCAACATCTGGCACAGTTCGCATTGTTGCACTGCAAACTGTTGACGTAGCAGTACGTCACGCAGTTAGCTTTGCAGTCAACAACGACGGCGCATAATGCTAACTTGGGGCGGCAACTTTGCCGCCCCCTCTAACGAGGGGTCAAAAATGAAGTACATCATTCTAAAATCATGTGTCGCAGCGGGTTCAGCCCGTAAATCTGGCGAAATAGTTGAACTAGGCGCAGATGAAGCGGCTTCATTAGTGGCCTACGGGCGGGTTGCAGTAGCACCAGAACCAAAGCCAACTGTGGCTTCTACAGACCGCGCGGCAAAGCCTAAAACAACACGGGCGAAAAAATGAAGATTACCTTGCTAAAACTTGCCCGTTGGGGTGACATAACAGCGGAGCAAGGCACAGTCCATGAAGTGCATGACCGTATTGCGGCGAAACTTATTGCCCGTGGGTATGCAGAAGAATACGATGAAAGTGCGGAAGCACCTGAAGAAACAGATGAAAGTGAATAAATGGCCATTCCATTTGCTGATGATCTGACTGCAATCCTTGATGTGGATGAATTCGCATCAACTGTTTCGTATCGTCGCAAACTAGGCTTGGGTGATAGTTCCATCACTGGCATATTCGATAACGAAACCGTTCCTGTTGACGCTGGCGGCATTGCAGCGGTTCATCAGGAACAGCCACGTTTCACATGCAGAACAGCCGATGTTCCTTATATTGCCGAAGATGATTACCTAATCGTTAGCAGCGTTGAATATCGCGTTGTTGCTTGGTTGCATGATGGAACCGGCGTGACAACAATACAGTTGGAAAAACAATAGATGGCACATGTTCGCAAACAAATCAGGGATCGTGTGGCCTCAATACTGAAGACCAACGTAAGTCTGGTGAAAAAGCGCGTATATACAACGCGGGTTCACCCACTTAACGATACGAACTTACCAGCCATCAGCGTATATACGGGATCAGAAAGTAGTGATCGCCTTAACGCTGGTGTGACTGACCTATTCAGAGAACTTACCCTAGACATTGACATTTATGTCCGTGAAACGAGTAAGTTTGATGATGATGTGGATGCGATAGCCGTCCAAGTTGAGGAAGCATTAGCCAACGATTTTACATTAAATGGCCTTGCAAAGTTCAACGTATTAACATCAACTGAGATACAATTTGATGGTGAAGCTGACCAAATTTTGGGCATAGCCAAGCTGACTTATTCAATCAGATATGTTACAGCTATCAATGATGTAGAAACAGCCAAGTAAGGAGTTCCACCAATGGCGACACATACAGGAAGTGAAGGAACCGTAAAAGTCGGCACGGCTGGTTCTGACACTGTAATTGCAGAAATCCGTTCTTTCAGCATTGAAGAAACAGCGGATACACTAGAAACAACAACTATGGGCGACACATCCCGTTCATATGCATCATCACTGAAAAACTTCACTGGTTCAGTTGATGTGTATTGGGATGAAACCGATACAACAGGCCAAGGTGCGTTGACCGTTGGTGCAGAGGTTACACTTAACTTCTACCCAGAAGGCGCAACATCAGGCGACACATATTACGGCGGTACAGCCATCGTAACAGGTCGCACAATCAATTCATCATTCGATGGCTTGGTTGAGGCATCATTGACCATCCAAGGTTCTGGCGCACTAACGGAAACAACGGTAGCGTAATATGTCACTAGCGAAACGCATTGCAGCAAAACGGGCGGAACAAGAACGGGGTTTTCTGGATGTGGAAGAATGGGGCGAAGGGGATACACCGCTTCGCCTATATTTCACAACGGTTTCAGCGCGTGACATGGAGCAAATCCAACGTAAACACAAGGATTTCATCAACAACCCAACTATGTCGGCTATGATTGATATGATCATCCGCAAGTGTGAAGACGATGCCGGTGAAAAGGCATTTTCACTTGAAGATAAGCCAATATTGATGGGTGAACCAATCAACTTGATTGCGAAGGTGTTTGGTGCGGTTCTTGAAAGTGTGACTACAGAGGAACACGAAAAAAACTAAGAAGCGATCCGTTTAGATATAATCTGATTGCATTGGCTGAATTGCTTGGCAAAACCATAGGTGAAATAGAGCAAATCAGCCTTTCAGAATATAACGAATGGGTCGCATACTTTAAGATCAAGTCGGAGCAAAAAGACAATGGCACAGACTAATTTAACCATTCGCATGGATGCCGTTGGAAACGCTGTGCCTGAAATGAAGAAGGTACAAGCGCAGCTTGGTTCACTTGATAAGACCATGATGAAGTCAACGGCCAACATGAACCGGCATGTTCGCGGGATGCAGGGCGTTGGCAAGGCCAATAAAAACATGACCCGCAGCTTGGGCATGGCATCCTTGCAGTTCCAAGATATGGCGGTTCAGGCTTCTATGGGTACTGATGCGCTGCGCATTATGACCATGCAAGCACCGCAACTTGCTTCCATCTTCGGGCCAAAAGGGATGATTTTGGGTGCATTGATTGCGGTTGGCGGTGCTATCGCAATGATGGGCGATAAAACAACCAAGCTATCATTTGACTTTAAGCGGTTTGGTGCGGATATGAAAACGGCGTTCCAACCGTTTATTGACTTTGTGCGTCCGGCCATTGACTTGGTGAAGAAAGGTTTTGATTTACTAAAACGCGGGGCAATGATTGCAATCAATGGGTTGGTTTACGGCATAAATTATTTTGCAATCGTCATAAGTAATATCCCAGCAATAGTTCGTGAAGCGTTTGACAAAATGGGCGCACGGATTGAGCATTTCAGGCTTAATTTTGAATACATGACGCTGAACATTAAGCAAAAGTTTTATGAAATGCTCATTTCCATAGTTGAGCGTTTCAGTAATGCCACAAAGCTATTAAGTGAAGAATTGAAGAAATTTGGCGTTGATTTCCCTGATGATATTGGTGCAAGTGCCTTAAATAACCTGAACGAAGGCTTGGGTGATATTGAGCATAGATTGTTAGGTTTGCCGATTGAAATGTACCTTAACCGATTGGACTTTGATAGCCCAATGGAAAGCGTTAAGAACATGAAAAACGAGTTGGCTAATATACCAAAAATCGACTTGTTTTCATATTTCAAGCGTGTTCGTAAGGAGACTGAAGAAACCGGCGCAAAGGTGGAAACCGTTGCTGATATGATTGGCGACAAGTTTGGTGATGCATTCATGTCTATGGTTGACGGCACTATGAAGGCTAAAGATGCATTCCGCACAATGGCCGCTGATATTATCAAGGAACTTTACCGCGTGTTTGTTGTAAAGAAGATCACCGGTTTTATCAGCGATGCACTAACCGCAAAGTTCCCAGTGCTAGGCACATCCATGAAGGCCATAGGTGGCCCCGTACAGCGCGGAAACCCTTATGTGGTGGGCGAACGTGGGCCAGAATTGTTTGTGCCTTCCCGCACCGGTTCTATCGTGCCTAACGATAAGATGGCCGGTGGCGGTTCAGTAGTGGTAAACCAAACCATCAACGTATCAACAGGCGTACAGCAAACCGTGCGCACAGAGATCAAGTCACTGATGCCACAGATTGCGGAAAGCGCGAAAGCGGCAGTCGCGGATGCGAAACGGCGTGGCGGTTCATATGGAAGGGCGTTTGCATAATGGCTATCACTTACCCTTTAACCCTGCCGTCACATACTGGCATTGCGCAGATTGAGTTACGCGCAATCAACGCCGTGGCTTACAGTCAGTCACCATTCACTTATGCGGGTCAGGCACATGCTTACAGCGGCGAAACTTGGCAAGCCGACATCACACTGCCGCCAATGAAACGCGCAGATGCGGAACAATGGATTGCGTTTCTGGTTAGCTTGCGTGGGCAATACGGCACGTTCTACCTTGGCGATCCCAGCGCAACATCACCGCGTGGCACAGTCTCAACCAACAGTGACGTAAATGCCGCAAATGGTAGTGCGGGTGATCGTACAATATCTTGTACAATTACATCAGGCGAAACGCTTTTAGCTGGCGATTACATCCAGATCGGCACTACGTCCAACCGCACATTGCATAAGGTGCTAGAGGATGTGACGGGTATAGGATCAGCGCAAGACATCGAAATATGGCCAGCACTACGCGCAAATAAATCTAATGCGGGTGTGAATATCCTGAACACAACTGGCAAATTTCGCTTGGCAAGCAATCAGCAAAACTGGTCAGTCAATGAGGCCAGTATTTACGGCATAACATTCGGAGCGTTTGAGGCGATATGAGTAGAACAGTTCCAGCGGCATTACTTACTGCGCTTGATGGCGATCAGATTGAAGTTTTCTATGCGGTTGAACTTCTATTTGATGACACTGATAACACTCAGTGGAATGAAGCGGGTTATGGCGGCAACAGGGCATTGCGGTTGTGGACGGGGTTTGGCGATAAAGACATCAACAGTCAGACATACACAGGCACGGGCAATCTGCTAAGTATAGATGGACTAGAAGAAGCGTCAGACTTATCTGCTCGTGGAACTACGCTGACGCTGAATGGATTAGATAGTGCAATCGTATCTTATGCTTTGACAGAGCAATACCAAGGTCGATTGGTAAGAATATATTGGGGCGTTGGAACGAACACTGTCGAAGTATTTAGCGGCTACATGGATAAGATGACGATCCAAGACAGCGCAGAAACTGCCACAATTAGCTTGACCGTGGAAAGCCGCCTGATTGCCTTAGAACGCGCCAATGTGCGCAGATATACGCGGGAAAGTCATGCGGGTGTAAGAACGGCAAAAGGATTGTCGGGCAGTGATACATTTTTTGATTGGGTGACTAAGCTGCAAGATAAGCAGATCGTCTGGGGGCGCGAAGTTAAAGATGGTGAAGCCTGATTTAGATGCGCTGAACGATTACATCAGCAAGGTACGCAATGTGCCGTTCCAATGGCATACCAACGATTGCTTTATGTTTACCAACAATGCTTTCCGCGCAATGTATGGTGAAGGTTGGGCAGATGATTGGGTTGGTAAATATACAAAGAATGGAATGTATTTGAAGCGGGATGAATTGCGTAAGGTATTCAAAGCCAACACACTAGAAGAAGCGGTTGACCGTAAGATGAAGCGGATTGACTATATCCCCCCGAAGGGTGCACTCGTCACTACTGACAAGGCGCGTAGGTGGGTGATTGGCGAGGCGATGGGCATAGCAATAGGCACAAAGGCTATCTTCTTGAGTGAAAAGGGTGTAATTTCTCAACAGATAGACTTCATCACAAATGCGTGGGTTAAGGCATGAAATACAGGCTAGGCGATTTTACAACTAAGCACTGGAACGATTGGGATCATGTGCCGCGTATGCCACAGGCTATTGGTAATTATATATTAGGAACCGCATTAGGCTCTACAGTGCTTTTTGGGTCAGTTACCCTTGGTTATGTTGTAGGTTACATCGCGATTACAGCGGTCACATCATGGGCATTACGCGCACTTGCTCCAAAGCCTGACTTTGGTTCTTCCCGTGGCTTACTGGTCAACTCCCGTGAGGCTACCGCGCCACAAGAGATCGTATACGGTGAAATCCGTAAGGGCGGCACAGTTACATTTATTGAAAGCACTGGCGACACAAACCAATACTTGCATCAAGTCATTGTTCTTGCTGGGCATGAAGTGAATGACATTGGCGACATTTACATTAATGAAAACCAATATGAAGTTAATGGCAGCGGTTGGGTCACAGATCAGCGATACGATGAAGAAACAGAAGCCTATGTAACTGACAACAAGTGGGGCTATAATAGCGGGACATCTACATCTAAAATCCGCATCAAGAAGCATACAGGCGCAGATAACCAAACGGCAGACAGTGATCTAGTTAGCGAAACATCTGTCACATCTGAC
>Ga0208899_1003509_pt1 | contig 10077 bp, 16 predicted proteins | sample VirMetDEL_Nov_24_FD_184518 | JGI IMG/M metagenome (GOLD analysis project Ga0208899, IMG submission 184518) | Aqueous microbial communities from the Delaware River and Bay under freshwater to marine salinity gradient to study organic matter... | ecosystem: Environmental > Aquatic > Marine >...
GCCTTATCCCACTTTCTGTTAGTGGTTCCAGGCATACGAAAGATACGAGCTCTATCAAAAACCGGATCGACATCCTTATATGGTAGATTTAATTCATCAAGCCTATCCATAATCATTTTACAAGACACTGTATAGGCTTTGCTGTGTTTATTTATATAAGCTTCATCGTATTTATCAACAAGCTCAATGATAAAGTGCAAGCCGCGTCCCGATGCCACAATGGTACACTGACTACGCTTTAGCTTTAAAGTATCTAGAACAGCATTTATATATTCATCGAGCCTATTGTAGTCTACCGAATCCAGATCCCAGTACAAATGTTTTCCATACATAAAGGAACCAGCGGCTCGTGGTCGCTTATCACTTTTGTGGTAGTTTAACGTATAGTAATAATTAACTTTTTTCGGCTCTTGAGACATAAGATTAACATGTAAATCAAATATCTCTTTAAGAGTGTTTACTTCAAGTTTTTGTTTTCCCCAACCCCAGCAAGCTTTAGGATTGCCTTTGTCATCCTGATCCCGAAAGATCTGGCGAATGATTTGGTGTGCCAAGCTAACTCCTTAATTTTTTGAATGTCTTGAACATATGTTGACTTGACGAGATAGCCAATGTCAACTAGAATTTAAGTCTCTCTTTGTTAGGTTATTTGGAATGGATAGAGGCGGAGAGAATATTAACTGTGTGTGCATTTGCTTCGCCTCTTGACATTACGTATGACATAATGTACAATACTCATATGAATTTTAAACTACAACCTTATCAGCATCAAAAACAAGCTATTGATATGGCTAGAAAGCACCCAGATCTTGCATTATTCTGGGAAATGGGCACAGGTAAAACGGGTGGGCTAATCAACATCTTGCGCACAAAGTATGAACAGATTGATAACAGACGCACTTTGATTTTTGCTCCACTCGTCACCTTACATAATTGGAAAGATGAATTTGGTATCCATTCTTTTGATAACGAGTGCCCACCTATTATAGTTTTAGATAAGAGTGGCAAGGCTAGGATGAAACAGTTTGATAAATACGTTAAAGATAAAGACGCAATCGTGGTAGTAAACTATGAAGCATTAAGATCCAAAGAATTATACGTGAAACTATTTAATTGGGAACCAAGTATAGTAGTAATGGATGAGTCACATAAGCTAAAGAACCCACAGGCTAAGCAAGCTAAATTGGTTATCACTATAGCAGACAGAGCAGAGTTTCGTTACATCCTTACAGGAACTCCTATTCTGAATAATGCTATGGATGTGTTTAACCAGTACCGCGCTTTAGATGGTGGTAAAACATTCGGTAAGAATTTTTATACATTTAGGGCGCGGTATTTTTATGATGCCAATGCACATATGCCAAGGCACGTACACTTTCCTAATTGGCAGCCAATTAAATCTAGATATAAAGAGTTAAGTAAAAAATTATATGCTAAAGCTTTGCGTGTTAAGAAGGAAGATTGTTTAGATCTTCCACCACTTGTAAAACAAATAATTAAAGTACCGCTGGGTAAAGATCAAGCGCGTATGTATAAAGAGATGAGGGATTCTTATGTTACGTTTATTAGAGATACGAAAACAAATAAAGATGTGGACGCAAGCATTGCTGATAATGCTCTTACTAAATTACTTAGACTTCAACAATTAATTAGTGGACACATTAAAACGGAGTCAGGAGATATTGTAGTCTGTGAAGATAATCCTCGATTAAAAATAACAAAAGAGTTATTAGAAGAATTGACAGTATCCAATAAAGTAATCGTGTGGACCGCATTTAAATATGATATCACAGCCGTAAGTCAGTTGTGTACTGATCTTGGGATAAAATATACAACACTATCAGGAGAGCAAAATGGAGCACAGAAAAGAGACAATGTTGAATTATTTAGAAGAAGAGAAGATGTTAGAGTTATTATCGCTAATCGAGTCGCAGGCGGCATTGGCATCAATCTCGTTGAAGCAAGCTATTCAATCGTTTACTCAAGAAACTTTTCTCTCGATGCAGAACTGCAATCAGAGGCTAGAAACTACAGAGGCGGTTCACAGATCCATCAAAAAATTACAAAGCTTGACCTTTGCGCTAATGGAACAATCGACGAACTTGTCCTACAGGCTCTTAGGGGAAAAGAAGATATAGCAGGACAAATCATAGATTGGACGGAGAAGTTATGAATAGACAACATCTGGAAAATGTAGTGGGTAGCTTGTATTATGCAATTGAGTATATTGATAATATCGAAGCCCGACTCAAAGAAGCAGAGGAAGTGATTCGGTTTTATAGCATCCATAAACCACACCAGTATCCAGAAGGATATTATGAGATAAATTTAAAAGAAGGCGAAGGCGGTTATGTACCACATGGAACGAAAGCCCGAACCTATTTGGAGAAGTATAAGGAGTTAGAGAAAGATGTTTAAAAACGAAAAAGAATTTCTAAAGAATACAGGACGAGATCTAAAAACTGGGAAGATGAAAGTTATAAAACTACCAGACGGCAGCTACTTTGTAGAGGGCATGATGGACGATCACGGATGGCATATACCAGAAGAAGATATGCAGTATGTACTAAAGCACATCGATCCACAGTTTATAGAGTTTGAAGATCAGTCGTGGAAGAGGCAACAAAGAAAAGAAAGATTTTATAAATACTATTTACAAAGATTAATAGAACTTAAAGCAAACCAGATGAGTGATGCTGGTGAAAAGAACATCACTATTAACCCAGAGATTTTAGGAATCGAAGACCCAACGAAAAAGAAGGAGTAAGAACAATGGACTTAAAAGAACTAGACGCAAGAATGGAAGAATTAATGTCACTTAAATTAGCTTATGACAACTTAAAACAAAAATCAGGTGAAATCTATGCAACAATGGAACAGAAAAAACAAGAACTCGCAAGTATTTTGGAAGATCACGGAAGGGATAGTTATAAGTCTCCTGCTGGTACCTTCAATTTTAAGTATATTGAAAATTACCGCGTACCAAAGGATGAAGAATCGAGACAAAAGTTCTTTGGATATTTACGAGAACGAGGGATTTTAGACGATATGATGACTGTTAATTCAGCGACGCTCAACGCATGGGCAAAGACTGAAGAAGGCGATATACCTGGGATAACTAAATCCGATCCATATATTAAAGCATCGGTGAGGAAAGCATAAATTATTTTGCACACACAATTAAAAATATTGGAGGCATTAATGGCTGAAACAAAAAAAGTAGCTAAGAAAAAATCGCTACAAAAATGTGAGGTAATCCACGATTATCAAGACAAGAAGTTCTCAGAGATGTACCAAAACTTTGTGAACAAAGAAGACATCGAAGTATTACAAACTAAGTACTTCATTAGAAACAATGAATACGTTTGTTACGTAGAGTATCAGGAGAAATAAATGACTAAAGCAGTAACGACTAAAGGAAGCAATGAAACAGTGAACTATGACCCATCAGTATTAGGAGCAGTTGAGGATGTATCAGCAGAAGATATATCTATTGGAAGATTAGCCGTGATGAGTTCATCATCTAATCTAGTTAAGGAAGACCGAGCAAAGCAAGGAGCGATAGTAGATATAGAAACAGGTGAGCAGTTGGGTTATAAAGACGAAGAACCATTAGAGATTGTGATTCTAAAATCTTTTAAATATTGGGTAGAAAAAAACGGAGACGACTTTGTTGCTCGCTATCCAGCTACATCACCGAATGAAAAGGCATGGGAAGAAGGACCTATTAAACGTGTGTTCCACCACGCATTTTTAGTTCTACTCCCAGCGCAAATCAAAGATGGTGTTGAAATGCCATACGAGTTAGCGTTTAGATCCACTGATTTAGCTACAGCTAAAAAGATTTCTAAAATGCTTTTAGGATTAGGAAGACAAAAGAAAGCTTCATGGTCACAAAAGTTTTTAATCAAAGCAGTAAACAAAAAGAAAGGACCTCACTCGTGGTGGGGAACAGACGTTGCTCCAGGAGAAACTACAACAGAGCAAGAAGTATCATCAGCGTATAGCTGGTTTATGCAGTTAAATCAAGCTGACGTTAACAGTGGGACATCAGGAGATTACTAATGTTTAAACCAAAGAGTAAGGAACTAAAGGATCAGATCGTTTATGTACGTGTTAAGCAAGACTTAAAACAAAAACTTACCGACATGGCTGAGCAATACGAACTCACAACTAGTGAACTAGTTAGGCAAATAATTTTAGAAGCGGTGGAGGGAGTTAGTGCTCGTAAAAAGAAAAGACTTTGATGATTACGTTTTTCTACTTTCCAACACTGGAGAGTATGGCGTAGACACGGAGACTACTGGTTTAATGTGGAACGATCGTTTGTTTTCTGTAATAATATCAACCGCACAAGAAGATTATTATTTTAATTTTAATCCAAGAGGTTTACTAGACGATCAAGATTGGATGCCGATTAGTTGGGCAGAAAATCTTGGTGCGATCTTTTCTAACCCTTACTCTAAGTTTTTTATCCACAATGCAAAGTTTGATATGCGGATGCTCGCACATCAGGGCATTCATATTAAGGGACAAGTACACGATACACTTGCCGTGGCTCGTATGATTAAGAACAACCATATGAGCTACTCCCTTGATTCCTGTGCCAAAAGAGATTTAGGCATAGAGAAAGATGATTCAGTAGAAGAGTACATTAAGAAACAAAAATTATGGGAATGGGTTGCCATCCCAGGTAAGAAGAAACGCGATAAAATTAAATACTATCAACATGTACCATTACGTATTATGCAAAAGTATGGAGAGAGTGATGGGCGAATTGTTTACGATTTAGGTAAACATCAATTACAAAAAATAAAAGAATTAAGGCTTGAATGTCTTTATGAATCAGAATGCAATTTAACTAAAACCTGTTTTGCAATGGAGTGGGCTGGTATAAAAATAGATGCTCCGTTTGTAAGAAAAGCAAAAGATAAAGCAATTGTAGATCAATTGGATAAGATAAAAGAGTTTGAATATAGAAGCTATCTTAACTGGAAAGATTCTAGTCTTAATTTTGTAGACGCATTCAGACCTTTAGGTGTACCGATTCCTGTAACGGAAAAGGGCAATCCATCTTTTAATGAAGACGCACTCAAAAATATAATGGTTAATGCAAAAGATGACCGAGCCAAGATACTAGCTAAATTAATACTGGGGATACGAAAAGATGAAAAAATTATTGGAACATATTACTCATCGTTTTTATATTATATGGACGATAATCAAGTTATCCATGCAAATATACGTCAAGGCGGTACGGACACGGGAAGATTTAGTTATTCAGATCCTAACCTTCAAAACATACACAAACAAGATGGGGATGCTGAATTTCCGCTTCGACGATCATTCGTACCACGAGACGGATACTGCCTTACAATGATCGACTATGATCAACAAGAATTTAGAATGATGTTGGATTACGCCGGAGAGCTGGGATTAATTAAAAAGATTATGGAGGGGCAAGACGTTCACCAATCTACTGCTGAGATGGTCGGTATAAGCAGACCACAAGCCAAGACTTTAAACTTTGGGCTACTATATGGCATGGGTGCTGGTAGGTTAGCCGATCAACTAAACGTCAGTTTAGCAGAAGCAAAAATGCTAAAGGATAAATATTTTGCGCGGCTTCCAAAAGTTAAGGTATTTATTAGAGACGTTATCAAGACTGGTGAGGTTCGTGGCTACATCTATAACTGGAGAGGTCGTCGCTATTATATTGATAAGGCAGACTTTGCGTACAAGCTACCTAACCACTTAATACAAGGCGGTTGTGCAGACGTAATAAAAACGGCTATGATAAGGATACATGAAGTTTTAAAAAATATGAAATCTAGAATGTTGATTCAAGTTCACGATGAGTTAGTATTTGAAATACATAAAGATGAACTTGATATTGTGCCAAAGATTAAAACCATAATGGAAAATGCTTACCCACCTAAGCACGGCATGCAGTTAACATGTTCGGTTGAGCATTCATGGAAATCATGGGCAGATAAGGAGGAAGGGTGTCCGTACAATATAGATGCGATATCTGTGGATCAGAGGTTGAACAGCATCACCAAAGACCGATTACCTTTGTTTCTATAAAACATATGTGTGGGAATTGTCACGAGACGATATCCCAAACAATTGATTTAATGAGAGCAAGTCCTTGGTCCTCTAAGGTCCGAGAAATACATAAACAATTTTTTACCAGGAGAATATCTGATGCTGACAATGATTAATTATGCTATGATGTTTGTAGGGCAACCTTACATCTGGGGAGGTAACAATCCTATTACGGGCTTTGATTGTAGCGGTTTTGTACAACATGTTCTTGATAGTTCAGGCATGGATCCAAAAGGAGATCAAACCTCACAGAGTCTCTACTATTATTTTAAACAAGAAGGAAAAGAACTTAACTTTATACAACGTGGAGCGTTAGTATTTTATGGAAGAAGTACTAAAAATATTACACACGTTTCTCTTGCTATTGATACTGCAAGAGTTATTGAAGCAGGGGGTGGAGATCGATCTACTAGATCAAAAGAAGACGCTGCAAGATGTAACGCATGCGTTAGAATTAAGCCAATATCACACCGATCCGACATCGTTGCAATCATTATGCCAGATTACCCTTCGTTCATGTTTGATGATACAATAAACGACAGAGTAGATGAACATATAACTATACCATTTATATAGGAGGTTTTTTTATGGAAGAATTAAGAGCGTATGGAGAGTACATTGTACTGGCTTTGCTACTAGTAGAATGGTTCCTTGGTAACACTAAATTAGTAAGCGCAAACTCTACTATTGAGTCTGTGCTAAATGTGATAGCAAAATTTTTAAGGCTGTTAAAGCCTAGCGATAAGTAACTATCCCCCGTGGGTTTTTTAAAAGTTATCCCCTTGGTTAAGAAATTATCTGAGGGGATATGTAAAATCATTAAACACATAAAAAGGAAATCCGATGAGCGAAAGATCGATAAAGCTTTTGGTGAAGAGAACAGGGAAAAAGCTGCCGCTGATCTTAATGATATTTTTAGGGATTAGTTGTGCTTTAGTGGCAACCAAGAGAGCTGAGTTAGATTTCTATATGGGTGATTACAAAAACAAACAAATTATTAATGACAATGGAAACACAATCCTTTCTGACGACATGAAGTTTAACGACTACGCATGTATCCACAAAGAAAAAATTAAAACATTAAAAGCATTGTTGGCGCAATAAACTATTTTAAAACGGTGCCGTCACTAAGAATACATACACCATCTTTAATAGTGTGGATTTGAGGGTGTGTTAGTCCTTTGTAATAGTGAACCAAAGTAAAACCAACAGACCAATTATTAGTCCTACCTCCAAGGTAAGCAGGATCAGTACCGCATAAGCAGGGATTATTATAGGTGATGTACGTTTGATGAAGACCTCTAAATGATTGGATGCCCGCTTCATGTGTGTGTCCTATTAATAAATTATTGTGGCAATCCGCATAGTGTTTCTTTAATGGGTTTAGACCACAATACATTCCATGTGTAATATATAAATCCCCTAGTACGAGCCAGTCGTTGTAGGGTACAAATACGCGATCTTCAAAGCCAAGTTGCTCGCGTATTTCACAATGGTGTCTATAAGCATGAGGAACTTTAAAATAAAAATCTGGACGCAACACTCGCTCTTCGTGATTACCCATAACAAAACTAATATCGTTTCTATCACGAACTACCTCTAGTAAAGTTTCTTCAAATTGCCGATACCAGTTATACTCTTTTTGTAACTCTTCTGCAAAAAATTCAAAGTTCTTTGCCTTCATATTATCTACAAATATAGGATTCTTTTTGTGTAGAAACTCCATATCCAAAATGTCGCCATTTAAAATAACCCTACGTCGACTATGGGGCACTTGCTTTAAAGCGTTTAGAGCGATCCTCAGAGCGTCGTGATCCATGTAAATTGAGTGGATATCCGATAGTACTAGGTAAGTTATACAAGAACTCCGCCCATCGGTGGGCATATGAATAATATTTCCCATACTTATATTTTGAGTGGTTTACGGATAAAACACAACCTTTTTAAGTTTGAGTATTCTACTCCTTTGAATTGCCGCACCGAACCAATATATAATATAGCTATGTCTAACCGGAGGTCCCCATGAGATTACCTAAATCACAGGAAGTACTTGGTAAAAAATTTAAGGTGTCCATCAAACTTATTGATGGGGCGATAGGGGAATTCCATCCTTCTCGTGGAATCACTATAAGTCCTGTGATACAAGACTCTGACTATGATACTCTTCAGACGTTTTTTCATGAGTGTTTCCATGCAGTCCTTTACAGGTCGGGGATATCTATGCAGCTTTCTCCAGAATTGGAAGAATCTATCGTAGATGTCTCCGCCACCTGGCTCACTGATAATTTAGAAAGATTAGTCAGGATCCTTGAAATAGAATAACTGTAGCTGCTCGTAAATATCTTCAAAGTTTTCTGGATATACAATTGCAGCAAATCCATAAGCATCGTTGATTCGTTTTATCTCGGCTCGTTGTCTTATAATTCTACCTGTTTGGCGGTTAGCCTCGGCTTCATTTTTCTTTAACTCTAACCCAACAAAAACACCGTTTACGCAGCCAATAATATCTGGGATACCGCGCCTGTTAATTGCTTCATGTACGAACCAATAACTATTGGGCAGCTTCTTGAGTTTCGGTAATATCTTGTTTTTGAATTTGGTCTCGGGATGCATTTAACAGTCTCATATACTTCATGTACATCTGCACTTCTTTTGTTTGCGCAAAATAGTTAACTAGCTCTACTAATTCTTCTGTGCTTATCATTCTACTTTCCATATGGACGTGGCTTTGGTTTAGATGTTGGTTTTGTTTTACCTTTTTTACCTTTCATGTTTACTCCTATAGATCATCGGTTGCGTCAGAGAAGAATACAACATCTGACTTTAGTTTATTGTACGCAATAGAATATGGATTTTTATTTGCTTCGTCAAGCTCAGCAATTGTAAATCCTATTAAGTCATATGTGACTGCTTCTACTGAAGATTTGTTAGCATCTCTAGCTGCTTTGTCAATGTAACCCATGACTGTAGCTCTGCAAAAATCTCCTAGTAGTTCTAGTCCTGCTATCTTCCAATAGGATACTGTTACTCCAGTTGATTGTTCTTTTGATTTAATTAAAGCCATGTTATCTCCTAAGCATCTGCATATAAAGCTAGTCTATATATAACTCCATTTAGTTCTACTCTAACTGATTGTACGGAGGATGTCGAACTAGATATAGCTCCTCTTGCACTAGCTATAAAATCTATACATCCTTCACTTATATCTTGTTGATCTAATCTCAAAACAGGAATGGCAGCAGTTGTACTTGCTTGCCGAACTGACAATTGTGCTAGTTGTACTGAGGTGGGATCGTTTATTGCGCAATTACCGTTTGCTCTAAGCCTAAATAAATTAGTAGCTGCTTGATTAATAATATCAAAAGATTGAAAAATGTCACTTCTACCAAAATAAAATGTATATCCCCCAAAACTTGAGCCTGTTATATCCCATTCGTGGTAAGCGTTTGTTCTATATTCAGTTGTGTGTAACCCTGCAAATCCTCCTGTACCTGTCCTAGTTGAAAAATAATTTGTAGACGAGTAATCTTGATTTAAAATTATTTGACCAGTGTTTTTTAAAAGAATATTGTTTACATCCATATCTAAATTGTCATTAGCTACTATGTTTGCTCCACCATTTCCAGAAATACTTTTTATGTTAATAATGTCATTGTTGATCATGTTTAATTGAAAATAACTTTCATTAGTTGTAGTGGAGTGCTTACATCTAAAAGCTGTAGTATTGTTTGGAGCTAATTGTACATCATGAGCAGTATTGCTAGTGCCTACAGATAAAAGAGTTGTAGAGTTTTGTATATAACCAATATTAGTTGAGTTTACTAAATTTAATCTAGCTACTGTTTGTCCATCGGCATCTATGGCTAATTGGTTAGACGATGAATCAAAATAAAAAGCATTTGGATCTTCTGTTATGCCACCTGTGGGACTACCAAATAAAACTGCGCTACTGGTAAAGCCACTTATATT
>Ga0208899_1003513_pt1 | contig 10074 bp, 3 predicted proteins | sample VirMetDEL_Nov_24_FD_184518 | JGI IMG/M metagenome (GOLD analysis project Ga0208899, IMG submission 184518) | Aqueous microbial communities from the Delaware River and Bay under freshwater to marine salinity gradient to study organic matter... | ecosystem: Environmental > Aquatic > Marine >...
TACGACAGTGGGTTCCACCCGATCCTTCTGTCGTTCTCCTCGCCCTACTTGACGGCTCCGAAAAGTATGTGGCTTTTCCCCCTTTGGTCCCCCGAAGGGGGTTTTTTCATTCAGGGGCTATGAAAGTTTCTTCTAGTCCAACTCGGTTGGCTTCGATCGCATTGAGCATGTTTGGAGATAATGCTACACCGTTGTACATTTTCCCTGCGGACTTGTACCGCTGTTTAACAGACCTAAACAACGTGTCTTTGTCGATGGCAAAGCTAGGGTTAGCTCTGTTAAACCCTAAAATTTCTTTCAGTAGTTTGTTTTGCTCATCAAAATCATAGTTACTAACAGCTAAGTAGTAGTTTTCCATTAACTTCGAGCGTTTTTTGTTTGTCTTTTTGTCGATGTTCTTTAAGTTTTGACTCTGTTCTTGGATACGTATGTATTCTGATGGCGCAAAACCAAAGAATTGTGTAAACAACTCACCATTAGTTATGTCTTCGTATATCGGGTTACCCTTTCTATTCAATATACCTTCTCGATTGTAACGCCCTGCCGCCTTCAACATATTACTGACTCCGGCGGGTAGGAGACTCTCTATTCCACGTTCAATGTTACCTTCAAAGAGATCGTTAACTCCTCGTTGCCCTCGTTTAATTACGCTCAACGAAGGACCACCAAGATAGAACCCAAACACCTCTTCAATAGAAGGTTCGGGGTTGAACCTATTTTGTTGGATAAGCAGTCCAGTCAACCGTATGCGGGACGAGATATCTGCACCAAGACCTGCTTCTGCAAGCGCGGCGTTGACCGCACCTTTATACCAACCTTCTCCAAGGTAATCTCTGACGATTGTATTGAAGTCGTCACCTTGTTCTGGGTATACCGTTTCCTCTTCTTCGAACAGGTCAACAAGCTCTCTAATTAGGTTTCGGAAACCAAATATGTTGTTGTCAAACATAAACTGCACAGCGCCGTACAGAGGTATTCCATGAATGCCGGAGAAGAAGATAGCGCTACCATGAATACCAATTAGTTGTTTTGCGGCTACGCCTGTAGAAGCATCCGCAAGAGATTTCAACACACCAGAATCTATACGCGCTTTTCTGTAATCTTTGAGTAGCTCTCGTGCTGTTTTAAGCATGGTGTAGTACATACGTAGGCCGTACGTCTTATACATCATAGCTACTCGTCCGAGACCTTTCTGCGATATACGCGGCGCAGTCTCTAACGTTGCACCTGTGTTAAGTTCTTGAGTGTTGTAAATAGCGGTATCTGCCGCCATGTTTTCTCTGACGTCTTTAGGTAAGTTAGGCTGTTCTTTGTTTAACCGATTAAGCTCTAATTGATACGCCGCAACCAACGTAGTTTGCCGATTTAGGCGTTCTGCTTGGTTGAACATGTATGCAGAGGCGCTCACCGTAAAATCCGATCCAGCTTTTACTGCGCTTCCTATACCGTCTATCTTGTAAGCTCTACCGCCTTCCCTTGTACCAAGAGTATCAAGCAGGAAAGAACGCGATAAATCACCTTGGCGGTATGCCTTCAAGACTAGTGGTTTAAGTAGCTCAAGGTCTTTACGTATTTTATCCGGTACGTTCAGGTCTTTTTTAAGCTCTATTTCTGTAGCATCATTGTTTATTTCGTAATACTGATCGATACCCGATGCTACTGCTACACGATCTCCGAAACCTTCTCCGCCTCTCATACCCGCACCCATGACGATGTTTGAGGCTCGCATTATTTCTGCTTGTGTGTTGTCGTAACCGTATTTCGCACCTAACATGGGGTAAACAAACATAGGTACTTGAGCAAGCTGTACCATTGCTGATGCGGCGTTAAACCCAATTGTGTACACGAACGCTAGTTGGTTTGCGTTCCTTGCAAGGAATTCAAGCGGGTTGTTTGAGCCGAGCCTAGCAAACTCAGTTCGCATAACTAATTCGCGACGGACTTCGTTTAGCTGACTTTCTTGCCCTTCTCTAGGCGCGATGTCTTTATCTGCCAGTTGATTTTCGAGATCTTTTATCTTGCCTGTGTAGCGCATCCGTTCAATCTGTCGCGCGAGATCAAACCCTTTAGTCTTCATAGCGTAGACTGAATCAGTATCGTAGCCCGCAATGCCTTGTCGTTTTTGGAAAGACTTAGCGAATGAGGACTCTGGTAATGTAGCAATAAACATCCTCAGAAGTTGGTCTTGCACCACAGGATCAACACCTGATGCCCCGACTACTTTTAATACGTCATTCATAAACGCTGAGGAAGGTGCACCGGAACCCATTTTATCCACAGTAAAATCGCCGTCGTACACTTTTACTTCTTTTATATCAGGGTTCTTTCTGAACTCTTTAGCCAATCTATCGCGTTCGGCTTTGTCTTTAAACATTAAGAAGCCATGTAGGTCTTCGCCTTTTGGTGCTTTTCCAGCTTCGTACGTGTAGTCTAACTTGTACTTACCCTCTCGAATTAACGGGAAGTAGACGTCTAGCGCTTTACTATCAAACAGCTTTGCAAACAGTTCTTTCTTCTGGCGATCCGCCTGTGCCTTGTCTTCGGCAGTAGCGTCAATACGTTCGTTAATTACTTTCTTAAGATCGTTGTATAGGTTTTTGTACATGTCGCGCATAGTGCGGTAGGCAGTTTGCCCCTCTGCCCCTAAAGCGTTCCAGTCACTACGTTGCGCGTCCCAAACTTGCGCTAAGTCGTTACCATTTTCGTCGGTCTTGCCTTCGTACTCTGATCGTTTTTTAGTAGGGTCTACCTGATAAATTGTTGCTCCGTACTCAGAACTATAGATCAAATCGTCCAGATGTTTTTTACCTTCGACTCCAGCCTTTTTAAGCCACTTGTCTACTTTAGCTATTTCTTTTGACACGACATTTGCGCGGTTATCCATCATGCCGCGCATCTCTTTGATAGTTGTGTTCAACTCAACCGCAATCAAACCAACTTTTTCGTTGTAGTGCCCAGCTACATCCGCTAACCCTTGCAAATCAACGAGGGATAACAACCCTCTCCTACCCTTCGCTTTTGAAGAATCTAATAAATTTGCCCAACCACGCCCAAAAGCTCCGCGTTGTCTTTTACTAAAGGGGCTAGAAACAACTTTCTGCACCTTACCAACGGCGTTCATAATCTGCTTAACGCCTTGTGCATCGCTCATCATGGCTAGCGAGTTGGCATCGCGGTACTCGGGTGCAGGAGCAAGGATCTCGTTAATTAGCATGTCAGCACGAGTTAGGGCGGAGTCGATGTCTTTGGCATCTCGTCCAATCAAACGTCGGATGAAGTTACCTACGCTGTTAAAGAAACGTTGTAACGCGTTAACGTCTGATCCATTTGGATTCAGCCCCGCAAGATCTGCTTGGAACTGTGGATTCGACATAGCCTCAGCGACAAACTCATCGAGGTTCTTGGTGCCATATGCCGTACCCAACATGTCCTTAACATCATCGAACAGCTTGTTAAGTTGTTTAGTTGTGGGGCTTGACTTGTTAGACAACGATGCCGAAGTCAGTGCGTGAGCTACTTCGTGCAGAAGAGCGTGCCGACTGATACCTAAATCAGGGTTTAAGTAAATCGTGTTGGTCTTGGGGTCAAACGAACCTGCAAGACTCTCTTCAACATTAAATGCGACTACATTCTCAGCAATCTTTCGAGACGAAGCTATTTCAACTTTCGTGTCGCCTATCTTCTCAGCAAATACTTTCGCGATACGTGCTACGTCTTTATCAGGTGTTGTAGCTAGTATGGCTAATGCACCGCGAAGGTCTCCATCTTTCAGAGCGGCAACAGCGGCAGGGTGCAGTATCGTGTCTGTGTAAGTTTCGCCAACACGTAACTCTAACGGCAGTGAATCATCAAACGCTTCTATATCACCAATATCAATAATACGGTCTTCTACATCTACGTCTACATCGTCAGTTTTATCCATCACTTTGCTGATAAACTGCGCTTCTTTGGCGGCATCGATAGCCGCTAAAAGTTCTTTAGACGTTGTTTCGATTTCGCCGCGTACATACTTACGTATTTGCTTTTCTGAAATCTTAGTAGTAGTGCCTCTTACTATGTCCTGCTCTTTGAGTATGCGGATGATGTCGGCAACTTGGCGGTTCTCTAAAGCCTGAACTCTAGCGCGGCGACCATCGATCCAATTGTTAAGCTGTTTAGACCCGTTTTCTCTAAGCCACGCAAGAACAATACGAGCGTTTTTAGCGCTGTGCCCCTGCATATACTCTCGGGTAGCCTTTGAATCCAACGGTATTGTTTTATTGTTTTCATCCCTGACCGCTGTACCGTCTTTATTTAACTCGACCGGGGACTTATAGTTACTTGCGTCAGTTACATCTTCGTAAATGGCCTCGGCGATACCATCAATAATTCGTTCTGGTGTAGCCAAGTATCTTTTTATTTCTTTTGCTACTACTTGAGTTGCTTTCCTACTACGAACTCTAGCAGACTTAATAATAGCGGCGATCTTCTTGATGTCCGATACAGTTACGGGGTCATCACTTTCGGGTATTTCAGACGTGCGAGGTGCGCGTAACTGCTCCGCTTCTTTTTGGTACTCAAGCTCTTTGCGCGTTTCTTCGTCTAACGTATCGCGTAGTGTAGGTTTTTTAGGTGGCGCAGGTTTTTTAGCCGCAGGTTTTTTCTTCGCTTCAGCTTTTTTCGTAGGTGCTGGTTCAGTCTTTACTTCTGCTTTCTTTTCTGCCGGGGCCGCAGGTGTTTTAGCTTTACGTGTAACTTGTTTACGTGTGGTAGTTTTCTTCCCCGGCTTTGTACCCGTAGTAGTTTCTAGTGCAGGTTGCTCAACAGCCTCTCTTCGTACAGGTTCTCCAACGCTTCTTCCAATGTCTGCCACTCCTGTTCCTTCAGGTGCGACAGCGACGGTGGTATCTGGCTGTGCAAGAGGTACTGCTCGCTCTGCCCCCACATCTGATACAGCAGTTGGAACGCCAACTCCACTTGGAACTTGCTGAGGTTCTGCAACTCTTGCATCTGGAACTCCTGTCTCAGGGGCTGGTCCGCGTCCCTGTGTCGTCGGCGTAAATAAATCACGTTGGCCCCCTGATAAGTCTTCTAGTAATCGTGCCACATTCGTACGGGCTTGTTGACTAGCAAGTCGGGGGTTGTTAGCAACATTTTGTAGGCGTCGTTGTGTCTCAGGTTGATTGAGATCTTTATTAATTAAGGCTTTACGCACAGGTGACTTTGGAGCAATACCTAAATCGTTCAGGCGTTCCTCAGTCATAATGTCCGGTGCGGCAGGGGTCGGTTCTTCCGGTGTAGGTGCGGGAGCTTCTTGCTGTTTTCTAGGCTCTTTTATGCCGGGCAAAGTAGCTTGAGGTGAGTCAGGTCGCCCTCGTACACGAGCTTCCATAGCACCTAGCTGTGTCGATTCTGGTGTAGCTTCGATTTGCTCTAGCGGTGCAGGTGTTGGAGCAGGTGCCTCACGATCGCCTCGTTCCGCACGTTGAACATTAACCGCGCGTTCAATGATCTGAGCCTCGCGTTGGTTAGCTTGCGTGTCAGTTAGACCCGCATCCGCAAGGCGTTGCTCAAAATTCTTTGTGAGTGTGTTGTAGTTACGTGTAGGTGTTTCATCAATCGTCTGTTGAAGAATGCCCATACGTCGCTGTTCGCTACGTGCACGTTCAGCTTCTGCAACACGAGTATCGGTTTCTTGGAGCCTGTCTTCTTGCGCTACGTCTCTTTCGACGCGAGCACGCTCAAGTGGTGAGGCCAGCGGCCCTTCTGGAGGTCCATACTTCCTACGTTCATCAATGCTAGGATCTTCTGCTCTACGCTCTTCAAACGCTAGCTCTCGTGAGGCACGCTCAAACGTAGCCACATCATCAGATTCAATGGCCTGATTGACCTCTTGCTCCAACTCGATACGACGTAACAAGTTCTCGAATGTAGCTTCGTCGCCTCGTTCAGCCGCTTCAATCGCCTGCTGTTCAAGCGGAGATATCTCTTCGGTTTCTACCGTAGGCTCTACGGTGTCCTCTGAAATCGGCGCAGTCGTCTCCACTTCACTTGGTTCAGGAGTCGGTTCTGGTGGGGTTTCAACACGTTCGGGGCCACCTTGACCCCGCATACCACGCCGTACAGCCTTACCACTATCTAAGATAAGTTCGAGAATTGCGCCGGAAGCACCGCCAACAAGACCTTCTTCAGCGACACCGGCATCAAGAAGCTCGCGTTCAGGGTTGTACCCCTGCTCAACAAGATTCTGTAGTACACCAGCGGTAGCTTCCTGCACGGCTTCGCCTGAACCTGTAACCAAAGCTCGACGCAAAGACCCTATCAAGCCGGGAGAGTCTCCTCCAGCTTTTTGAATTAGGTCTCCAAGAACAGGGATTTTTAAAAGTTTACCAAGAGGTAATACTTCGAGAGAACCAATCGCCGCACCTTTACGTGTGGCTATATTTCGCTCTTCTTCAGTAGTGCCAAATGCCCTTGCTCGTTCGCTAGCTTCACCAGCACCTGCGCCAATACCAATAGCACCCGCAGTTCCTAGACCACCAATGGTTGCGGCAGTAGCGCCGACACCAAGAACGGGAGCACCGTAGGTGACAGCGGCGGCGGGAGCGAGTGCACCTGCAATTGAGCCGAGTCCACTGGCTATCTTGTACGCGTAGGAATCAGGATCACCGCCTTCAGGACGTAATGACTCAGCGACTTCTTGTATCTTTGCGCGAGCGGCAAGTTCATCCTCTTCTTCAAGAAGCGCGGCGGCACCGAGGGACGCTAACTCACCCGTGCTTACAGCACCAGAAGCAAAGCCTTTACCGATGTTCTCAAGGAACCCTGCTTCTTCTTGAGGAGCTACTGGCTCAGAGGGTATGGGCGGGTCGCTATCCATACGTGCTTTAACGGCGCGTATAACTTGCTGTCTAGTAGCTCCCTCTGGACCATCAATCGAATAAGTTTTTCCGTCAGGCCCAACAATAGAATAAGTAGGCATAAATACTCCTACGGAGATACAGTCATGTTACCGAAACCATCATCTACGCTAGTATCGAACCTTGGTTGTGGAGCATCGAACCCAATTCTCTTTCGAAGTTCAGCCTCTAATTGTGTAGACCCTGAATCACTAAGCATTTGCTCTGCTCTGACCGCATATTCCTGTTCTAGCCGATCTAATGTTTGTTTTGCAGTTCGAGCACCTTCGTCGTCTTTTCTTTGTACGGCGTTTTGATAGTCTTGTAGCGCCTTTAAATACGGCATTGACTTAGTAAAGTTTTCTCGTAGGGTATCCAAAGCTCTTTGATTTTGCTGAGTTAGATTCTGCAAAATAGCCATTGCTCTTTGAAGATCATTGCCTTCTTGAATCGCTTGTCTTAGCTCGCTTGTTGCGTCAGCAACAGAAGCGTCTAGTAGATTCTTGATATTGTCTTTGTTAGCGTTGTAGTCCATCTCCGCTTGTTTACGGATAGTATCGAGTTCTTGGCCTCGCATGGTGTACATCGCAGTAAGGGCTGTGCGACGATCTGTTGCCGCTTGTGCAAGAGCGTCTCGACCTGCGGCAGATGCTGTTTTTGCTACTTCAAAGTCTTGCTTTTCCATGTTGTCAACCATGTCAGCAACTGTCTTCAAGCGTGCCTGAGCATCACGTTTCTGAGAACGGCCCATAGTCATAGCACCTGCGCCGAATCCAGCACCTGCTGTACTACCACGTCCAGCCATGCCAATTAGACCTGCTTGTAATTGCTCACGTGCTAAGGCTTTAGGGTCAGATTGCTCTGCATTAAGCGCCTCTTGCCTATCAATCATTCTTTGATAGTTTTCCATCTTTTCTTTGCGACGGAAGAAATCTGCCTCGTCATCACGAACATCTTTGCGGTATTGTTCAGGATCTTTAAGTGTATCTGGCCCCAGATTAAAATCTTTTAGGACAGCAAGGCCAGCTTCATTGGCTTTTGATGTATCAATTTGAGGCGATTCCAATGGCTCCATCTCAGTTACAAGCTGTGTAGCTGACTTACGCGTACCGTCTTCGTTCGTAACTTTGGGGAAACCTTTTGCGGCTGTAGCAATGCCCGTATTTGTTGGGTCAGGAGCAGGTTCTGGTGCTGGCTCTGGCTCTGGCTCTGGTACTGTTTTTGGTTGTGGTGGTTGAGTACCTTGAGTAGCCAGCACAGGATCGTCAGACGCGAGGTCTATAGACTGCGTTTTTGGTTGTGGTGGTTGTAAAGACGTATCCGTTTTCTGTTGGGCACGCACCTGCCGAATAATATTGTCTGCGGCTTGCGGGAGCAGGCCAGTGTTCATTACAGCCGTTCTAATTTGATCGTCAGTCAAGCCCATATTTATAAGCTGACGTATCTGTCTTTCGGTTGGATCGCTTTGAACTCTACTGCCATCCGTACCACTAAAAGCAACAATACCACCTGCCTGCATACGTTGTGGTTGTTGAGGGCGCTGTCCTTGTTGAGGGCGCTGTCTTTGTTGAGGCATCAAAGCGCCTAGACCCTGCGGCGCTGGGCGACGTTGCGCCATCTGTTGATTTTTTGCTGTTTGCAGTACGCCACCAAGTTGCTGGGCTACATCCTGTGCCGTACGGCCAAATACTTCTTGCTCACGCTGTTGTTTAATTGTGGCAGGGTTAGTCTGCATCTGTGCTTCGACTGCGGCACGTGCTGAGTCCATACTTTTCTTGATTTTTTGGAGCGCGAGTAGGTCTACAAGCTCCTTTGTCATCGCATACTTTTTTTGTAGCGCTTGAGGGTTACTGCCGTATGCCTCAACGCGAGCGTTAATCTCTCTATCAATAGACATTTAGTCGTCCCCACCTAACATGCCGAGTATTTCAAATAACTTATCAAGACCCCCAGCCGTACTTCCAATATTTCCTAGCGTGCTAGGTTGCGCGTAAGAATACGACTGTGTTTGTAGTGGTAGACCTTGAAGCAGTGACTGCATGTACTGCACCTGCTTGTATGGGAAGTCTCGTTCTTCCTCGAACTGTAAACGATCCGCCATAATGCCTTCTTGTTCAATGGCACGTTGAACATCCCCCGCACCGGATTGTGCGGCAAGCGCTTGTAGCCCATATTGGTTAGCTAGATTCTGAGCTTGTTGCCCCATCTGCTGTTCACGGTTGAACTGTTCTTGGGCGCGATTAAACGCGTCAGCGTAGGTCTTACCTGTTACCCCGGACATCTGAGATAGTAAGTTACGTGTTAACTCGCTTTCAGCTAGCTGTTGACGTGACCCACCAAACGCACCTGCACGAGTCAATTTACCCGCTTGTTGTGTACGAGATATCTCAGCTTGGCGTCGGAGTTCGTCTAGTTGCGGATCTAATACCTGCTGTAGGTACGGATTCATGTATGTTTGAGCAGTGCCTTCTTCGGTAAACGAACTGGGCGTGAACGCACCCATTGTGTCGGGAGCCGCTAGGCCAGCAAGGCCTTGAAAGGCTTGCGTTTGCAACGCCGATTCTCCCGCAGTAAGCGGGCCTTCGTACGCATAATATGGCTGGTCTGCAAGTGCCGCACCGCGACCAAGCATGTCCGTAACGTAAGGACCGGCCCACGTAGATAGCGATGACTCAGTGCCGGTCTGCTGTCCGACAATAGGATCTGGTGCGGCTGTAGGGTCGGCTGTTGGATCTGGAGTAGTCATGCGTCACCTCACACTGGAAGCATTTTACGGGCGGTAATTTCTTTACCCTGTTCTTTGTTACCTGTACGTTCTTTACGTACACGCGCCATCATTTGTTCTAGGACTTTCGCTCCTGCATCGGAGTTGCCGTTTCCTAAGTGGCTGACAACATCCGCAGGGATAACAAACTCGCCGTCACTAAGTGCCGCTGGTTGCTTACCGTCAATAGTAGCAGGTACCCTATCTGCCATGCCATCAGTATTGCCGTTTAAATACTTACCTTTTTTGAGCGCAGTAATACCTCCACGTGCGTACGAACCATCTTGATCGGGTGGAAGTTGACCTACTGGATCATCTGTTGGTTCTGGCTCTGGTTGCGGAGGTGTGTAGCTGTTCGTAGGCATTGGCCCTGCCATCAACGGTAAAGCACCGCTACGTCTTGCACGCTCTTCTCTAGCAAGATTACTTAGG
>Ga0208899_1003514_pt1 | contig 10071 bp, 6 predicted proteins | sample VirMetDEL_Nov_24_FD_184518 | JGI IMG/M metagenome (GOLD analysis project Ga0208899, IMG submission 184518) | Aqueous microbial communities from the Delaware River and Bay under freshwater to marine salinity gradient to study organic matter... | ecosystem: Environmental > Aquatic > Marine >...
AAACCGACACGAAGAGGAATAAGAACATGAACAACATGTTGCCTACACCATACCAACAATTCATTCACAAGTCGCGCTATGCACGTTGGATCGAAGACGAGCAGCGCAGGGAGAACTGGGATGAGACTGTATCCCGATATATTTCTTTTATGGATTCTTATGTGCACGACAAGCACGGCTATAAGCTGGACAGTTCACTGAGGAACGAAATCGAAGAGGCTATCCTCAATCTGCGTATCATGCCTTCTATGAGAGCAATGATGACTGCTGGTCAAGCCCTAGAGCGTGACGCAGTGTGTGGCTATAATTGTAGCTATATTCCTGTAGATAGTCCTCGTGCGTTCGATGAATGTATGTATATCTTGATGTGTGGTACAGGCGTTGGTTTTAGTGTGGAGAGAGAAAATGTTGACAAGCTTCCTGTTGTATCTGATAACATGGGCAGTTCTAGCACAACTATAAAGGTAGCTGATAGCAAGCCGGGTTGGGCAAAGGCACTGCGCGAGTTGATTGCTTTGTTGTATGCGGGTCAAATTCCCCAATGGGATGTATCCGGCGTTCGGGCTGCAGGGGAACGCCTGAAGGTTATGGGTGGTCGTGCAAGTGGACCACAACCCCTTGTTGATCTGTTTAACTTTACCGTTGAAATATTCAAGAAGGCACGTGGTCGTCGGTTATTTCCAATCGAGTGTCACGATCTCATGTGTAAGATTGGGGAGATCGTTGTTGTAGGCGGTGTGCGCCGCTCTGCTCTGATTAGCCTGTCTAACCTCAACGACGATCAGATGGCACATGCCAAGTCTGGTATGTGGTGGGAATCTGAGCCGCAACGTGCGTTGGCAAACAACTCAGTTGCCTACAAGACAAAGCCTGAGATGGGTACGTTCATGCGTGAGTGGCTTGCCCTGTACGATAGCAAGTCTGGTGAGCGTGGTATGTTCAACCGTGAAGCAGCCGACAAACACGTTGCTCGTAACGGTCGTCGTGAGACAGGTCACATGTGGGGAACAAACCCATGTTCTGAGATCATCTTGCGTGGTTACCAGTTCTGCAACCTGTCTGAAGTAGTTGTTCGCGAAACCGACTCCCTTCAAGACCTCAAAGATAAGGTACGCTTGGCAACGGTCTTGGGAACCCTGCAGTCTACCCTGACAGACTTCAAGTACCTTCGTAACATCTGGAAGAAGAACACGGAAGATGAGCGTTTGTTGGGTGTGTCCCTGACAGGTATCATGGATCATCCTGTTCTTGCAAAGAATGTAGATAGCAAGCGTTGGCTAGAAGAGATGCGGGAAATCGCTGTCGAAACAAACCGACGTATTGCAGAGGAGATTGGTATCCCTGTCAGTGCAGCAATTACCTGTGTCAAGCCGTCAGGAACCGTATCGCAATTGGTAGATGCAGCGAGTGGCATCCACGCACGGCACAACGATTACTTTATTCGTACTGTTCGTGGCGATAACAAAGACCCATTGACACAGTTCTTGATTGAGTCTGGGGTGCACAACGAGCGTGACATGATGAAGCCAGACTCTACGACTGTCTTCTCGTTCCCAATGAAGTCACCCGAAGGTGCAGTTACACGGACTCAGATGACAGCCGTTGAGCAGTTAGAGTTGTGGAAGACCTATGCGTTGCACTGGTGTGAGCACAAACCATCTGTTACCATCACGGTAAAGGAACACGAATGGATGGAAGTCGGTGCGTGGGTGTATGAGAACTTTGACGTTGCGTCAGGTGTCTCGTTCCTTCCTCACAGTGATCACACCTATCAACAGGCTCCGTATCAGGATATCGATGTAGATGAGTACAACGAATGGATGCAGACCTACAAGGATGTCAAGATCGATTGGGAAAAACTGACTGACTTCGAGAAGGAAGACAATACCAGCGGCTCACGCGAGTTAGCTTGTACTGCCGGTGTCTGCGAAGTAGTGGACTTGAACGCAGCATGAATTGTTGGCACTGTACATACGCCTTGACTTGGGGCGGTGACCATGATACAGAGGATGATCCAGATCATTCTATGGTCACCAACCTTAGTTGCTCAAACTGTGGTTCGTTCGTTTTAGTTTATTTACCTAGAGAAGAAGATGATACAGATAAAGATAACGCCTGATATAATTGTTCGTGCCAAAAAGAAAGCCGCCTCTGTAGGCAATCTACAGGGCAGCATCACGGGCAGTCTCAGTAATGTCGTAGGGGCAATTGGGGAAATAGTCGTTGAGGATTACGTCGGTGGTGAGCCTGTCAACAGCAAGGACTTTGACCTGATTGTAGGAAACCGACGTGTCGACGTAAAGACCAAGCGGTGCAATACCACACCATCACCAAACTACGATTGCTCTGTAGCCGCACACGGATCGAAACAAGACTGCGACAGCTACGTCTTTGTCCGCATACTTACAGACCACAGCAAGGCTTGGATCTTGGGAGAGATACCAAAAGAAACGTTTTATAAAAAGGCTACACGATACAACAGAGGGGATGTCGATCCGTCAAACGGATTCACATTTAGAGCCGACTGTTACAACCTAGCAATTCAAGAACTAGAGAACGTCAATGGCAAAGAAGCAGCACAAAGCTAATCTATTTCAATTTACAGCGTACCTAAAACAAGACGGAAATGTAGAACTGGCGTGGGATGGAGTACAACCTACAGCTTTTGAGTCCGCAATGAATCAAGGGATGCCAGAGTATGAAGGTGCACACTCAATAGCATCCCTGTTAAGATATCTACGGTCGAACGCAGATGAAGTCATGGAGAAGTCTAGGCAGTTTATTTAGACTTCTTGTGTTCCTTGATTACCTCGAATCGTGCATTCAAAAACGAACCCCGATGACGCTTATAACCGTCTTTGGGGTTTTTCATTAGGACAAACTCCTTGCCCTTTTTCATCCAATGGTAGCCCTCTGGTGCACGAATAACCTTCCTAGCCACGAGTCTTTGCCTTTCCGCCGTACATCATTTTAACACCACGACCCTTCAAGATATCCTTCTGGGTAACCTTGCCATCGCCTGTTAGGTCAGGAAAGGCTTTACCACCCTTTGCCATGTTCATCGACAGGGCGGGTTGCTGCATCGTCGGTTTCTCTTGTTTCTGTGGTTGCATCATGGGATTTGATGACATCATCCCACCCATCTGCGCTTTCTTGCGGGGCTTGGTTGCTGTACCGCCGTACATCATTGGCTTGCGACGAGACATACCACCATACATCATACCCTTGCGTTGTCCGTTGTTATACTGTTTCATAGTAAATTCCTTTTATCTATGGGCTTACTTTGTATTCTTCGGCCTGTTTCATTTCCATTTCCATTGTAGCCGCGTACAGTTCTTCTTGAGGTACGAATGCAGGGGCTAAGTCACCAGTCTTTGCAATCTCTCGTGCAACAAAGGCTTTGGCTATTATGCCAAAAGTTTTCAACTCTTCCTGAGTTACTTCTCCGGGAGTGTTTAGGACTTTTTGCATTATCCGCGCTGCTTCCTTATCGGTTGCAGCCAAACTCAAAGCGTTGACGTTGCTTTGTGACATCAGGCGAACTGCAAATTCTGCCGCCACGTACGTTGGGCTAACCATTCCACGAGCAATGTTGAATGCACGACTGATTAGTTCGTTTGGTGAGATACCACGAATTTGCCCCTTCGGTTTGAAAGCGACAGCGGATGCACCCGAAGCGTACAACATGTACTCACCAATATCCTGCATAAAGGCAATATGATCGTCGTCCATAAACTCTTCTAGAATCGCAGTCACATTTGGGTTGTCTAGATCAGACACAATGGTAGCAGCCTCTGTCATGGTTTCAACGGTACGCTTTTGACCATCGAGAGCCTTAAAGGTAATCTGTTGATTCGGTGCTACCCCTGCTCTTGCAATCAAACCATTGGTCATCATGTAGGTCATACCCTGACCAAATTCTCTGATAGCTTCTTCTTCAGACATTCCGCCGTCCGTCATAGCTTTGACGAAATTTGCTTTTAAGTTTCGAACAAGAGTGATATCATTATTCAGGATGTAAGTTTCGTAGAACTTCTTGGGGTCTTTCATCTGAGCAAGTTCTTCAAGCTGATTGACAGTACGTTTTTGCAAACCTACAGCCTCTTGAGCAATCTGACCCATGTCGCCAACCTTACCGTTTACTTCGTCAATAAATTCTCCGTACTGCTTACGAGCACTCTGACTAACAGAAAGAATTTGTGTGATGTCTTGTTCTGCAGCAATCATATCATCTAAATCAAACAGAAGCTTTGGCTTTGCCGGACCATCTCCGTCCTTGACCATGATTGTTATTGCTGGGGCAACTCTTTCAGACAAGTTACGAGCCGCCATAAAATTGTAGGTTCCTTTCGGAAGGTCGCCACCTAGAACATTTTGTCGAACGGCTTCAGATAGGCCAGCCTCTTTTGCTTCTGCCCAGTACTCATACAGATTAGCTTTTACAAGATTGGCTACATTCTCTAGCTTTGCTCTACCCTTTTCAGTGGTTACATCAAATACAATGTTGCCTGTTTCATCACGATCACCCCAGAAACGAGTAAGATCATCCATTAAAACCTTGACATTATCCGCTGATTTTGCTTTTCCCTCGATGGCATCTTTGATCGCTATACCCAAATCTTCGTGCCAATTCTCAGGCTCCATACCAAGTCTATACGGACGCTTGTATCCACCGGGAAGCTTAGTTACAAACTCTGGACCAGTGGCTGCTCCAACAATCTGATTTCCTTTACTACCAGAACGAGTAGGATCGAATATTAAATCGCGGTAAGTATCTCGTGCTGTTTGTACGGCTTCCCACACTTCTGGTATGGCCTTCAAAGAATTTTCCATGTCACTTGCAGCATCGTTAAACGGTTTTGCTGATGCGTCATCCGCTTTTGACATACCCATCTTCTGGAAGTGACGACGTACTTCTTCAACCTCGAAAGGTTTGGCAGAAAATGGAGAGAATTGACTACCCTCTTTCTGGGAGAAATGTAAAGCAATGTCGATGAAAGATACCTGATCACCTAAGTAGTCAGGGTTTGCTGTTCCATCTGCAAGGTTCTTTGCCGTAACAAATTCAACCAACTCTGACAGATCATCTTGGTCGAGTCCCATATTTTTAACAAGAGACCGCTGTGCCATATCATTAAAGGCGTTTTGTGCCATCTTACCAGACCGACTAGAAAAGAATTCGCTTCCGGCACTAAACAAACCGCGCAGTTGAGTCGCATCCATATCCTTCTGTTTAGTTACAAAAGACAGAACTGCACCAGAGATATCTATATCCCTGTCACCAATTGCTTTGTCTGCTTCCGCATAAGCATTTCGTGCGAGAGCATATATCGTTGACATGTGAGCGTCGTATATATCTTCTTGCAACCGACCCAATTCTTTACGATATTCTGGGGTTCCGCGCATGTCAGAGATAATTCTAGCACGGTCGTTTAAACGTTTAGAAACGTCCGTTGCAGTTTGCATGATAATCTCACGCTGTTGTTCGATGTTTTCCCGCGCACCGGGAACCAAAGCAATCTCTAATTCAGCGAGATTATTTACAACGTCTTTATCGATATCAACCGACGGGTCAGATAGAACGTTGGTTTTGTATTCACGCAGAAGCCCAAGATATTCAGTCTTCCGTTTTACAATATTCATCCGCTCCTGATCAGCAGCCGCTTGGAAGTTATTTACCCAGCCAGCTAGAAACTTTGTATCCTCTGTGTCGACACCAGATTTCTGTGCAATCATTTCCCGCAAACGTGTTATGCCAGCTTGGGCAATATCTAAACTTGCTTCACTTTGCAACTGGAAAGAAACAGCATCCTTGATAGACTCGCCGGAAACATTCTTTAAAGAACTAAATTCTAGAGCCTGCAAAGGAGCAAGGCCAGAGATGTGACCAAAAGATAGGCGGAATATTTGTTCAGCTTCGTCGCGCATTTCGCCTTCATCAAACCGACTTACGATTCGATCACGAAGTTCATTGTAATTTTCAATCGAACGGAAGACTGCTTCCCGTTGCTCGTTCGGCATACCCTTCATAATCTTGTCGAGCATTTTAAAGGATTGAACTTCTTCTCTTGCTAGTGGACGACCCAAAGTTGCCTCTAGTTCAGCAAGGCTTCTGTTCACGAGTAAACCTTTCGGAAGCATAGGTAGATTTTCAATCATCTCAACCATGTTCATTCCGATTACACCTGCGTTACCACCTGTAAAAAAGTTAGCAACTTTAAATGGTGCAGCCACAGTCTTTTTTATAATAGGCCGACCAGCAAAAGCAAATGAAAGTGCGCCTAATACTTCTCCTGTACCTTCGTCTAAACCGATCTGCGGAAACAGGTTGTAACCAGCCGTTTGACCGATAGCAATGATAGACTCGTCAACAAGCAGATTGAACATGTACGGATTTTTTGCCCCACCAAACATAATTCTATTACGCCGACTTTGCAAAGCGTCTAGTTCACCTTGAATAACTTTTATTTTGTTTGGTACTCTTTCTGCTCGTAAATCCTTTGCTTTTTCTGCAATTCGCTTGTCCAGATTAAACAGAGCAGAACGTGCGCTTTCGTTAGCTTCTACGGAACCGATAGCACCGCGATTATTAAATGTTGCACCAATTCTAGCCGTAGCTTTTCTCCACTCACGGGTGAACCGGTTAGACTTTTCGGCTATTTCAATTTCGCGAAGGGCCGTAACAGGGTCCATATTAGTATACTTCGGATTTTTCTTTGATTCCCGTGCTACTTTAGCTAATTGACTTTTACCTTTTTGTAGGTGCAGGATACCAAATCCAGTTGTTACTGGGGCGTTCTGCAAAAGAAAAGATATGCCCTGTTCTGTTGGGGCGAGTTCGTTGAACCCAAAATCCAACAGTTCCTGTCCCATTCCAGATGGAATGATTGGAGATTCGATTCTGCCAAGCCCTTCTAACTCAGGCTGATAGTCACGCTCATATACGTCCTGACCATATCTTTCAATAAATTTTTCTTTTATAAAATCGTTTATAGAGCCTTCGTACGTTGCACTAACTCCAGCCTCATCTAAGAGGTTACGATATGATGCAAAGGCTCCAGCTACGGCTGGTTGACGCTTTGCCCACGCCTCTGAAAACGAAGGAACCTCAAAGCCAAACATGCTAGGAGTTGATTCAACTACTGCCGGAAGAACATACTGACCCAATACCTGAATGTAGTTTGGGATGTTTCCAGCGAATCTAGCTTGCTCACCAAGCTGCCGTCCTGTTTCCTTAAAAAACTCGCCTGTACTGTAGTGGTCAATCAGCAGATCACGCACACGCGGATCGACAACTTTGCTATCCAAAAATGAAAAGAAAGCCTTGCGATTTTCTACGTAATCACCCATAACATCCCGCTGACTATCCGTCAAGGTTTCAGGAAGATCCGTTTCTAGTTCACCAGTTGCGGTTCGCTTGACACCAGCAATTGGTTGCGTTTCCTGTGTACTAGGTAGGTTAGCAACATCGATTCGGCTGCGGATAAACTTTTCTGCTTTTTGATCGCCACCAACAGCAAGATCTATAGTTGCTTGGGGTATTTCCAGTTTTCCAATTACGTTGGTTTTACCAGATATAATATCTTCGTAGGAAGGTATTTCTACAGGTTTAGGCTGAAGCATAGCCGCTGCTTCATTCCGCATACTCAACGGAAGATTAGCTGTTGGAACTCTTGGTTGTGGAAAAGTCTGAAGTTCAGCCATAGATTAAACACCCATTTCAATTAGGACATACCGTCCGTTAACCACTTTGTACGTACCAGAAAGTATTTCTTTCGTTTCTTTATTCCGAAGAGTAAATCCGCTCATGGTATTTCCGCCAGTCGGTTCAACCGTCTTAGGGTCGATACTGCCCGTAGGAGCGTTTTGGGGAGCAGGTTGTGGAGATTCTACCACTGGTGCTGCGGTTGATTCGTTTCTTTGTATATTGGTTTCTGGTAGCTGACCTGTTCCTTGTCCTTGTGGGGCGGCTGATTGAGCCGGAGCAACAGAAGCAGAAGGCTGAGTAGTTTGGCTACTTTGTTGGGCTTTGACTTCTACTGGATTGCCTTCTACATCAATGTAGATATTTCCACCGTCGTTATCTGTGACAGGAATACCCCCAGACAGTGCGGGAAACACGGGTCTTCCGTCTATGCTGGTATATTGTGTAGATGGGTTTTGGCCTGTTGGTGGATCGTAGGCTGGTGCCATAGTACCATCTGCTGATTCTATGTACTGTGCAAAGCTGCCCTGACCACCCAGAGCCTTCTTAGACAACCTATCAATACCGACGACTCCCTTAATTAGTTTCTTGGATGCAACAGTTGCTTTTCCTGAACCTGTCCCAACAGCTTCTATGATTGCACCGTATCGTGCTTTTTTGGTTTCGAAATCTAAAATAGCACGTCTCAAACGAGCCTTCATTGCAGCCGGTGTATCAAAGTTTTGACCAAGACGAGCAAGTTGGTTTTCAATGTCTTGGTTAGATAGTCGACCTGACGGATCAGCAGCACGTGCCATTTGGAATGCAAGAGATATACGAAGAGCCTCAAAGGATGCGTATCTTGCGCCAGCTTGCTCTATGGTTTCTCCTTCTTTCCGATTTAGTTTTCCGCGTTCACGAGCCATTTCAATTTTATTATTTAGGCCAGATACATAGCTGTCTGTCAAGAACCGGTAGGGTTCACCGGTTTCAGGATCAATTCTTCCTTTCATAGCTACAGCTTCAGAATCACTTCTTATGTCCGCAGCCGGAGCAAAAGCACTAACAGTTGATCTTGTTATTTTTGTGGAATTATCGGCAAGGGCTGTAAATATAGCCGCGACAGATGCAAGCTTGCCTTTTATTGAATCGAGAACAACAGGTGCGTCAAACTCGTTTTCTGCCATGTTGAGCAAGCCGTATAAACCTGTGTCACCACTTTCTGTTCCTAGAACTTCAGTTAGTTCCAAGTTAGCCGTTTCAATTTTTCCGTAGTCGGATTCTTTAGCGGTTTGTCCAAATAACTCTCGCGCAGAAAACAAACGGTTTGAAATTGACTCGTCAACATAGTCGAAGTTAGTATCTGGGTCCCAGTTTTCTACTTCTTGAAATGATCCGAACACATAGGCGGCACCTATTGCGCTACCGTTTGTTTTTTCAATGATGGTGTTGAGGAGTGTTATAGCATTTTCCTGTGACATGCTATTGACAGCAATAGACTTGGAAGGAAAAACCATCCCCTGATCTGCAAAATCTTTTGCAATATCTCGTGCAGCGTTGAACCACGACTGACGCTCTGCTTTGGTAGCCATACCAGTTTGCTCAGTGTACTTGGCCCAGACATTTGGTAAATTTTCAAAGTCAGTTCGAAGAGAATCCCCAAGTTTATTATAGCCTGCTTCATACTGATCAAAGCCGCTGGCAACAATAACGTCTGTAGGATTAGTAGGACTTACGTATCCCGGTTTACCTTTGGTTTCACCGTACGCTCGATTTAAGGTACTATAGTTTTCGTCTCCTGTACGCTGACGCATGATTGTGTCAAACTCTTGAATACCTCTCAAGATAGACGTGTCAATCTTAATTTCTTTGCCGCCCTGCTTGCTCTTTGCAAAATCGTTGAGGATACGGCTTGCATGAGCAGTATATAGGCTTTGAAGTCCAGCTACTTCTGCATCCTCTGCCTCTAGAAGCATGTTTCTATTTTTTGTGTTTCCAAGAAGCTGGGAGTTCATATCTGCAATAGCACCGTAGCTATCGCCCAAAGAACTAAACTTTCTAACATCAACATTAAATCCAAATCTACCTACTTTTGATTCGTATGCGCTGGCTTTGGTTATAGCACCTTGCATCTTTGCAAGATCCAAATCTATCCCGTCGGTTGCGCGACCAAACATGTCAATAGGCTCACGCTCACTAAACTTTTGACGAGCGGATTTAATCAGAGGAAATATACCGCTGGTATCCTTCTTGGGATCAAAGCTTGCTTGAATTGCCAATTCTTCAATTCTGTCAACTTTAGCCTGTTCAGCTAAACGTCTTGCTTCTTCTTTTTCAATGTTCTGTGTGAAGCCCTTGATAAGGCCAGTAGCGAATGCTGCACCAAT
>Ga0208899_1003516_pt1 | contig 10071 bp, 9 predicted proteins | sample VirMetDEL_Nov_24_FD_184518 | JGI IMG/M metagenome (GOLD analysis project Ga0208899, IMG submission 184518) | Aqueous microbial communities from the Delaware River and Bay under freshwater to marine salinity gradient to study organic matter... | ecosystem: Environmental > Aquatic > Marine >...
TGTTAATAAAAAACCCTTGCTTCTCATTAAGCATAACATCTTGTTTTTTATCAAGTTCCGTAAATAATTGATCTTCATTGACTTTAGACATTATGGATTACTCCCTACTAATTGATAATCCATATCAATCGAATCAATTTCCATATTACTTGCTGCGCACTCAATCAGGAGTGTGACAGTCTTACCTACACTTGAAAATGTTTTACTAACGCACTCAAGATTGCTTTTAGATGCAAATGTCAATGTTACATCTGGTGATCCACCACTATCAAAAGCACTATCTAAATAGACCTTTACAGTCACAGCAGATGATGCTTTATAAATCATAGTAATTTTTGAAAACCTTTTTTGCATATCTGGCATTTCAAAATCAAATCTTTTTGTTCGTACACTTGCTGTTGAAGTCACAGCAGAGCCAGTATTGATCTCTCTCACCTGCTGAAGAATAGAAGATTCACCAGTATATGCCTGAGTGATTTGAGGTCTAAAGTTGTCATTGATAACAAAGTTACTCCTGTTCACTGCTGCTGCTACCGTTGCTGTTCCCAACTCTCTTTTTATCCAACTTCCATTATCCATATTCATCACATACACATTGACACCATCATTATCTGGGAGAAAGAATAGTTCATTTTCTATACCATCATAACCGATTGCAGGCTTATCTAATGTAAGTGATTGGTATGTATCTCGAATATTAAATGACAATTCTCTTGTATTATTAGAGGTGATTGAAAAAATACCCTGTTTATTTGCACACACCAGACCTAATGGTGTTTCAAAAACAGCGTGCTTATGCTCTGCACCTACCCCTACGAATACTCTCTCTACCTGATGTCTTAAATTATAGACATAGGTATTTCTTGTTTTAAATACAAAAATTTTGCCACGATACCCACAAACTTTAATAATCTCATCACCATCATTTGTACCTACATCAAAATATCTACTAGGAAGAATGACATCCAACTGAAATGGATCTGTAAAATACACTCTATTCTTTTCTCTTAATGTTTGATCGTTTTCATCCACCGTATCTACATCAGCATAATAACCTCTATTATTCACCACTGTAGATGTATTCCACTTTAATTCTTTAAGGTTTGTTTTTGCTGCTCTTCCAGTTAACGAGTTATATGTAGCCAGTTTCAATCCATCGAATGGCAGATACCATGTTGCTACTTTTACTGAAGATGCAGCAACTGCATATGCTCTTGCTCCACTGATCGTAAACGCATTTGTTTCATTAATATGATTCACCATTGTGATATTTGAACTACTATGACCTGTGGATACTTCTCTATCAGCAGCAATAGAAACAGATTTAATATTTCCAATTCTAGTGCAGGTTTTTCCAATAATTGGGAACACATCTGATGTTTGATAAGCAGTCTGACCTTTAGAAACGAATATTAATTCATCCGCAGAAAATCCATTAGGAGTATCTATTCCAAGTGTTAAAGTATTTCCTGATTCAGAAGCTATATTAGCGTAATGATTTTGAGCAACATAAACGCCCATGCAAGGAATCCATAACCCATTATTATTATTCTCACTATTTACTAACGAGTTTGCTGATTCCGCTAAAGGACTTTCCTTAAAGCCACTATCAATGTCTAATGTTTCTACTAAATACCAATCTACATCACCTTCTGGCTGCCAATATACATTAATATTAGTAATTCTTTCATTCAGGTTTGCTAAAGAAGATCCAGTATATAATACTACCTGTATTCCAGGGCAAGTTGCACCATTATTAGGAACAGAATCATAAGACTCTATTCCAATATTCCCTTTATCATCTCTTGCCAGTTCAGATTCCTGAACATAATCATAAACAAATGTGACTGTATATTTGTCGTGTGTTTTAAATGTATCATTACTCACATCGTCTAATAGTTTTTCATCTACTTCGCTAGTACCATCTGGGTAATGAATATATAAACCAACTTTTCTTGCAGAGTTAACCTCATTGCTCTGATCAAAAGCATAATCCATCCTCACTACAGTAGGAGGTCGCAACCTTGCATTTTTTAATTGCCAGCTATTTACAAGTGCGTTCATAGGTGGAGGGCGAAACGCATATCCAGTAGTATAATTAGATGAGTCTGTATTACCTACATACCCTCTCTTAATATGACCATACCACTTTGTATTGTTGGTAAAGCTACCATCTGAGATACGCAAAATCTGATTGTGTACTAAAAAGTCATAAATAGGAGAGGATGTCCAATTTGTAGTAAGATCAATCCAACTACCACCTGTACCTGTTGAGTTATCTTGCCTTTTTAAAACGGTACCATTACCAAAAACCCACCATTTAGTAGACACATCTGTGTTTTGAGCAGTTTTTTCAGTACGATATAATAATAATTCAGTCTGTACATCTGTTATCACAGCATTTGCACTGACTGTTTGTTCACCATTTGGTCTTTCCAAACGACCTGGCTTTTTATTTACTACCTTTTCAAAAGCAGTATATTGATTTTCAGCAAGGTCAAACTCGGATTGATTTGTTACTAGACCACCAGAGAAGTTTCTTATCCGTAGTCTTGGCATTAAAAATCCTTGTATGCAATATTAAATGTAGGCTCTCCTGCTCTCCTTTGACGATCCATTACTACTTTTTCTTTCCATTCATTCCATTCATTTTTGAAATATGGAATCATATTAATGTCCCGCAACCTCTCCATTACCTTCCAAGCACCATAATATATCAGGCATTCATGATACCTAGAATCCAACAATGGCACATCTGAATCTCCAGATAACATTGTAGGCATAGCGTAATAATACACTTGTATTGTTTTTACTTCAGTAGGAGCAGGGAATAAGTGCAACATACTTCCTCTAATAAAATAACCGTATGAAGAGGGCATGTGTATATCAGAAATCTCATCTTCAATATTGTAGATTTGATCATCACCTATTCTTGTGACTTGATTATCATCATAGTCTACTCGATAAATTCTTATCATATTTTTCAGATTTGAATTTGAAGTTCCACTTGCTACTGCAACACCATTTTCTCTCAATGACCAATGTGTCGTAGTATAACTACCTTCATCATACATACGATAACCAGAAGTGTTTGCTGTAGTGTCCCTGTTACCAGTTGCTAAAAACAAATTTGCTTCATCTGCTAGAATTGACTGACCTTTATTAATTAAATCTGTCAACACAGCATCTGAAACAACAGAAGTTTCATCTACTCCAGTAATGTTTCTTATCTCAGTTCTTAGTTCGCTTAATGTCATAATTCCCCATAAAACGGGGAGGGTTTGCACCCTCCCCGTTTTAACTTACTGATTACAGATCAGTCCTTGCGGTTATATACTGTATCACTGCATAGTCTTTGCTGTCAAATGTGCTTAAACCAACACCATAGATTTGACCTGCTGCAATACCAAGTTTGTTTCCATAGTCAAAGGTTTTTTCAACCCAGCTCATTTCATCAACCTTAGCATGACAAGCAGCTCCAGCTCCAAGAAATAAGTTTCTGGCAGCTTTTATAGCATCACCTGCACCAAGATCATCAGCAGTAGTGATTCCTTCATGCTCATGTACTACTACACCGTCATACACACCTAAAGCACCAGAGAAGATTGGGTTATCTTCACCACGAATATTTGCATATTGCTGTGCATTTCTCCATGTGGAGTTTTGTGCAAGATCGTATGCAGCTTCTGGATGGAGAAGTAAGACGAAATAGTCCTTACCATCAACCCTAATTGGCTTCATCTTGTAACTCTTTGTAGTTCCAAGCATTGCCATTTTCTTTAGCTTAGAAATATCTTCTGGAGTTGCAAGATCAGCAGCAGCTAAATCAGCCTCTGGGTCTGAGTCTGCATATACTGAACCTGAAGCATCTGCTCTTAGATATGCGCCAGCACCTGAAGTTTTGGTAAGCGCACTAAAAATCTGTGCATCATGATCTTCAGCATACTGTCTCTTTAACTGTGCAAGAGCCTCAGAACGGAAGTTATAAAGCACCTTACTGTCATCAAAGTTACCTGCATTGATGATACCAAAACGTCTTTGGTTTGTGGTTACAGTGACCTCATTGGAAGTAATGTTTTGCTCATTACCTTCTAATGTACTATCACCTGTTTTTACTGTTCCTGTGTAGCCAACCATGCCAAAGGTCATATCTTTACCTTTGCCTTCTGGCATGCTTTTAGAAACAATCATTGATTCAAATGTGTCCCCCATGAACTTTGAGAAATAAATCTCTTTTCCAACTTCGTATGCAAGTTGCTTCGCCCATCTGGAGACATTTAAGCCTGTGTCCCAGCTCATTTTTTACTCCTATGTTATTGAGGAGATTCCATCAAAGCCTTCATACGGACTTCTTCAGGTAACTTATTCCAATCTGCCTGAGAAATAGCATCAAAATCAATCGCAGTTTTATTCCCACCAGTAGCATTAGATAGTGTAGTTGGCACTTCATCTGCTTGAGTGAGTTTTTCTGTTACTTGCTTGACACCTTCCGTTTTAGCTTTATTCTTCTCCTGTTGTATTGTCATAAGCATGTACGCATCTTCAATTTGTGCGATCCCACGCTCATCTCCGAATTTTGCAACAGCTTGGAGTTCTTCGTTGGACATCTCAGGGTGAGACTTAATAAAACTATCAATCATGTCCTGTTGAGCCTTTTTCATTCTACTTTCATTTATCTCTCTTTCTTGTACTTTACGCTCTTCAGCGAACTTGTTTTCTATTTGTTTAGAGATATGTGGTAGAATCGAATTAAGATCATACGGATCATATTCTGGCAGTTCTGGCTCTACTTCCTTTGGGGTAGTATTTGCCCTGATTTCATCAAGAGACTTACGCAGTTCACCAAGTTCGTTGGTCTGCCTGCCATTGAGTTCCTGAAGATTCCTATAAGACTTGTCTGTATTTGAAGCATACTCTACTAATTCATCAACAGAAGAAAATTCTCTGTCTCCGACTTTATAGTTTGTTGTTTCTTCTACAGGTGTCTCTGCTGTTTGCTCTACTACATTTGATTCAGGAGAATCAGTCGCTGTACCGTCTAATTCTTTAGCTTCATCTATGTAGTTTACTTGCTCTTCCATTGTACCTTGTCCTTTATTTCGGGGGTGTTACGAATCACGATTTATCCTCACCAGTCATCATTGACTGCATTTGCTGCGCTTGCATCTGTGCGGATCGTTCTTCTTCAAATTTCTCAAGGATTTCCCTTCCAGCATCCATGTCTGAAAGCTCTACATAAAGCGGGAATAAACTGGAAAACCCATTCCTGACAAGTTCGCCCACCTGCTGCGCTTTGGCAGCTTTCATTGTAGGTGAGTTCTCGCCCTTATCAAGAACAATATCAAATTCAAATTTTTCAAAGTTGGTAAGAAACCTGTTGATTGTCTCATTAATGACTTCTAATTCTTCTGGAGACTGTGCTTTTTCGGTTTCTGCACCAATAATTCTTTTAATCTTATCTGGAGTGTAAAATTGTTGCATATTCTTTAGTGCCTGCATCAAAACAGTGGTCTTGGTCATATCCAAGTTCTCCATCTGCTCCTGTAAGGTCATCATCCCCTGTCTGATTCTGGTCTGAGCTGCAATTCCACTCTCTTTTGTTGAAGTAGCAATACCCATCATTGGATCGGTAGCACCACTAATTTCTTTTGCATCAAACTCTGCTTTCTGCTCCATTGCAGCAATACTGCCTACAATAGATAAGTGAGAGTTCGACCATTGCTGCATAAAGTCTGTAATTCGCCCTTTAAAGCCAGGAATACCAATCCATCTACCTGTTGTGGAGGCTTCGTTCATTTCCTCTTGAGAAACCTTGTTTCCAGCAAATACACCACCACCTCTTGGTGATCTATTAATAATATCAAGCATCTGTGAACGTCTTTTATCTTTTTCTCGCTGTGGATCTTTCATATTCTCCACAATACCAAAGGTTTCTATGTAATCACCCATATCCTCAAAGTGATAAAAATAGGGAACTAAAGGAAACTCATTGTGCATGTATGGATTGTTCTTTTTTTCCTGCAATATTTTCATACCAGCAGATAGTGTAACGTAGGTTTTTGGAACTACCCTACTGATCACACCAAATTCAGTTTTCATTGGCATGTTTGCAGCTTCTTCCATCTCCTGTAATTCTTTTATTTGATTTTCTGCACTTCTTTTGCTTGAAAATCCTGTAGGAGAGATTCTTCCAGTAGCCTTATTAATAATAAAATGCTCTTTTTCATACTCTCGATTCCACATCTCAAGAACGCGAACCTTACGATGTGCGGGATCTAAGTGGTATGCAGGATTAATTGGCTCTGCATTACGATAATAGCTACCAATTTCTTCTCCTAACTCTGATGGAACATCTAAAAATGACTCTATATTCTCCATATCGCCTACTGCATCAGGATACATAGAGCGCAACTGATTCAGTGTCAGGTATTTGGTACGCGCTAAATAATTCCAATCTTTTGTATCTGGCGTTCTACATTCAGGATCAATATGCACATTTGCCCATGATTCTCTTTTTATGGTTAACTCACCATCATAGAATTTGCCTGGCTCAACGCAAACATCTATCCAACCCCGCCCAGTAATGACTCCATCCTTAAATACGCGACTAAATAAACTCTGTAACTTGCGATTTCTGTCTAAATGGTATAAAAGAGCAGTAGTAAGCATTGCTTCATTCTCATCATCTGACTCTATAGGTCGCGCTTTCCATGAAGAACGCCCCTGTCTTTCTACACCAGTCACTAAATTGACCTTTGGAAGAATAATATTTAACTGTAAAGGCGGTCTACCTTCTGCGCGTAATGTCTGTAAGTCTGCCTCCTCCCACTGACCAGTTCCAAAACTACCAGTATAAAATCTGGCTGATTCTTCTGCTGCATCCATCCAATGAGAATCATTCTCCAGCATTGCTTCAAAAACTTCATGTACTTCGTGTAAATTCATGCACTCATCCAACTTGTTCGTTTATTTTGTGAAAAACCCCAAAGACCGTAGTCATCACTAGGTTCGTTGGGAGAAAAGCTATCCTCGACATAATGAACAAGGTAACGCAAACAATCCATTGCGTGATCATTCTTTTTAACAGGTTCTTCGGGTAGATTCCTACTTTCAAATCCATGTTTGAGTTCCTTCCACTTATAGTCAACGATTTCTTCCACCAAAGGTTTCATATTTAATTTATTAAAAAACAATAACTTAGGGCGCATATTTTCATCGAGCTTTAAGTAACTGGACACTCGCTCAAACCCAGCACGCTTATCGTTTTTTGCTTTTTCCCACTCAATCCCATAATCATACCACTCATCTGCGACACTATTTCCATCTCTTTCTGTTCTGACAATACTGGGATCTGCTAAAAATGTATAGTCCACACCACTTCTCAACCTTCTTTCTACCTTTGGAACTAACATTTCAATGGTGTGTTCTGACTCATAGATCAAATCATAGACAAAAATCGTACCTTCTTCATCGGTAGCTGCAAAAAGAATGGAACTTGGATTACGATAGCCATAATCATACACCACATAGTGATTCCACCACTTAGGAATATCAAACGATTTAATACAATGAGACTCTTCTTTGAACTCAGGATAGACTAATCCCGCAAAATCATCCCAGCTACAGTATACATATCGGTTGACCCATTGATCTGGCATGGATAATAGATGCTTAATATAGTCTGCGGGCAAATGAGGGTTGTCTGAATACAACTTTACTTCATCATCGGTTTGTGGAGGGGGCATGCCAGGCTGCCAAGTCATCGTTTCAATGAGTCTGTAACCACCTTTCTTCTTATTCTGCTTTTCTTTATCCTTCTTCCATCTCTTCCATACCCAGTCATGACCTGCTGGATTACATGTATGAAAACTGCAACGCATGGCATTTTTTCTACGCATTTGACCCGCAGCAGCTATAAATGTTTGTTCGGTCATTTCTTCAATCTGATCAAAGGCAAACCACCCTAAATTCATTGATTTTATGCGTTGAATCGAGTCTCTGGAGTCATCCAACGCCATATATACGATTTTTGACCTGTTTTTAAAGATAATTTCTCGGTCTTGGGCGCGATGTTTGTCAATAAAACCCTGACCAAGATCGAGCAACTGGATAAGCGTAGATTTTTTAAACGAATCCAGTACCTTTCTACCCATTAAACCAAGATTACCCTGAAATGCAGCACTTTGATGGATTGCCTCCATGCACATTGCCTCTGTTTTACCCGTACCTAATGAACCTGCAAGCACCTGATGCTTACTCCATCCTGTAAATAAATGATACTCTTCCTGATGATCTAATGGCGATGTAGGATTTCCTTCACCATCTCTATAGGATATATTTACATCCACTAAGCCTGATTCCTATACCAAATCTCCCAATCAATGGGCAACTTACCAGTTTTATCCAAATGAAATAAATCTATGGCAAATTCTGTAGCCTCATTCGCCATAAATGAGGTTAACCCAAAGTTGGTGCGTAAATAGGTTTCAAATATGTCTCTTGGAGTCATAAATGCGTTGTCGCGGATGGCTTCTCGTTCCAATCTGCTTAGTTTATCTTCATCTTTTTTAATACTGCTGCCCTATCCTTTGGTGATGTGCCAGAAACCATCACATTTACCTGTGTATTCTGTTGATTGGTTCTATCTCTGTATTTACCAGGGTCATGCGCCTTTAGCTGGAAAATACGTTCTGTAACATTTCCAGCCTTTGCTGCTTGTGTAAATGATATTTTTTCGAGTTCATCCAAGCGTTCAGTTAAGAATCCTTGCTGTATTTCTTTGACCGCTTGCTGAAATGCACTTTGCTGCCTGTGTAAATGATATTTTTTCGAGTTCATCCAAGCGTTCAGTTAAGAATCCTTGCTGTATTTCTTTGACCGCCTGCTGAAATGCAGGGTCGCCTTTCATTGCAAATCTTACTGAAGCTGGGAAATAACCCATTTCTTTAGCTGCGTGCGATATAAATCCGTTGTTTGCGACTAAATATGCCAGAAACTTGTCCTTTTTTGCAGTAAAACGAGTTTTTAAGCCAGTCTCCTCTTCATATTCTGCAAGAAAATTCTTTAAGTAAGGATTATCTTGAGCATTTTTTGTAGCCTGCTTAATCACTTCCGTCTTTTTCTTTTTCGTTTTTGGCATATAAGTGTAACGAAAACATACACTTATAGTTCCCACAAGTCAAATGAACGCAAAAAAAAGCCTTTTAGGCATGAAAAAATATCTGGGGAGTAACATAGCACCCCCTGTCGTTTGTCCGCGCGGTGCATGGGGGGGGTGGGTTGACCGATGTAAAATGTCGCTTGTCGTTTCCACACCTTATAATAAAACCGCCTGGAATTTGCATAGCTTGTGCGCGCTAAGTATAATATAATTATGTATTTATAACGCGGTGCGGTGCGGTGCTGCGGTGTGCATACTCTATTACTTATCATTACTTATTATTACTTTTTATTAGGATTACCTTTTATAACTAAGTAATATTTATCTGCTCATGCGGAGCTATTAGAAACAGTTAACAAGGAGAAATATGAAGCTCACTAAAGAAGAATTAAAAAAATATGGCTGGGAATCAAACGCCCAAAGACAAAGAGTTCTTAAAGGACTAGCAAAAAAAATGGCTAATTATATAATGGACACTAGCCCAGCATTTAAAATTAATCAATAAACCTTTTTATAAGGAAAAGTTAGAGGGTGGGATAAAAACAAACATGAACAAACTACAACAATTAATATATGAGAAACTCACAGAAAACACGGGGAAACATTTTCTTGACTCAGGAGGATCAAACAATAGACATTGGCAACGCAACCAAGAAAAAACCATTGATGACTTTATTAATGAAGAAGAGCAAGTTTTCGGAGTTGGGTTTAATAATGAAGGCAAAGCAGATGAATTATTTAGGACGGTGTCTGTATTCCATTATTTAGCGGGTGATGGGTCAAATCTTGAATTAGATAAAATCTCAAAAGAATTCAACAAACTAAATGAATTGAATGATGAACTAGCAGATTGCGAACCGTATGGAGTTGGTGTAAGTGCTTGGGACTACCTTTCTGAATTTGTAGATGAA
>Ga0208899_1003520_pt1 | contig 10068 bp, 10 predicted proteins | sample VirMetDEL_Nov_24_FD_184518 | JGI IMG/M metagenome (GOLD analysis project Ga0208899, IMG submission 184518) | Aqueous microbial communities from the Delaware River and Bay under freshwater to marine salinity gradient to study organic matter... | ecosystem: Environmental > Aquatic > Marine >...
AATCATTATCTGTTAATTTTCTTTTAGAACCTTCCATATTAGATGGTTTACTAAAATATCTTGCATTTCTTCTATGTAGTAGAACGTCATCATCTACCATAAGATATCTTTGTTTACCTGCTGTTCTATAAATTATTTCTCTTGTCTTTGCAATTCCTATATCATTATCTACAACTAATAAATTTTTACCTTTAAATAAATGTTCTTCTTGTTTTTGTACAACAAATATAACCTTCTCTTTTAAAAAATCAGGTAAACTTTCAAAAAATATTTGTTTGTCGTGTCTTTTAAATGTAGGTATATAAATCTTATTCACTATCACCTCTTGTCAATAAGTTATTAAGTTTTTTGGGCATCCTGATATTTTTTATATCTATCCATTTGTTTTTCTGCTTTTTTATACGCTAAATCTAATTTCATTTTACTAGCATATTCAGTAAATACTCTACCTAACATATGGTCGTATTCGTGTTGAAAGATACGACTAATCATACCATCTAAATGACCTTCTTTTAAATCACCATTTTCATCTTCATACTTAACTGTAACTTTACGTGGTCTTGTAATAGATAAAAATACAAAAGGAAAAGTTAAACAACCTTCTTTCATTACAACTGTTTCCTCACTACTAGAAATTATCATAGGATTAAAACAAGTCATTTTTAAACCGTTTTCTAATTGTGGGTGATCGCCTAATACAAACATATTAAAAGGTAAACCTACCTGATTAGCAGACAAACCTATACCACCATATTTTTTCATTGCGTCAAACATTTTTTCTGATAGTTCTTTTCTATCTTTAAATCCTTCTTCTTTTAACATATCATCATTAAAAGGTGCAATTGCTGTTAACACTCTTGGATCAGTTGGTGGTATTAATTTTAGTTCTTTCATTGTATCTCCTATGTTTGCTGTAGTCTTGTAAAGTTCTTGTATTTTTCAAATTTTAATATGTTGGTAAATTTATCAAAAAGAATATCGCCTTTATGTGATATAATAAAAACATTTTCATTATTTAATTTACTAATAATTTTAAAAAAATCATCTGTGCCTTGTGCGTCTAAACTACTATCAAATATTTCATCTAATATTAATAGATTTGTATTAACACTATTTTTCATTTTAGCAATAGTTCTCCAAGTAAATAACAATGCAAGGTCTATTCTCAACTTTTCACCTTCACTAAAACTATTGTAGTTAAAGGTATCTCTATGACGACTTTTTACTGTTTCATTAAATTCTTCATCTAAATGAAATGATACAAAGAAGTCCATTGCCTGTAAATACTGATTAATTAGACCATTGATAATAGGTATATACTTTTTAATAATATGTCCTCTAGCACCTTTATCACTTAATACTTCTCTTAATACATCTACATATTTTTTTTCATTGGTTACTCTATCTCTTTCAACTTTAGTTTTATCAAGTTCTTCTTTTAATTGTTGTAAGTCTATAGCAATTTGTTTGGTATCAGTTTGTTTGTTTTCTAATATTGATATTTCTTTGTGTATTCTATCACTATAATTGTTTAGTTCTTCTAATGATGTATTTACTTTTGCTATATCAACATATAAGTCTGATAGTTTTTTAGATATAGCACCAAAGTGATTAACTTTCTCTTCCATCTTTGTAACTTCACCATTTAATTTCTGTATACCATCTTCTAATTCAGTTACTTTATTTGCTTCACTATTAATTTTAGTTTGTTTAAAATCTTTATCTATTGGTTGTGTACACGTATAACAAGTATCGTTATGTATAAAGAAATCTAAATTTTTCTTATGACTATCTAAATTATGTTCTATTTTTGTTTCTATCTTTAACAATTTTTTTAGTTTATTATCAGCATCTTCTTTGCCTTCTAATTCTTGTTTAAATGAATTTATTTGATTATTTAATTCTTCTATTTTTGTATTGTATTCTTCTTTTGCTTTTGTTTGTTTTTCTAACTGTATCTTTTTATCATCAATATCATTTGTGTTTAGGTTTGATAAAGATTGAAAATGTTTCATTTCTGTTTCGTATTTTGTTTCAATTAAATCACATTTATGGCGTACATCTAATATTTCTTTTGACAATTGACCTTGTTGATCTCTTAATATTAAATCCATTTGTGTAAATACTTTTACATCTAATATTTCTTCAACTACATCACGTCTATATCTTGCCTTCATTTTCATAAAAGGTTCATAAGAAGAAGACCCTAATATAACAACTTGAATAAATGATCTATAATTTAATTTCATTATATTAGTTTCTAAATATTTTTGATAGTCTATATTTGAAGCATTCTGATTTATCATTTCACCGTTACAATATATTTCAAATAGATTAGGTTTAACACCTCTTTTTATTCTATATTGTTTTGTACCTACATCAAACTCTATTTCAACCTCACAATCTGATTGATTGATTGTGTTTATCATTTGTTCTTTTTTAATTATTCTAAATGGTTTATTAAACAACGCCCAACATAATGCGTCAAGTAAAGTTGATTTGCCTGAACCGTTTTGTCCTATGATTAATGTGGTAGGTGATTTTCTTAAATCTACTTCTATAGGTGTATTGCCTGTAGATAGAAAGTTTTTATAACGTATCTTTTTAAATACTATCACTCGTTTGCCTCAACATATAATTCTTTTGTAACATCTTTTAATTTTTTTCTATCTAAATCGGTATCTATTTGATCTATATAGTTATTTAAAAATGTCATAGTATCTTCACCTTGATCTAATATATCTGATCTTACTGTTGTTTTAATATCAACAGGATCTTCAACTATTTGTAGTTCGTGGATATTTGTTTTATTGTAAAACTTTTCAACAAATTTATTATACATTTCTTCATTTGTTTTATGTGATACAAACAATTTAACAAAACATTTTTCATAAGGTGTTAAATCAAAATTAGTATAATCTGTTTCTCTATCATCATATATTATCTTTTTGAATATAGATAAAGGATTAGGTATTCTTTCCAGTTCTCTTGTTTCAGTATCAAAGATGTGAAATCCTTTAGGACAATTATAATCTGACCACATAATTTGATATTGTGTTCCTAAATAATAAATGTGACCATCATCTGATTTTTTATGAAAGTGACCTGATATAACCTTTTCAAATCTTTTAAATTGACCTCTTTCTAAACCGTGATCATTTACTACACCTTTGTGCATTTCAAAACCTTTAATTTCTAAATGACCAAAACAAATATCAGCAGTAGCATTGTCTATTGCATATATTGAATCTTCATAATTATCATCACATATCCAAGGTAAAAATAACATACGACAACCACCAATCTCTACTTCTTTAGGACCTGTGTATATCCAAGGTTCGTTTTTGCCGTCAAACGTTGTAACAAGTTGTTCTATTGAGTTAACTTCGTTTGTATTTTTATAATAGGTATCGTGGTTACCTAATATAACGTGTGTGTCTATTTTTAAATCCCATAATCTTTTCCAAAACTTTTTTTGAAAATTATGAGCAGTATTAAAATTAATAAATTTTCGTCTATCAACAACGTCACCTAAATGTATTAAAGTATCAATTTTGTTTTCTATGAGATATGGAAAAAATAACTCATCATAAAAACGATTTTGATAATCTATAAATGCAGGTGAATCATTACGACATCCGAAGTGTGTATCATTCAGTAACGCAATTTTCATAACCCATAAAGTAATCTAAACTAACTTTACTTGTTCTTTTCCTTTTCTTTTTTTTCTTATTGCTGTCTGCTATTTTCTGTTGTTCTTCAATAGGCATATTCTTTTTAAGAAATTCTGTAAATTGATTTTTAAACTCTTTGTCTTCACCAGGTTGTAAAGTCATATCATCATAATTAGACTCTGTAATAAGTCTGTTTTTAATAGTTACTTGTTTCTTCTCTTTCTGTATTCTTCTTACAAAAGCGTAATAGATGATTTGTGTAAAGTAAGCAAAAGGATTATTTGATTTTGATGGATTAAAGTTATCCAGATATTGTAAACAGTTTTCAATACCATCACTAATCATATCGTCCCTAAACGTATAGTTAATAAAATTAGGTCTGTATGACAAATGATTCGCAATCTTTAAAAAACAACTACCAATATAATCTGTTACTGGCGGTTTCTGTTTCTTTTCTTTCTTTGCTTTATTTACAGACTTTCTGTAAAGTTTCATTGCTTCTAAAAATTCTTTATTATTTACATAATGTTCTGATTTTTTCTTTGTCTTATTCATAATATTAATATATCACCTTTCTTTAAAAAAGTCAATGTTTAAAGATTAGCATTGACATTTTTTCTTTTTTATGTATAATGGAGCGTGTAGCGGGGAATTGAGGGATAGAGCTATAGATATTATTATTAATGGATAGTTTTATCTTCATCATCTTCATCACCAATTTCATCAAATATTTCATTCATTTTCTCATTTTCATTATCTGTTAATCTCTGCCTACTATAGTTTTGATTTCTGACAGGAACGGGTTTTTCTTCTATATTATTTGATATATTCATATAACTACTTGCCATTTCTACAGACGCATTAGTTATTGTTATAATTTTATCTTTTGGAATAGTAATAATTTGATCTGGAGTATAAGAACACCACTTAATTAATGCCACATAATCTTTGAATCCAGTCATTGTCATTTGAGGTACGTATTTAATTAACAATGGTTTAGTTAATCTCATTAAGTTATGTGATTCAGGCAATTGATTATCGCCTGTAGGTACAGCAGTTACAACATCTTCGCCATTAATCAACTTAATGATTTTTATGTTATGTGGTGGTTGGTGCATATTACTTTAACTCCACGTTATGAATTTCATAATTAAAATCTTCTTCATTATAGATATTTATTCTTTCTCTAAAGTGTGCTAATGTGTAATTCTCTTTTTCATTGTAAGTTAAATCATCTGATATATCATACAAAGTAGCACTTGAATTATTATCTTTTAACCGAAGACCACGTCCAATAGATTGTAAATTCCTAATCCTAGACTTTGAAGGACTAGCAAAAACAATGTTATGTAAATTACGAATGTTGATACCAGTAGAAAAAGTGCCGTAACTAGCAATAATAATAGCCCCCTCCGACTTTTCTGTAATGAAACGAATCTTTTCACGCTCTTCTGCTTCAACACCTCCATAAACAAAGAAAACTTTTTTATCATCAGCTTTCTCCTCGATTAATTGTTTAAGTAGCATTCCGTGTTTTTCAACGTACTGAAACAGACATAATGTATTACCTGGTAAAGATAAACATAGATTGCGTATATATTTATTCCGTTTTTCATTAGAAACGAGATAATCCATTTCTTCTTGGTATGTTTTATCTTTTAAAAAGTGTCTAGCAGTTTTATCGTGTTGTAATATTAAACAGAATATCTTTAAGTCAGCAAGTTGTTTTTTTTCTTGTAATTCACTTGTTGATACAACTTTATTTACAGTACCAAACAAACCCTCTAATACAAGTTTATGTGTTTTAGTACCATCTAAAGTACCTGTAAGACCAACTCTATATTTACATTTTTCAAGTTTATTCATTATCTTACTTAATGAAACTGCTTTAAATAAATGTGCTTCATCACCAATTACCATACCAAATTGTTGAAACCATTTTTTAGGTAAATTATAGATTGATTGCCAAGTAGATATAATAACTCTTTTGTTTGTTTCTTTATCGTGTCCTTGATATATTCTATGTACGTTACGATCACTATTATAACCGTAATCTTTAAAGTCTTTAAATAATTGTTCTACTAAAGATGTTGTTGGTACAATAATGAGTATCTTATCTTGTTTACTTTCTTTTAATCTCAATAAATTAAAGATTAACATTAAGTATATAATTAAAGATTTACCAGAGGCAGTAGGAGATAATAATAAACATCTACTCTTTTTAATAGAGTGTACAAATGCCTCTCTTTGATAATCTCTTATTTCTATTTTAGGAATTTTAAGTGCTTTTAAAAATCTATCTATTTCATCTTCTTTTACAGATACATCTTTTATTTTAGTGCCATCTACAACTTGTACATCATTCTTTTTACACCAATCTATAATGTAAGGATAAAGTCCTGCATAGATTTGACCTGTTGCATAACTGAATAATCTAATTTTACCGTCCCAAACTCTACTACGATATTGAGGCATAAACTTAAAACCAGGTACTTCAAACGTAAAGTATTCGCCAAGTTCTCGTCTTATATCTGCGTCTGCTTCTATTTTTAAATAGACTTCGTTCTTCTTATCTATGATGAGGTAACGTGTTGTGGTCATTTTTAGATAGCGCCACTAGTAAACTTTCTCCAGTCTATAGCGTTCTTTATTGTAAAAGTTCTATTAGAAATTTGTCTAATAGTTCTATCTAAAAAATCAACTACTGTTTCCAAGTATCTTACTTTTTGAGCTGCCTTTTGTACTTCTTCATCTGCTTCAATATACTTGTCAACGTCTTGTTTTAAAATTTTTAGATTAAAAGGTTTTTCTTGGTAGATTTGTGGGTCTGATTTACCAGTATAATATTCCCATTTAAATAGTCTTATTGTTTTATAGTCATCTTCAGCACGAGTTAATAACAACTTAAACTTTGTTAAGTGTTTCATAAACTTGTTGTGTAGTTGAGGTGTTTTTAATGATTCTAAATCTAGTTCAGTATCATTAATTTTTAAGTCTTTGTCTGCTAGTTCTTGTAATTGTTCTAAATCCATAATAACTCCATTATATCACAAAACTGTCAAAAAATCAAGTTTATGATGTAGTAATACTTGTTCTTCCTGCGTTTGTATCCGCAAAATCGTATAGTTTATAATCAAAGGTTACAGTTGCTGTTAAGTAATCTGTATCACCTGCTTGTTGTGTGTATTGTAAACCAGATAATGATATAGGAAATACATCACTAAATCTGACATCTACAACGGCATTGTTTTTACTTGTTAGTATTGATAGTGTTGCGTCTGAAAATATACCACCTTGACTAGGGGCAGCAAACTTTGATCGTCCTGCGTCACCCAATACACTATTTTTAGACGTAGGAAATCTATCTTCACCTGCGTCAAGTAAAGTTTTAAATTCTGAATATCCTCCAGGAAATCCTAATCCTCTTAACCAACCGTGTATCTCTCTATAGTTCTCTAGGTTTTCATCTACTAAAAATGACATAGACAATCTATCGTAAGATAATTTTTCACCAGGTAAAGGTATATCTCTAAAAGGTGTAGGTTGTGAATAATTGTCTGCTAATGATACGCCTGGTAGATTTACTGCTGTACAAAAATATTCTACTTTAGGAAGTTTAAGTATATTAAATTTAAACTTTGTAGGATCTGCATAATCCAGTTTAGTAGGTTGTCTATTGTAACTATTTGTAGTAGTCATAATACTATTTATATGTTATCTAGGAAGTGTTCCTGACTCACCTAGTTTCTCTATTGCTTTAATAACTGAATTTATATTTTCTGGTTTTTTACAAGGGTTTTCTTCAGTAGATTCTTGTAATTCTTCACATAAAGGTACTTTTTCATCTACTTTAATTTCTTCTACTTCACACGCATTAACCCAAGTAAAGATTAATAATATTGCTAAAGTAATAACAAATATGTAGAGATATTGAATTAATATTTTTTTCATAATGGTATTTAGGGCATAAAAAAAGGGCGACTTTTGAGGGTCGCCCTTTTAGATATTGGTTAAACAACCAACCTTACATTATGTTAGCAACTTGTACTCTTTGGTAATATCTGTTTGAGTTAGCATTACCTGAAGTGTTAACAGCTGCAACAGCACCTGAAGCGGCACCAGTTTCAGCAAATGGGTTCGCAACTAGACCATATCTAGTTTTGAAACCGATTTTAGGTTGGAAAGTGTCTTGTCCAACTGCTCTTACCATTTGTAGTGGCACGTATGGGCAGTAGAATATACCAGCGTCATAAGGTGAAGTACCTTTGTAACCAACTACGTAGTATTGTTTCGCAGCTGAGTTCGCTGAATATGGATCAATGTACACTTTGTATCTTCCGTTTAATGTACCAGCAAAAGTATTACCAGTGTCATCAACGTTTAGATTGTTGTTTAATGCAGGAGTGTAATCTAAAACACCAGCCATTTGAAGCGCACTAGCAACGTCAGCAGAACAGATAATCATATTACCTTTTCCTCTTCTTGTTCTTTGTGCAATTCTATTAGCATCTCTCTCTAATTGGAACATTAATCCTTTGAATCTCTCAACTGACCATCTTCCGTTTGAGTCTGTGTCTAAATCAAAAATACCAGGTGTAGTTACGTTAGTAGCAGCACCCTTTTCTGCATTGATGTATATTGTTCTAACAACTTCTCTATTGATTTCAGCAAGAATTTCAGCAGATAGAATATTTGCTAATTCTGTTTCTGCGTCTAAACCGTGGATCGCTTTTAAGTCTTGTGCAAGTTCCATAGTGTATTCTGCTTTAAGAGCTCTTGATCTAGCTGTTACTGTTGATTTCTCAATTGAGAAAGCCATTTCAGCAAAAGCGTTACCAGAAGCATCCCCTAATGCCTCAGCCGTAGCTGTAGTCATACCTTGACCTCTTGTGAAGTCTGTAGGAACAGAATCGTTCAATACTGCTGGGTTAGTTCCTCTTTGCTCTGTAGCACCTGATGTGCCTGCGTCTGATGATGAATCACCAGCAGCATTTCTACTAGAGAAGTCTGTATCCGCTTCATCAAATAAAGCTTCGTTTCCTGTTTGTGAAGTGTATCTACTTCTCATTGCAAAGATAAGTCCAGTTGGACCAGTCATTGGTTGTACACCAGCGATATCGTATGCGATAAGATTAGGCATTGCTCTTCTTACTAATGAGATCAAAATTGGATCCCAGTTAGCAACTGCACTACCTGTAGAGTTAGTAGGAGCAGCTTCGTTTAAGAAAGCAGCGTCCTCTTTCATTGCTCTTTCTTGGTTTTCCAAGATAGTAGCTGTAACGGCACGTCTGTAAGAATCCTGAACCTTAGGTAGATCCGGGTGTTCTAGGACAGGCTGCCATTTTTTTTCGTATTGTTCTGATAAATACATTTGTTTTTATCTCCCTATTTTGACAACTTAATGTCTTTTGTTTTACTTATAGCGGCACTATAAGCAGCCATTGCATTACTTAAATCCTCGTTTAAAGGACTTGAGTCTGCCGCCACATCATCTATCTCACCAGAAGAGTCTTTTTTGCCAAAATAACTTTCTTTAATAGTAGATACTTTGCCTCTAAAGTCTTCTTCGTTTTTATAGTCAATTTCTTCAGCAAGTTTATTAAACTTCTCTTTTTGAGTTTCAGCAAGTTCTTTAGACGCCTCATCAATGATAGATTGTCTAATATGTTTGCCGTTCTCTTTAGATAGTTCAACATTCTTTTCAATTGATTCGTTAAGTTTCTTTTCTAACTCCTCAATTTTTGAAGCTTGATCTTCTAACACATTATATTTTTCGTCTGGAACATCAATGTAGTGATCTTCAAATAGTTTTTTCAAACCACTTATGAAGTCCTCAGCGATTTCGCCTTTGATCCCTCTTTCTAAAGCGAGTTCGTTTTCTTTCATCCACTCCTCTACCACGTATGATAGATAAGAGTCAACTTTTTCTACTAACTCATCTTTAGCTTTAGAAGTTTCTTCTTCGAATTTTTTGTTGTAGTCTGCTTCAATCTCTTCCGCAATGTCTTTTACTTTAGACTTAATCGCAGCTTCGAATACAGTAGCAGCCTTTTGTTTAAATTCTTCAGATAATGAATCATCTCCAGCAACAAGAGCATCAACGTGTTCTTTTACGTCAATTTCTTCTTTCTTGTAAGAAGCTTTCATATAGCCTTCCTCTTTGTCTTTTTTCTTTTCCTCAGAGTCGTGCATAGCTTCTTTCTTTTCCTTCTCGTCTTTTTTTTCAGAATCGTGTGACATTTCTTTCACTTCTTCTTTTTCCTTGTCATCTGAAGACTCTTTTTTATCGTCTTTTTTGTCAAGGTATTTTTTTAGACCAGCAGGTAGTTCGCCTTCTTTGATTTCTTTATCTTCCGAATCTTTTTCAGAATCTTTTGACTCACCTTTAAGTTTT
>Ga0208899_1003521_pt1 | contig 10066 bp, 11 predicted proteins | sample VirMetDEL_Nov_24_FD_184518 | JGI IMG/M metagenome (GOLD analysis project Ga0208899, IMG submission 184518) | Aqueous microbial communities from the Delaware River and Bay under freshwater to marine salinity gradient to study organic matter... | ecosystem: Environmental > Aquatic > Marine >...
TTAGTTGATCTGCGTCATCTTTATTGCCTGTGAGTATAGCACCACCATGTCCAATTTCCAAACGTTTACTATGTCCAAAACTTAGACATTGCATTTGACCTGTACGGTACATATCTTTGTCAAAACCTCTAGCACTATCCCAAATAGTTGTGAGTCCAATTCGATATTCATATTCCCATTCAACTTCAGTGTCAAGATGATATTCTATACCAAGTTTGTGAAATGTCATTGGAATAGAAAGATAATTTCTATAAGGTATAGTTGCTATGCCAATACCTTTCAGTCTCAAACACAATTCAACTGCATGAGTGCAGCAATCTGTTAATACAACGTGAGGTGACCCAGTGTATTCACTGAGTGCAGTTTCAAATTCAATGAACTTTTCAAATCCCACGATTGTACCAGGCCCATGCATGTTCTATAATATCATCAACATGATATTCATTTTGCCATTGACATACGTCATAAAACTTTTTATTATTTGCTACAAGTGTATCTGGATCTCCTGGCCTTCCTGGACCTTCAACCACCACACTAGGTTTACTGTCGCTTACTGAACAACACTTTCGAAGTATTTCTAAGTTACTTGCTCCCATCCCTGTGCTGAGATTGTAAAATCCAGTGCTAACTCTTGGTTCGGTGCAATAAAAGTGTGCTTTTGCAATATCGTGTACATGCACGTAATCTCTTATACAGGTTCCATCTTCGGTTGCTAGGCCGACACCATTTAATGTAAACTGTTTTTGTTCTTTAATTGCTTCCATGATACGTGCAATGATGTGTGTTGCGGCTTTTTCCTGGCCGTGTCGACCTTGAGGATCAGCACCAGCGGCATTGAAATACCGTAAACCAACATAGTTCAGTCCGTATGCTTCACTGTAAGTTTCTAACAGTTGCTCGACCATGTGTTTGCTTATGCCATACGGTGATATTGGCAATTTAGGATCTTCTTCTGAAATTGGTATTGCTATAGGATTTCCATAAACTGCGGCACTGCTACTAAACACAAATTTAGGATGATATCCATATTGACACAGATAGTCAAGTATGCGTTTTGTTGCAATAAAATTGTTTTCGTAGTACTGACTTGGGTTTTTTATACTGGGTCCAACCAAACTTGATCCTGCACAGTGTATTATACTATCAACATGTGCATATTGTTTAAGTGCATCTTCTGATTCAAATGAATCATGTATGACTGTATCAACAAAAGGTTCTAGTCTTGTAGGTAGGTTATTTCGATCTACTACAATTACTTCCCAACCCTGTTCTTTAAAGTAGATTGCAGTTTGCCCGCCTATGTAGCCTCCGCCACCTGTAATTGCTACTTGTTTCATTAGTCCTCAACCTTTACAACCTGATACTTTGCACCAGCAACATGATCTCTATATCTGTTGCCTGTACGTAACCATTGTTCACCTTTGCCTTCCATTATATTAACTATTCTGTCAATAGTACCATCAGTCCAGTCGCTTATCAAGCCCATGTTGTGATGTGCCTCTTTCAATAGGTTACCTAATTTTACTTCAACATCGTCAATACTCCAAGGCACATATAATCTATTAGGATCATTTGCAAAAGTTTCTGGAAAACTTCTGTATGCTGGATAAAGCACATTACAACCTAGTGCATCTGCTTCACTGACAGTGTTGCTTACCCAATCCTGCAATGCACAGTTAAACAATACTCTACTGTCATTGAGTATTTTGTAGTATTCATGCTTTTGCAAATTTTCATGTATTTCTAATATGCCACGTGCTTCAAGTTCTCTTGCCCGGGTGATATATTTTTCGTTGTTACTACGCAGTGGGCCACCTTGTAGTATAGCAAATGTTTGAGCACCTGGATGTTGTTCGCTATAACGTTCTACTAGATCCATAAAGAAGTCTGGTTGTTTTTCCTGATCAAATCTTGCACTAAAACATATTCTATTAGCACGTTCATGGAAAGGCTTTATCCGTTCGCCCAACCTTTCCTGAACTTCTTGCTTGCCAAATGCCAAGCCTGAGATATTGTATATAGGTGACTCCCAACCAGCAATCTTCATGTGTGCTACCATTTCTTCATTGGTAGCCAAGACTGTGGCAAACTCACATACCATTTTCTCATATAGGCCCATCCACTTGGACATTCCCCACACATGTACAAAATCATCTGGATCAATTGCTTGGGCAAGACAGCGTACATACACTCGGGGTCTTTGAGCAACAGGAATCTGATCCATAATATATGGAAGACTCTCTATGCCCGGCTGAAACATATCTTCAAAATAAATTACGTCTTCTCCAGTACACTCGCCATTACGCATCATTTGCACTAGATTCATAATCTGACTCATACCAAAGTAACTGCGTCCATGTGCATCTAGCACTTGTCCAACTGATATACTTTTTGAGTCATCAATTGTGGTGCCTGTAACATACACAACATCAAGGTTCCTTCGATCAAATACACGTCGATTCCATTCAGTTAGTTGTAGTGTGTAACGAGCTTCATAAGACTCAAGACCCATGTAGAAAAGTTTACGCATGTTTACTCCTTTTAAATATGCTTTATTGTATTACAAGTATATGAATATGTCAAGTATTTAGGTTGCCGAACTAATCATGATTAATATCATAACATAGAAAAAAGCAAACACAAAAACTGGCTTTGCATTTTCCATACGTTTATCGGTATGCGGTTGAGGCTTTATATAAAGAGAACCCATGTAATCTCGATCCCAAGCATCTCGCCTTGTATCTTGTTTACGTTGATCCACATGTATTGATCTTGGGTCTACTTCATTGTCTTCCAAACACATCGTTTACATTTTGTAAACAACGTACAAAGGTTGTACACTTTGGCATATCTTTAATGCGTTTTGCTCCAATGTAGGTACATGCACTACGCACTCCACCTAAGATTTCAGTTACGGTATTTTCAACTGCACCTTTGTGTGGCAGTTCTACTACTTTACCTTCTGCACCTCTATATCCATCTTTACGTGATCCATGTTTTTCCATAGCGGTATCTGAGCTCATACCATAAAATTGTACCTTACCGTTTACAACTTCACCTTCTGATTCATCTGAGCCCGCTAACATTCCGCCTAACATTACCATGTGTGCTCCTGCTCCAAATGCTTTTGCTACGTCACCAGGGTATACACAACCTCCATCAGCAACAATGTGTCCACCAATACCGTTTGCGGCATCAGCACATTCAATTATACCTGATAGTTGTGGGACACCAACACCAGTCATTAATCTTGTTGTGCATACTGATCCTGGACCAATACCACACTTAACTATGTCGGCTCCTCGTATGATTAGTTCTTCAGTCATTTCACCGGTTATAACATTACCAGCAATGATGGTTTTATCAGGATATTCATCTCTAAGTCTTGCAATAAAGTGTCCAAAGTTTTCATGGTATGCATTAGCAACATCAACAGTAATAAAAGGAATGTCTGGGTACATTGCTAACACTGCTCGCATTGTCTGATAGTCAGGTGCATCATCGTTCCATATGGCTGCAGTGCCTGTACAGACACTTACATATTGCATTTTTACGCCTTTAGCCTTTTGCCATTGCTCTAAACTATAGTGTTTACGTATTACTGTTAACATCTTGTGTTCTTGTAAAACTTTAGCCATTGAGAAAGTTCCAACACCATCCATGTTGCTTGCCATAATAGGCACACCAACCCACTGTTGTCCACTGTTATGAAAGTTAAAAGTTCTTTCTAAACGTACATCTCTACGACTTTCAAGTGTACTGCGTTTTGGTTTAAACAATACATCTTTGTAATCTAGTTTTATATCTTGTTCAATTCTCATTTAAAAGTCAACGTCTCTACCGTTTATATTGTAAGTTCCGTATGTGAAGCCTCGATCCATCTTTTCAATCTCGCTCATGTTATCACTGTCAATCCTGCGATTGGGATCTTGTTTCATTTGTTGTAGGCGGTCTTCGGCATTGTCTTTGCCACACACAGAGCACTCGCCTGATGCACCACCGCAACTGCCGCTTACACGTCGGCCTCTCAGGAGGCCTATACTCATTGCCAAGACCGTAATTAATAAGATTAGCAAGCATAATAAAAATGTCTCCATACTAGTAGGTTATGCAACAACCATTTTCTCTATCTTCACTGACTTCAATGGTTACTGCCCTTCCTGGGTATTTAGCAGCCACTTGAGTGTAGATATCATCTGCTATCATTTCACAACTTTTGTAGTCCAAGTTGAGTATGTCTTCTTTGTAGAGATTTTCCAACCAACGTTTGAATTGTATAAACTCAATATCTCTATCATTGTGAAATACTGCAATTGCTACACGAAAATGAAATATGTGTCTGTGAGGATATCCTAAAAAACTTACATCATATTCATCGCCAGTTGCTAGTTTTGGATCCTCTAGTGCGGCTGGATACTTGTGTATGCCTTCTTTTTTAAATGTTACCCAAATCTGTCTAGAGGCTTTGTCTTTTGCACTCTCGATTGCTTCACGTTCTTGATTTATCATTTTATCACCTCATCTTTAGAATAATCTGTCCAAGGAGTAAACGTTCTCTTGTCCATAAGTTCGTGTAAACTGTGTGTCCATACACCTGGATTGGTACTATCAAAGTCAATGTCATCTAACTTCAATGTAGCATTGTAGTTGAATTGCTTAATATATGGTAGTTTAACTGAAATCATGTTAATGAAGTTTTTGTATTCATCAAATCCAAGTTCTAATACTTCTTTAACATAGAATACATCATAGTCTAGTGTACACCAGTAATCTGCACTAAGCAATGCTTTGATCATGTTTTCCCAAGCAGTCCAGTCTGCATCGCTTTCAGGTGCAAAAGTGTGATTTGCACCAAAGTAAATATGTTCGCATTTGTGTTTTTCGTACTGTTCTTTTATACCAACCACATCTTGTATGCCAACAACAAACAGTGTTTTCATTCCAAATGCAGGAGTATGCTCTACTTCTTTACCAAGAAACCATTTTACGTTTTCGTGATCAGGACGTTCCATTATTCAAGACACTTTATAACATCTTCTACATTATCTACTGGATTAATCACTTCATCAGGTACAGTAACTAGCTCTTCAAATATACTATCAAAGTTCAGTTCTAGTACACGACTACTTGCATCTAGGTTGTTTACGAAAGCAAAACCTGTAGTAAGAGTTCTTAGTGTGAGATCTGGTCGATATCTTTTGAGTACATGCAATACTTTTTGTACATCACCATCTAGCAATACTATTGTGTCTTTATCTGAATGAAGTTCAATATTAATAAAATCACGTATAGCTTGCTCACAGTCGTTTACATTGTTAACAAGTGCTAGTTCAATCTTGTCACCAAAAGTTTTTTCAATCGTGTTGCTTGCAAAGAAATCATCACTTGTAGTCTCAACTATTTGTTGATTATCAAGCAACTTATGTTCTAGTGCAGGATTGTTGTCAACAGCAATAGTTGGTGTATTTGATAAGACGAACTGCAAATCACTGCCTGAGGCTATGCCAATTTGCAAATAGTTACGAGGATTACAGTTACGATGAAACCATTGTAGCCAAGCATTCTTTTCCATGTTTATATCCTTACTTTTAAGTTTTTATTATATGATACTTTACTTACACTGTCAATCAAATAGTGCATTAAATTGACTTGCACTGTTAACAATTTTCTTGCCAGTGAATCCTCTTGTTCCAATAATGCTATCCCAAAACTTACTGTTGTCTTCGATAACCTGCATGCTTTTTGCATAGTCACGTTTTTCAAAAATTTGTTCAACAACATCTCTAAACAGTTTGCGTTCAAATGTTTCGTGTACCAACATTCCTGGAAGTATACCTGCGTCATATCTTACATTTGCTTCTTGTACTGCTCTTATATGTTGCCAAACATTATGACCCATCAGCAATGCATAACTGAAACTATCCCATGAAGTTTTACCTTCTTTGCCGATCTTGTTTAGATCACCTGGTGCATAATGACAGATGTCTCCAATTGTTAATTTTGAACTTATTGGCGAATCTTCAAACTTTTTGTGTATACCATCACGTAATACAACATCACGGAAACTGTCTGTTCCATGTGCATACTTTTTATCATCAGCAGTGGCCTCCATCATGTAACTCCACTTGCCTCTGTCTTCTGTACGTAGATTGGTGTATACCTGTCCGTTTGCGGTTGCTAGAAATGGTGACGCACAATCAAAACTGATTGTAAAGTTTGAGTTAGCATGCCGTCTTATACTGCGTTGTACATCAGTTAATAAACATGCCCACTCTAGTTTGCTAGTACCTAAAAAGTGCATCCAATCATGTTGTCCTTTTTCCAACAAACCTTCGTGTATAAGTGTAACTAGACGTTTCAATACCAAATGCACATCACACATGTTTTGTCCGCCCATACCCCAACCATCAAATGGTCGATCATACTTGTCTGAACAAAAACCTTTCATGAGATCATACCAATGATCTGCTTCTGTGTGATTGGAACCTTGCAATACGTTTAATATTTTTAAGTCGCCACTTCTACTCTGCATCCAAAATTCATTGTTAAACAGAGTAGCATTTACTGCATCATCATAACTGTGAATGCCGCAGGCTTGACTTGCTTTCTTGTCTAAGTAAGTCCATGTTGGAATATCCATGGTCATACCATGTGTTGCTATGCCCATTTGCCATGCAATAACCTGTTCACGTTTCTTTTCACAGGCTTTGTCTTTTGGATCGGCCCAAGCACCTGGCCATACACCTTTGGCAATCTGGAATCCACCCGAGTCTGCAAGCATGATAGTGTCTGCTTCTCTGTTACGAACCATGTCTTCTTTGGGTACTTGTTTGTTAAGGTCCATATCAGCATGTCCTGCTGAATACAAACTATACTTGTAAGGAAACAATGCTTCTTTGCTGTTTAGCCAGTTCAGTGCTTCCATGTTTGGAATGCCTTTGGGCAACCTATCACCGATGATTTTGTTTTTGTCTGTGGCAGGAAAACGTTCCTTGCCTATATAGCCAGCATAGAAACTGCTGATAGCAGGCAAAAATACTGCATAGTCTTTCTGTTTCAGTGTTAGGTTGTCTTGTTCAATCATTACTTGCTCTGTGCAGGAAGTATGTAATCATAAACTGCAATGCCCGAATCAACTGTAATCTTTGTTGCACCACTGTCACTTATTCTCACAGTTTTGTCTCCTGTTAAGTTCATAATTGCTATAAACTGTTGTACTGGCCAACTCCATGTTTTTGTAAGTTTGCCACCTACGTCATGTTGGAACACAAAGTCACCTGCGTGTGTGCTATGATCACCAAACAAAAACTTCAAGTGCCTATCTTCTGTTTTGGTTTGGAATGTTGTTTCTTCAGCATTTGCCTGTGCCTGCATTTTCAATCTCATGATACTTGCAGTTGTAGGTTCAAATTCAATATCCCAAGGCACATCTTTCATCTTTACACCTTTGAGCTTTTCGTTAACAATTTCACTAACCATAAATCTGTAGTCATTTTTAAAATCACCAGCGGCATTTTTAAAGTGCAATCCAACTGGTGCTTGTTCGCCATTGCGTTCTTGTCTCTTCACAGTTATTTCTGCATTTTCTTTGTACTCGCCAATGTTAAGCAATATTTTTAATTTTGCTAGATTAGGCATACCAAATGTACCAATGTAATCTGCAACTGGTGTTGCAAACTTTGCTTGTAACACAACACTCTTATCTTCAGCAAGTCCATCAACTGCGGTTGCAGTATCTGTTCCTGTAATTTTAATTAGGTCAATGCAACCTAAATCATAGCTGTGTTCAACCAAGTCTAGTAGATAGTCTCTCATGTTTTCTTCTCCAGTTTATAAATCCATTATTTGAGCAAGTCCTTGACCGGCTCTAATCGTACTAAGCTCACCTGGTTTTTTAATTTCTAGCCAACTTATTCCGTTATCTAATTCATCATAACCTCTTGTAACAGAATCCATTAGTTTATAACCAACTTCTTCGCACAAAGCAGTCATTTCCTCTTCAGTAGTATAACAATAATACATATCGTCAACCTTGTCAAGGCCTTTTGGATAATCACAGTTATTGTAGGTAAAAATCACTGCTCCACCTGGACGCAATGCAGTGTATATTGATTTCAAATACTTTTTAATTACTTCAACGGTTTTACTATTAAAAAAGTCAATAGCAACAAAACAACCAATTTGTCCTTGAGGTAACTTGTGCATCGGATCAGCATGATTTTCGTTATATGAATACCAGTTAATACGTTTTGACATAATTTCATTAAAAAAATCAGTGTTAACCACACTTGGAAAATCTTCTTCTTCCATTATATATAAAGGAGTTCCGGCAACTATTTCTTTTGTAATTTCACCGTAACCTGGTTGTATTTGGCAACAAGCATACTTTGCACTTACATTATTTGTAATACGACTAATTAATATTTTTTTACTTTCTTCGTTGTACAACAAATCACTGTCTTTAAGTTTGCTGAGTTTTTCGAGTCTTGGCAAGTTACAATTTCGTTCATAAACCTCTTTGCTCTTTGCATAGTAAGGTATTGCATATTCATCGACTGTTTTTTTAATATTTTTCTTAAAACTATTTAGATCGTCATTCCAACTCTGTAAAATTTTCAGTATCTCTTGATGTTTGTTTTTCATAGTTTCTTTGAGTTTGTCATAATCATAATCGTTTGTTGCTAGATCTGTGCTGATTTGACGAAGTAGTACATCAATATTTTGAGAAACACTGTTCATATCGAGATTACGAACTAAATCATTGTATCTTACAATATTTCTTAAGTTATTTGATATTGTCATTATTCAAACTCAAATAATGTATTAAAAGTATTAGTGGTGTCTGTTTCACTTGCTAGGTCCCATTCAAGAACATGTAATAGGTTGTCTATCTTTTGGTCAACAACAGTTGCCTCCATAGCCGCATCATCAAAAGGCAAGTCTTTAAACCACTGTGGCAAGTGCATCTCATCTGTTGGATAGCCAATACTAGTCCAGTTGAGGGGATTTGTTTTCAGTTTGCACACAATAGTTTTCATACCATCTACAATACTTTGACTATAGTTGTCAGAATTCATCTTCTTCATAGTATTCCAGTTCATGCCAGCTCTTACGTGTCCAGGCATGTTTGCACGGCCTTCACGTTCTTCTTTCTTGCTATACATGGTTAGATTGTTAACACGTTTAGGAGAACCTTTTTCCCAAGCAGGTCGTTCTTTGAACTCATACTTAAAAGTCTTAATCATATCAATGATTTCTTGACGTTCAGCACCTGCAAGTACTCTGGTAAGCAATGTCATCAAGAAATCTTGTATAACTTTTGGAGTGTCTGAACGTTTAAGATCAAGACCCATGGCTTTTATCTTGCCTTGCTTACCAGTAACATCCAAACGTTTGCCTTCACTGTCAAAGATGTTTATTGCATAACGTTTTTTAGTAATAAACAGTCCTCTATCAGCAACACTTTCTCTACCGCCTTTGATTATAAGTCCATTGTCTCTTGGCACATGAAATGCTTGTTCCATAAATCTTGGCCAACTTTCATTCAGTTGATCGCTGATAGCATCATAGAGTTGGATGCAAATTTCTTTGTTCCATTCCATGTTGCCGGCTTCGACATCTTTTTTAACCACTGGCCATGCACTGAAGTAAACTGAATCTGTGTCTCCGTATATTACTGCTTCGCCAACATGATCGTATTTTCCAGTGATAGCCTCATTAACAAAACTATCCATGTGATGTGCAATTGCTCTGCCAGTTAGTGTGGTTGACTGACCAATGCGTTTATCAAAGAACCTACAACCTGGGTTAAGAATCGCACCATACAAACTGTTCAAGTTAATCTTTTTAACCAACTGACGTTTGTCTAAAAATTCTATTTCTCCAGGATCAGTTGCTTGTCTAAGGTTTGCCTGTATCTCCTGACGTTCTCTATACCAACGTGCTAATAAACCAGGTATAACACCTTCTTTTTCATACGTAAATATAGTGCCATTTGCACTTAGTATCCAAGGTTGATTACTATCAAATATGATTTTCCAAATCTCTGCGGCACTATGTACAGTTT
>Ga0208899_1003523_pt1 | contig 10065 bp, 13 predicted proteins | sample VirMetDEL_Nov_24_FD_184518 | JGI IMG/M metagenome (GOLD analysis project Ga0208899, IMG submission 184518) | Aqueous microbial communities from the Delaware River and Bay under freshwater to marine salinity gradient to study organic matter... | ecosystem: Environmental > Aquatic > Marine >...
GGGTTTGACATTCGCATCTTACTCATGGTTTTTTCAGGTTTCATGTGTCTTATTAACCTTTCAATGTAAATCACTAAAACTGCTATCGTAAAGACTACTGGTAAAAGTATCATCAGTCCACCATATCCGAAGCACCATCTTGTGAGTTTTCTCGCGGTAGTTCTCCGACATTAGTTGGTCTTTCAGTTTTTCTTTCGTCTCCACTTCTATCAGTAGGTAGGCTTAACATATTCAATGATTGGTTCAAAGTTAATATTCCCGAATCGTAACCCATAACTGCTCTCTGCATTATATTTAATGGGGTTTCACTATCCATAGCCTCAAACTTAATAGTAGGTAAATCTTGTTTTCTATATTCTATACCCAACAAGTCTAAATGCATCATAAATACTTTGGTTGCTGCTTCCGATAATATACGATGCATACGTGATATTGCTTGCACAGCCCATAGATTAGCGTTATATGTAGCAGCGAAAGTAGAGCCTTTTTCTTGCCCTGCGGCAACTCTAGGTACTTGTAGCACAGCCGCTATATCTGCGTTAATTGCATCTAAGAATCCTGTGTTGTTAGGAACTGAGTTGCCAACATCTACGTGATGTAGTTGTACGTAATGTGGTAGTACAGGTATTTGGTCGCCTCGCAGTCCCTCGAATAGAGATATAACCTCATCCATAATATGTTTTAATCTTTGCTGTTGTTCTGCGGGGTCTTGTATGTGTTCGATAGCAGATTTGTCAATTGTAATAAATTGTTTTGTCATAGAATCTTCTAGACTAATTCTGTTATTCATGCTATTGTATTTCATTCTGATAGGTTGCTTTAGTGACGTAAATCTACTTGCTCCCCACACACCGTATGTTCTACGTAATTTATTATCTGTAAACCAATTAGACCTTGCATCTATTTTTACGTGTAATATTTCTCTATTAGGTATTGCGACTTCATAAGATGTACCTTCTCTCAACATATATGTCGTAGCATTGATGATTGGGTTATCTTCATCAGCAACGAAGTAAGAACCTAAACCACCACGCTCATCAACTATGGTAATTTGTTTTACGGGTAAACTTTGTAGGTCTGTTACACCTACACCCTCTTTACCAACAATTTTGTTTATGTCATTTCCGTAAACCATGAGATTTCTCATAGCGTTAATCATAATGTCGTCAAACTCGATAGTATCTTCTACAAGTTCCTGTATAGCATTTCTAATACGGGCATTTTTACCTCGGCTGTAATTTATTTCGTAATTATTGGCTGTAAGAGAAACAGCACGAACAGCACCATTTAGTTCGGGGTCTAACTTTAACATGTTGTCATACAAATCAAACTCGTTGTCGTGGTTACTGTCACTTCTTAATCTTTCAGTATCTCTAACAATATCAGGAATACCTGCTACTGCATTGAATCCTTCTTGCATCATACCTACTCTTTGTCTCGCAATCATAGGGTTTGGTTCTTCTTCTCTAGGAAACAACCCGAATAGATTCCAAGGTCTACGCTTCTCGGCCATAATTCGCAATTTTACAGTTGGTGTTTAATGGTTTCGGTCTTTTTTTTATTTTTTTTACTTTTTTTGTAAATAATTAAACGCTTTACTGCGCTATTATTTTTATTTTTTTAATTTCTTCAATAGCATGTAGAAGAAAATACTATTACTAAGTATTATAAGACACAACCTTTCAGATAAATGTCATTGAAGAAATAAAATTAATTATTTACAGGCTTGCAGTACAACGGTTTTTTTATTTTGTTGTTTGCGAAAACAATGAAATGAAATAAGCAATCATTTAAGTACCTAGCACTTAACCCCTAATATATGCCTAATGGTGCAAAACAATACTATGCCGGTGGAAAAGATTTAATCGAGAAGTTTGCTAAAGACAGACATTGGTCGTCTATAACAGAGTTTGCGGAGTTTTTAGAAGAAATTGAGCCTTCTAGAAGTTTCCAAGCATGGAGAGGAGCAATAAACAGATGGATAGCAAAGGGTAACACCCTAAACAACTTAGAAGATTATGAAGATACTACTAAAACTTCTACTAGAATATATTATGACAAAACAAACGATAAGTATATTGCGTTGTTAGAATCACATGAAGGTATGTTAATCATAGATGGTGAAAAGCATCGTGCTATGAAAGAAGCATATTCTGATATTGGTGGTGGGCTAACTTATGAAGAAATGGCAAGAGAGTTCGATTTGCCCGCAGTTTATGTGAGTGAGTACATACGTGTAAACAAATGGAAACACGCTATGCAGCCATTTACTGATGAAGAAGTTATGATTAACACCTTAGATGATATGGTAGATAAGTTCTTAGACATTCGTAAAATGGAGATTCTAAAGAAGGCGGAGCAAAAAAAATGGCGACAAATAGAGAAAGACGCTGAGAAATATTCTGTCTTAAGAGAATCACTAACCGATGAGTTTATGGAGATACTATCTTCCCAAAAACCTGCGTCTGTAAAACGCAAACCTATGCAACACAAAAGTGATTACGCAGTAGTTTTATCTCCGACAGACTTACACTTTGGTAAGTATGGTTGGGTTGATGAAGTAGGGCAGCATTATGATTTGAAAGAAGCAAAGGCAAGAGTTCTTACAAAAACAGAAGAGTTATTGGCAAGATTACCTAGTCAACCGGAAAAGTTCTACGTTGGTATAGGTAGCGATTGGTTTCACGTAGATAATGATATTGGTACTACTACAAAGGGTACAGCACAAGATATGGCTGCGACACCCGCACAGATTCTTATGCAAGGATGCGACCTTGCACGACAACACATTGATTTGCTTAGAACGGTAAGTGATGTTGAGTTGGTGTTTATGGGCGGCAATCACGATAGACATACTTCTATTATGCTTATGTTGTATCTAGAAGCATATTACCAATCTTGTGATGATGTAATAGTAACAGTTAGCCCAAGTATTAGGCAATATATTACTTACGGAAACAACTTGATAGGATTTACACATGGTGATGGTAAAGTTATGAACAAGTTACATTCTCTTATGGCACATGAGGCTAGAAAGGAATGGGGTAGTACACAACATCATATGTGGTTTCACGGACATTTGCATCATCAATCCGTCAAAGAAGTCGGTGGCTGTTTAATATTCCAACTACCTAGTCTAGCCGGAGAAGATAGATACCACAGCCGTAACGGATATGTTATGGCTAGGGCAGGTTTATCTGCATATATGATAGACAAAGAAATGGGTGTTATAGGTAGTTTGTTTGCGCCTGTATTACATGAGTAGGTGAAATAAATGTGGACTAGTGCGAAGTGTTGGGCCTGTGGATGGACAGCACCGCGTATGCAATTGTCTAAAGCAGAAAGTAAAGTCTGCCCGCATTGTGGTAAGAAGGAGTTGCACCCATTATGAGTTTCAAGCAAGATTTGGCTATGGAACGTAGCCGCAGGTCTGTAAAGTATTTTTACGAATGGCTTGGTTATACTTGGGGAGACCACATTGGTGAATGGATGGATATGTACGGAGATAGAAAAGGCGCGGAAGTACATCGTGTTTGTGTTATTGCACCTAGAGACCACAGTAAATCGACTACTTTGAGGGTAAAACTACTACATCAATGTCTTTTTGACAAGAAAGCCAATGGTAAACCTTTTACATGTTGGTTAATTAGTGCTAGTAAAGATACTGCAATAAGAAGGTTACAGGAAATAAGAGACGATATGAAACTACACCCGCAGTTGTCTAGGTATCTAGACCCGAAGAAAGGTAATAAAACGGAAATACATTTCACTAATGGGGCGTGGATTATGGCTACATCCGTTGGTTCTGCTATTCGTGGTGAGCATCCGGCATGTGTAGCATTCGATGATGTGTTAGTTGACTCTGACGAAATGAATCCTACTACTTTACAACAATGGTTTAGGAAGGCTATCACACCGATGTTGAGTCCGGGGTCATCTTTTTATGTGGTTGGTACGCCTATGTCTATGACAGATTTGTACCACACAGAGATGTTGACTAATACTGCTTGGAAAAGTGGCACATGGAATGCTATTCCTAACTATGACGAATGGAAGGCAAGTAATGGAGAGGTAGAACCTCAAGCACTTTGGCCTGAATATCGTAGCGTTAAGTTCCTGTTGGAACAAAAAGATGCTGTCGGGGAACTAGAGTTTGCACAGGAATACTTGTGTAAGGTAGTTGACGATGACTCTTCCGTTTTCCCACACAACTTAATACGCAAGAATCTAGACTTAGATACTGTAATACAACCTGAAAAGTTAGACAATAACAAATATGTAATCGGTTTTGACCCTGCACACGGTCTTGGAAAGGATTACAGTGTTATAATTATTCTTAGGCAAGATGAGCAAGGTTATATACACTTTGTAAATATGTGGCGACGTAATGATTTCCCACCTGACAAACAAGCAGACAAATTAATAGAGTTGAGTAAACTATACGGTAACTGTCCTGTTGCAGTCGAAGATGTAGGTTTCCAACAGATGTACAAGAGTTTGATTGCACAAAAGGGTGCGGTAGTAGATTATAGACCTAGTAAGGTAGGTAACAAGACACTTAAGCAAGGTATCATGAACAGACTTAGAGTTTGGTTCGAGAGAGAAATGGTTTCTTTTCCGTATGGTAACGATGAGACTAGAAGAATGGTCGAGATTATTTTAGATGAACTTTCAACACACGCTTGGAGAGAAGGTATGATTGTAGATTTGGGGCGACATAACGATACAGTTATGGCTCTAGCACACGCAATAGACCAATTTACCTACAAAACACCTGACATGCCAGTAATTATGACAACTATGAAAGGTGGCGAGTGGATGGGCGGGTCTACAAGAAGTATTAATCGGCAAAGAGGCGGAAGTGTTGGCGGAAGAGTGATAAATAGGAGAGGATTTTGATGGCGGGACCAATGAAAAGAAAAAAGTTGTACAGGCACATTTTACAAGCGTTGATGGATGATGGTTATTTTAACGAGTGGCGACAGACCGATGAAGTTTGTCGAAAGGTCAACGAAGGCGTTCCTAACCGTTGGAAACAAATGGCACATAGCAGAGTCTTTATGTACATGCGAGAGTTAGAGGTAGAAGAACGTCATCTATGGCGAAGAAGCCAAATGATACGCGAATGGAAAAAACTATAATTTTATAAAGTAGTTTTGAAAAAAATTGTAAAAAATTGTGAGAGGTACTGGGCGTATAGTGGCGAGTAAAAATTAAGAGTTTTGGCGGCCGGTGTATTTTTTACACCGACCACCAAGTTTTTCTCTTATTCTTCTTCGTCAAGTTTTTTACTACCCATTTTGATAGTTACTTTCGCAGGCTCTTCCATGTATGTGCATTCTTCAACTGTTAGTTTTACTTCTAAGATTTTACCGGAATCATTGTTAATGTATTTATGAACATCAGAAGCAACAATAATTTTGTTCATCAATTTAATGCAATCAGAGCGTGTCAATTCAATTAGAGAGAATAGGTCATAAGAGCCGATATTATGCATCTGATAGCGTGCATTAGGGTATAGTGAATCAATTAGGCTCATAGCCGATTTAACGGCCTTATGAGAATAACAGGTGTATAATTCACCTCTTGTGAACTCGGTTTCCTCGAGTTGGCTTATTACTAGCGGGCGTTGGTTAACTGCTTGTGTCTCCATATTTTAACGGACTGCTACATAGTACTTAAGGTTAACTAAGTGGCATTCTCCTTTTAATTAGAGAATAGTATAACGGAAAGATTATATACCCGCATCTCATGTCAAGCACGGGGTGGACAGGGTATATTTCAAGGTGCATTTTAGCCTGACCTAATCATACTCAACGTATAGATTAACCCTTATAATCTTATGGGTGTAGCATTCTCCCTTTCAATATGAGACTGTATAATAATAATGTTTATATACCCCCATCTCATCCGAGACACGTACTACTACTACTGCGAGGCGGTGTAGATTCTACACTAAGTAATAAAATAAAAATAAAGATAAAATAAAAATAAAGATAAAATAAAAATAAAGATAAAATAAAAAATGACGGTGCAGTTTTTACACCACACCGCCAAATTAATTTTAATCTCTGATATATATTACCCAGAATACCCCATAATAATTAAATCTCTTGGACTTAAATACTTGTGAGGGGTATTTATTTCTTAGATATTTCAAGAATCCTCTAGCATCCTTGAAATGATATGATTCTTCACCATATGGGCTTCCTACTGTTATTCCGTCTTTTTCTGTAAATGCATGGTACTGTGACCATGTGTGTCGCTCCTCTGCGTACATATACATCCGTCTGTATGTTAGTATATATACCTATCGATTAACCATTCTCACCCATACCCACAGGCTCGCGACACAATCATCCTCAACGTACCACAGACAGTATATAATCTTTTTGATATACTATTCTCTTAATAGTATTGTAATATCTATATCGACATCTTTATATACTAACCCCCCCTAGCATGGAATGAGGAAGCAACATGCGATACACCGGAAATGATAAGAATGCACAACTAACAGGAAGGACTAATTTATATGGTAAATCATATAATGAATATTTACAGTCATTAAGATTTAATCTATTAATTAGCACAAGAAGATATAACGTATATACAGGACAATATGAAGATATATAATCAAGGCGGCATAATGTAAGTCCTCGACCCTTCGGGGTCGAGGCATTTTTTTTTGTGATTGTTATAACACAATGTTTATATACCTACATCTCTTCTAGCATAGGCAAACCGTACACACGCGAGCCGAGAGAATAGTTAATCAATACCTTCATATACTCATACCCTATCCGATAAACATGGGAGAAGAGGTAAAGACCATAAGCCAGCAAGTGAACGACGAAGAATGGGAAGTAATACATATGTATTGGGATAAGGCATATGAACAATATTATGTTAGAATAATGAATACGAGAACCGAAGAACAGAAATGGGGCTACGTAATTTAAGAATGAAAACCAAAGTCCTCGCCCGAAAGGGCGGGGCAATTTTTTTGTGAATGTATAATAATAATCTTTATATACTTATACCCCCTCTGAGACACGGGGTGGAAGTCGAGAAATGGGACTATTATAATAACTGCAACCCCCGCCCCATCATCAGCAGGGGCGAGGGCTTAAGAGGGGGAATGATGAGTTCCGAATAGGCAGTACCTAAACACCGACATACGACGGCCTTACCTCTCCATATCTAAGATATGGCAGGTTGTAAAAAACACATGTTACTGTTCAACCTTTATGTTTACTTGTTCGCGTGTGTTTCTTACATTCTATCGTAAGGGGGGTTAGTATATAAACATGCCGGTCAACAATACCTTTATATACTCATACCCCTTCCGCTAATCATGGAAGCGACAGTGCGAGTAACCTATGAATTGACAGTAATAAGAGATAACGTAACACCCGATGAGTTAAGAGAGTATATCGAAGAACAATTATACAGAACCAACGATATCGGATTTGATTATGAAGCCGAAGAAGTAGATTTGGAAATTGAGATTGACGAAGAGTAGTCTTTATATACTAATAGTAGTTCGGATAGAATGAGGAGACAATATGACAATGCGGAATATACTAAGAGAATTGTTGAGCAAAGGGTTTATAACCCAAGAGCAACACGACAGAATATCCCTAGAGTGGGAGTATTAAGGAGAGACGAACAATGAATATGATAGAAGAATTAGAATTGAGAGAACGAATATTGAAGAGACTGTATAACGAAAGGTTAGAGGAATTATATGATGGTATGCCTCACTTGACGCAAGAGGAATGTGAAGAGTTAGCGATACTACACTTTGAACTTGAGAACTTTAGGAACTCAGAACTTTAAGAACGAAAGCCCAAGACCTCGGCCATGCTGCAACATGGTCGGGGCATTTTTTGTAAGTCGCCTAACATAATGTTTATATACCTACATCTCATCTCAGACACGGGGTGGAAGCCGAAATACCGGACATAGGCGAGAATGACTTATCACTACCTTTATATAGGGGTATACTGTCCTCTGTTCATGGTGAAGTACACGCGACGACATTATGAGGACATGGCTAAATGGATGAACGAAAATGTAATATCAGACGAGGGTTTTTCTGACCTTCAATGTGAGTCTATGATTAATACATTATGCGAATGGTATATTCGCGATAACGACAGATTTGATAGAAGTCGTTTCGAAACCGCTTGCGGTTATCCTCGTAATAATTAAGTTGGAAGGGGGATTTCCCCCAACCTTCTTAATAATTACCGTCTATAACAGTTATACAACCGTCATGCTGACCGTCTAGGCAATCGCAATTCAATTTAACTGCCTCTCTAGGCTTTCGTTCTTGTGCTTCTCTTTTTAGGCTGTTCCATAATTTCTGCATACGTTTCACTTCTTACACGGGCTACCATCGTAACCACTTACTGTTAGCCGGTACATAGGGTCATGCCCTTATATAGTTATGGTGTGGTTGTGTAGTTATTTTATATACTAATAATAATTTTTAAGTTAGCCATAATTTTTATGTGAGATTGTATAATAATAATGTTTATATACCTACATCTCATCTCAGATATAGCAAACGGTACACGGCGACAACGGGATAATATCGGAGTCCACCCCGCTTCTAAGACGAGATTAGGGTATATAATCTTTGTTATATGGACTTCTCTTTTTTATTATTTTTATTTCTTTTTGAGATTTACTGAAAGAATTAATCGTTGTACTGCTCTATTATTTTTATTTTTTTTATTTATTTCATAGATAGTTAAGTTACTTACTTAAGTAAGTTATCATAAATACTATTGAAGAAATTAAATAATTAAATTAATTCCCAATAATCGCTATACTGAGAGCCTGTTAATTCTTTTTGTTAATTGTAGAAATATTAAGAATTAATTAATTTTGAGACTTAATCACCGAACTGCTTATATAGGGGGGTGCGCTACCGTTAAACATGGTAGCATTACGCGAACTATACGAGGAGATATACACAGTGAATTGGAAAAACGAAGGAGACTCAACAATTTGGGTTTCGAACTTCATCGGTGAAGAGGCATATTGTGTCTTTATCGAAATGAACCCCGATGTCATTATAGTATCGGAAACCTCAAGATTAATTTAGACTACGACGCACAACAACGAAAGCCCAAGACCTCGCACCCCCTCGGCATTTGGGGGGTGTGGGGCAATTTCGCGTATAGGGACGGACTCGCGGAAGAGAATGGCCGTCGAAAAGGTTTATAAGGGTAAACGGTGTCTCCTATGGATGAAATGAGACATTGGGGCGGAAACGAAAGGTTCATAAGCAAATACTCACAGGATGATATATGAGCAGTAGCAGCCAAGAGAGAGATGAAATACAAGAAATAATTGATGCTTTTGTTGAAATAATAGAAGCAGGTTATTCAATTGAGACATGGAAGTGATTATATGAGAAGATACAGGCGATTTAATGGACACCCTTTCGAAATACAACCAAGAACACAAAGAGAAAGAGTTTCACTTATTACCGGAGAAATTGAATATTATTCACCACCCGAAGATATGGCGTATTTTGTTAAATCTGATGCACAAAAGGAAGCAGTAAAGAGAAGAGAAGCAGGGCATAAGATAAGAATTGTAGAATCAAGAAATGTGAAGTTTTTCGGTGGTGATATTGCATTTTTCATATATCAGAAATGCGAAGAAGATGAGTAAGATTATATTTATTTTTTCGATATAACTACGGACTCACGGAAGAGAACGCAGTTTGAAAGGGTTTATATACTAATACGCCCTCTCCTATGGATGAAATGAAATCGGGGCAAGTGAGAATACTATAACCGAAAGATTATATACCCCCATCTCATCGGGTATGGACTAAATGAGGTATCGGGGCGGAATAGAAAGGTTCTTAAGCAAATACCTTTTCGCTTAAAATAGCCTAAAAAGGCGGGAGACATAAAAATGAAACGAACAATAAATGAATACGAGTTCTTAAGAACTTTTGAAGAATGGACAGCAAATGATAGGAATACGCAATTTAGCCGAGAGGCTTTAATTGAAATCTTTGGTATTCTGACAGAATGG
>Ga0208899_1003525_pt1 | contig 10060 bp, 14 predicted proteins | sample VirMetDEL_Nov_24_FD_184518 | JGI IMG/M metagenome (GOLD analysis project Ga0208899, IMG submission 184518) | Aqueous microbial communities from the Delaware River and Bay under freshwater to marine salinity gradient to study organic matter... | ecosystem: Environmental > Aquatic > Marine >...
TGCACTGGATTCCAAATGTATTTCAAAATCTTTAAATTTCTTTCTATCTATTGAACCTAATGTAAACATTCTAGTACTAGCTGAACCTTGAACTCTAGTTTCTTTCTCTGTAGTCCCAATATCTGTAATCACTCTATCAATACCGTCATCAAAGACTTCTAGTTTATGTATGCCGCCGTCTGTATTTGTTACGTACACTCCTCTATCTCTACCTTTACCAGCTACCAATAATTTAGTGAACTCAAAGGATGAAAAAGTGTTACCATCTGTGTCTACATTGTTTACAGTATCTATAGACTCCCAACTTTTATTTAAGAAGTTGTAAATCAACAAAGTATTATTGAATGCAGAAGTTCCAGTAGGAACAGCTAAGTAATATTTATTATCAAAATATACGGCACTAGCTTTGTCTGCGTGTGCTTTGTTTATTGTATCTATTGTCTTCTGAATACTTTCAGATAGTGGTACTTCATTTCCGCGAAGGTTATATAAGTCCACGAAGTTAAGTCCGTAAACACCGTTGTCTGATAAAAATAAAATCTGATTACCGACTTGAATCACTGAGTTCCTAGCAGTTAATCCAACTTCATCTGTAAGTAGCTGAGTCTGAAATCCACCCAAGTCTCCGTTTCCTACTACGATATGAATACTGTTTCTGTTAAATACAACTAACTTATCATCAGAGAAAGATAGCATACCTACATTGAAATCGGACTTACCAGCGTTGAATCTAAACTGTCCATATACTTGGTCGTATGTATCTGTATCTAAAATATCTGATATAAGAATTTCATCGAATATTTTACGATCCGTATATGTATCAAGTACATCATCTACGCTGTAGCGATAAGGAACCGCTAGTCTGCGTTGGTGATATACACCGTACTCCGGTGCTGGCATATGGGTAAATCCTAATCCTCCAGAAACCTTACGAGCAAATACTGGTGTACTTGTTAAGCTTTCTCCATCTGTTACGTGAGCACTTGTCTTAGATGGGTCCAAATAAAATTCAAATCCGTGAGCTAAAGCCACTGTACCAGTTGTAGCACCAGATAGTGCTGGGTTTCCATCTACGTAAAAAATAAATTCATCTGTTGTTTTTTCAGCTACAAACTTTTTTCCGTTAGCCACATTATTAGAAGGACTAAAACCAGCTATTGTAATAGGGTCGCCCACGTGGTAACCGTGACCATTTAAAGTACAAGTGACTTTATACAACCCATCGAACTCACCTCCAGTTACTGCTGAAGATGTTGCACTTGTTATACTCTGTGTAGGACCAGCGGTAAATACTTTAGCTACTGTTAATCTTTCTCCGATTACTAAACCAGATGTTTGATCCCCAGAAAGTGTTTTATCTCCTACTACTGAAATAATATCTCCTTCAGATACTCCGTCACTTTGGTGTACAATTCCTCGGTTTTCAATCAAAGCGAACTCACCACTTGCACAAACAATCTGAGTGGGCTGACTGTACTCTCCGCTATCCACTTTATCTAAGGTTGGCTCTGTATTAATGTTTATAGCGGATAAATCCTTTTCTAAAGCAGTGTCCTCCTTGCGGAATATAATCAACTTATTGAAAGCTTGAATCATTTCTACTGGAGATGAAATTGTTTCTCCTCCGTAACTTAAATCATACGTAGTGCTAGGGTCTGATACTTTGATTGCTACAGCCTTCGTATTAGAGGCTAATATAATATAGCTTTCGGACTCATCATTCGGGTCAGAGAAAATACAAGAACCATATATTTCATTGACGGCATTATCGTTTAGTGCCGGAGTTCCGGCTAATTGTGCACCACCGATAATTATAGTACCAGATGCTGAAGTGTAAGTTTTGTCAGTTAATTTTAATGTATTAGAACCGGTAATAGTAGCCTCATAGTTTCCAGTTGTAGTAGCTGGAGATATGGTTGCTGAACTTAAATCAAACAAAGTTATATTAGCTGTACCAGATGTACCTAAACCGTGACTAGAACCGAATGTAATAACTAATTCATTGCTTACTACAGAAGCTGTTCCACTTAAATCATCATCTAAGGTGAACGGTAAAGTCAAAGCTGAACCACCTACCGAAAAAGGTGCTTTTATATTATCAATACCTTTACGAGTTTGCCACTCGCCGTTTTGAGCCATTCTACCATTTCGGCTATCGAATAAAATACCAGAGGTCAACTGGTCTGGGCGTAGACGGTTGTTGAATCCAATGAAACCGCGTTCAAGCTCTTCACCGATTCTATCGTCTAGTGCACCATATGTACTATATCGACTCATCTAGCAATCCCAAGCTCTCCTTGACCAATAGTTAGCGGACATCTTCCCTTTACCCTTGATGCCGGCACTACGAGCACAGTAGCTTTTCTTACGAGCTGGTATATTCTTTTTGATTTTCATATTCGCATCTCCGAAACGAATAATCTTTTCTTTACCACCTTCACAAGCTTTTACTACGAACTTCTTGCCGCCTTGGACATCTCGGCGAGGTACGTTGCACTTCATCTTCTTTTTGTCTAAACTCATTTCTTAGTTCTTACTTTTGCTTTTGGTGTATTTGCTACGAACTGTTTTCCTTTTGCTCCGCCAGCTTTTTTCTTGCGAGCTGTAGCCGCTCTTTCAGATTTACTGAGGCTCTTTGCTTTAGCCATTGGAAGGCAACGGTCTGGTCGCTTCTTATCTTTTGAGGTTCCACAAGGTCCTTTGATTGAACCGTCAATTCCGATTCGCACCCAGTTTTGTTCTCTCCACTTTTTGAGCTCACCCATTATTTGATCTCTTTTCTTTGTGATCCGCTGTTCTTTTTAGATAAGTACTTAAATCCCTTGTCTACCATTTTATTTATTCCTTTTGTGATATAGGGGGCAGCGAGTGCCGCGGCAGTAGTAGCCAAGTTTGCTCTAGTAACTAACTTAGCAGCTTTAGCAGCTTTTGTTGCTGCTTCCTTAGCTACCTTTGTAGTATACTTTCTTGCTGCCGTTTTTTGATATTTCTTGACTTCACTTTCTCCGTATCTTTGTAAACGCCTTCCCTCCGGATCAGACCTTCTGGATCTAGATCTTTTTAAATCTTCATTGTAGGATTGACCAACTTTAGTCCCGTAGGAATTTTTAATTTCTTCTCTCATAATAAATTGTTATTTCTTTTTTTTACGTTTAGCTCCCTTTGCATAATTGGGATCTTTACAATATTTACTAGCAGCCATATTCGCATAAGCGGATGGGTACTTGTCAAAAGTCCTACGAGCCCAAGCGATTCCCTTTTTGCAAATTTTAGCCATTATACTTTTCTCCTTGTTGAGCCTACGCTAGGACGGCGTATAGCCTTTGCTTCACTTTCGGCGGCACAAGCTGGACAACAAGAACCCTTCTTCTTGTCTCCGATTACTACAACTGATATAAGTCCTCCCGGCATTACTTACCGTAACCTTTCTTCATTTTGCCTTTACCTTTACCTTTACCAGCGACTCTTTCGCCGCAACTTCCTTTTCCGTACATATCTGCCATAGTTATTTCCTCTTAATTAGTGTTATTGTTAATAAACAGAGACCCATAAATAAACCAACAAATGCTGGTTCTGGTACTAATGGGTACTCCATAGAAAGTCTGTAATCCACTTCTTTCCAATTGTATTGCTTACCTTCGTATAGCAATCCATCGAACTCACTGTATGCCCACTCTGGAATTGATGGTACATATAAGTAATTATAATCAGTTAATGTAATGCTATCTTCCCAGTTGTATTCTGGTTCTACTATAGGTAGTGGTCGTGTTGTTGCTTCGTGGCTCATTTTTTGAAAAGGGATGTAAAGATTGAGGCGAACTCTTTAAAGATCTTAGAAATGAAGTTATCCTTAGGGAGAAACATCATTACTATAGATATTATACCAATGTAGGCAAATGCTATGCCGAGCATATTGTCCTTGTAGTTCTCGTATATATATTTAAAAAATTCCATTAGCTTGTAGGGGATATTTGTCTTACGGATGGATCATTGTCAAAAGGTGTCTCTACGATGGGTAAATCCTTGACATCATCTGAATCTGTGCTAGTTTCAGAGGATGATTCTTTTTCTTGAGATTCTTTCTTATCTTCAGTTTTTTGTTCTAGGTCTGACTGTTGCTTATCTTCTTTATCTTGTTCTTGGTCGTTAGATGAACTTTTTTCTTGAGATTCTTGCTTTTGTGTTTTTTCCGACTCTGATGATTTATCAGTACTGGAGGGCTGAGAAGTTTGATCGGGAGTTTCGGCGGAAGCACTTTGTGAAGAAGCAGAAGTTTCTTGTGTGGTGTCCTCAGTCTCAACGGTTGGTTGAGAAATCTGTTGTAATTCGGAAACCTCAGCGATCTTCTCGGCGATAACAGCTTGACCCCAATCATTTAACTCGTGGAAATCAATAAAGTTATCAATAAACATTGGAACTTCAATACGCTCTTCGACAACATCGTTTGCGATGCTTGCCACAAAGACTTCTGTTTGATCTATCGCAACCGTTGTCTGAGCAACTGCGGCTGTACTTACAGCGACACTACCAGCGGTTCCTAGTTCACTTACCTTCTGTACAACCGGAAGGTCTTTTATTTTTTCAATAAGCGACTTCTTAAGTTGCTTACTAGCTGACCTAGCTTGTTGGATAGCTTCTTTAGACTGCTCTTTAATCTCGTCAGCACTTTGATACTCTTTGCCTTCCAGTACTCTGGACAAAGAATCTCGCAGCTCTTTGAGGTTTTGTTTTGCAGTTCGCTTATCCATTTACAAAGTTTACAGATCATACTATTTACTTACTGCTGCACTTCCGAAATAGAAACTGATTATACTAATAACGGCTGTCTTGATTTCGGGTAGAATAATATATCCGTGTAGAGTTTGGTACGCTGTTCCTTTAGCAAACCCAAACCATTTACTGTATTCACTTGCTACTGTTACACCCTCTTCACTATGAGCTAAAATAAAAGGTGCTATAATTACTCCAAACAATACAGTAAGTACAATAATTCTTCGTGTCCAAGCACCAAAGGCATCAACCCTAGCTGCTGCAGCATCTGCACTTTCGTCCATTGCTTTTTGTTTTTTTATAAGTCCTTCGGTAACGGCTGCTTGATTTTGTACTAAAGTACCAATAAGCTTAAACAAGAATCCACTTGCTCCGCCTCCTAACATTGCTAATAGTTCTGTACTCATTTAAGTTCCCTCCACATTTTTATGATTGATATAGTTGTCAAAATTATAAACACCAACTTACCTACAATAGATAGCATTAAGTGAACATCAGTTAGCATTTCAGTAGCTATAAATCCATATACGCCTACGGCTAGTCTTTGTAGTGTCTCTTCCATATTAGACTTCCTCTGGTGCTGGGAAGGTGACGCTAGTTGTGATAGCTGACTCTTCATCTTCTGTTAGTTCGTATCCGTCTACGACAAGGGCGTACTTGCTGTCAGCAGTCACTTGTGGGTAAGTGTGGTAACGAGTACCAGAGCCTACTCTGTGGTAAGCATAGCCTCTTCTAGCACCCTCTGTGTCTGCTCTTGCAATAGCATCAGCTTCGTTGTCGTATACTAAGTAATTAATTGTTTCTTCGCTCATAATTATGAAAGTGTTATGTTGTAATGATTTGCTATTTCTGATTCTATTGTTCCTCTATCCGAAGATAAATCAGAATTATAAATAATAAGTTCGTTCATTTGACCTTGCATATGAAATGATAAAGAATTTGATGGAGTTCTACTTATACCATCAAGAACTTTTGCTTCAGCAACATCTACATCAACCATAGTGAATAGTATTTGTGAATCTACAGCTAAATTATCAAAAGCATCATCTCTATCTGCTAATGTTATTTGAGAACCATTCTTAAACTGAGAGCTTCCTTGCTCCGCTCCACCTACTGTAGAATTTTTATATACTTGAGTAGTTGAGCTACCATTATCCATCATTGGAATCATAGTTCCAGTAGCAGTGCTTGCAGAGCCACCAAGAATAATTTGTTGGTCAGCAGAACTATCTATGTTTACTACTGTAAATATTGTAGCATCAGTTAATGTTAAATCGGTAAAATCTAATTCGTCATCTCTTGTATCTCCAGTAAAGAATACAGATGGGCTACCATTACTTGTTGTTATACTACCATTTTGAACAATAGCTGGTTGATTTCCAGCAGTCGCTTGAGTAGCATCATTACCACTACCACTTTGGTCGTACCAAGTTTCTACGAAACCATCTCCTTGGAAAGTGTACAAACCATAATAGTTATTGATGTTGGACTCAATCTTGAAGCGATTGTCTGATTGGTCTGATGTAAATAAAATAATTTCTTTCATTGTACCATCAAAATAAGTTCCAGTGCTAACTTGGTTTGCACCAATTCTGTATCCGGATGTTACACTAATTGCATCATCAGCAGCTGTTGCTAATTGTGTAGAATTTTTAAATAACGTAGCCGCAGTTGATGACTGAATAGCTGTTACCAAAGTTTCATTACTGCTTACAGCTCCACTGGCTGAAAAAACATCAGTTGTATCCATAGAAAATAGATACTTACCACTATCTAGATTAGACTGCTGTAATCTAGCACCATCATCATTTGCATCTCTGCCATCGAATATAAAAGCATCTATATCTGTATTATCTGGTTTTATTACAGTAAAAATTCCTATTGTAGATGTTGCCCCAAGTGTAGAACTTGCATCTAGATACGAAGCACTTCCATCAAAGTCCAATCCATCATCAAGTAATGATCCATTCTCTGCAATCTTTGGTTGGTTAGCAGCAGTAGATTGAACTGCATCGTTTGAACCAGCTTGGTCATACCAAGTGTGGACAAAGGCTGAGTGAGTATGAGATACTATTTCAAAATCGCTGATTGTGTACGAACCAGTATTACCATCAGCAAACATAAGATGAGTTCCATCTGCTGTTGCAGTTAAAGTGTCTGTATATGTTCCATTAGCAAGAATTTCAGTACCACCAGATGCTACACTTGTTGCACTAGCAGTTCCATTTGTTCCTCTAATTTGTGGACTTAATGAAGATGTGCTACTAAAATTACTTACTGTATACCTTACTACAATTACATCATTATCAGCAAAAGCATAAGGAAATCCAGCTGAACCAGTTCCTCCAGCACTATTATCGGCAGAAAACCCAGTTGTTGATTCATTAGTTAAAGTGTAATTATCTACAGCACCAGTACCATTTACTGCTGTACCTACTGTTAGTGTTTCATTTAAAAATCCATTAAGGTCAGTAGCAGTTGTGCTTCCACTCTCACCGCCTTGTTCAGTTGTATTTGTAATAGCAGAACTAGCACTTACCTTTCTATCTGAATCAAAATCTACATTGACTTCAACACCATCTGAGTCTCTACGAATACGAACTATATTATCCAGTGCTTCTGTTTCTGGATTTGTTATACGGTTGAACGCAACTGCATCTGCGTCTACGCTTAACTCTGTTATGCCAGATATATTGTATGTATTTAAGAAAGTTACATTGCCGTAATTTAATGTAGCATCTTCTGGGGTTGAAGCACCACCTATTCTTAAATATATTTTATCATTACCTAAAGCATCACCTATAGTGCAAGAAAATACATATATATCTACATCGTTTACATCGTGTACTGTTCTTGAACCTCCACGATATGTTCCTCCTACTCTTAAAACTTTAGCGTCAATATGTGCAGTAGATGTGTTGTCAGACGCTCCTCGATTGCACCAACTTGACGTAATATTAGATTCAATCCCTATAGCAGTTGAACCGTAATCAATATTATCTCCATTTGCTCCAGAAATTATAGTATCAAACATTAAAAGTCTTCCACTACCTTTGTGGTCAACCGAGCTATTAGAACCTCCGTAAACTTCACATCCGTCCAAAACAATTTCCGATGTACCGGTTGTTTCTACTACATTTGTAGCATAACTTGCTAAAATAATATTTGACCCAATATAAACATTCTTACCAGTAGATACCTTAAATTTATCTGTACTTCCGTCAGTCCAAGCTAAAATGCTTCCGGCACTAACAAGAGATTGTAAGGTTTCGCTAGTTCCAGTTACAAAATTTGCTGATGTAGCACCAGCACGAACTGCCATAATTCCTTTTGAAGCATAATCTTGGCTAATATCTGAAGTAGTTGATATTGCACTTCCTCTAACGCCACTAACAAGTGTACCGTCAGTCCTTATATATCCTCTAAAGGTTTCTCCAGCATCAATATCATCAACATTGTATACATCGTATGTGTTAGTATCTATTGTATCTATTGTTGCACTGGATAAATTATTGAAAGTACCTATGTAAGCTGTTCCCGATGGGCAAACTATTGCTACACTTTTATTTACATCAGATGTAGGCATAGCATAAGTTCCAGAAGCTAGACTAATTTTATCATTATCTGAGGCTTCCGTAATAGCTTTATCTAAAGTTTTATAAGGATTTCCAGAACTTCCATCACCAGAACTATCGTCACCACTAGGTGAAATAAAAACAGTAGAACCAATATAATTTGCTAGAAAATCACTTCCAGTTTCTTTTATGCTAAAATCTGTACCATCGTATTCTAAGGTTACACCAAATTCTGAAGGTAAATTTACTCCGGGATAATTATCCATAGGAACTCCGTAACCTTCTTTTACTTGCCTTAAACTATAAGCAGCTGCGGCTGTATCTACATCTGCTGGTAGTGTACTCTCTAGTTTACCATTTACCCAATCTTCTAATGCACCGCTTTGGACTTGATTAGCTGAAAAGTCTTCTTCTTTATCTGTTCCGTCTCCGTCTACATCTCTACGAACTTTGACAACTCTGCCATTCATTGCACCAATGTCTCGCAATGAGTACGCAGCTGCGGCACCACCGAATCTACGAGCTATTCCTAGATCGGTATCTCTACCAGAGTATCCTTTGAGTACGTCCCAAGTTGCCGCCAACTCAGCATCCAAAGGGTTGACTCCGTCAGCTAGTTGTTCGGAAGACATTAGTTAGTAAACTGAGATGCGTGAATCTTTGCGGAAGTACTACCAGAGCGAATGAACTTAGCTTTGACAGCTGCCTCTTTGCTGAAGGTATAACTTCTACCAGCGAATAACTTGTGACCGTTTGATGTTGTAGGTGCACTACCATCGAATGTCATAAATACATCTGCGTCTTGGACATCCATAGCAATGTATTTAGTTAAGCTATCAAAGGCATCCGTGTTATCATCTTTTGAGCTCTGAGAGAACTGAACGCCACCGGCGGTAGCATCAACTGTCAATCTGTGGTCATTAGCTGTTCCACTTGGTATAGGATAAAGGTTAGTTACGAATGAATTTGCCATATGAGTATTTTACATTAAGTGTCAACGACTTTGGCGGTTGACGTAAGTTGAAAATTTGTGATTGATTGAGTTATTGTTTGATCGAATATCTATTTTGAATAGTTCTCTATCTAACATTTTCTTAGCTGATTGTTCCGCTATTAATGCTTTCTCTGCTTGACCATCTCCAGTATAAAAATCAGATAGTACAGAATAAACAATAAAATCAAAAAATTCAGCCGGTACATCTGTACTTGTTTCTGTAAATGTAGAAGTGTATTCTTTTTTGTACGTAACAAATGCCGATGTATCGTTATCATTTGTTATATTTAATATATTTGCACCATTTGAATCCACGTAAAAATCGTATTCAAGGGCTGAGTTCTTTTGAAACGCTTGAGTTCTATGTATTCTTATGAACTCATTTATTGTATCTTTGCCGCCTTCGGTAAATGGAATAACGTTTCCAGATGTTAATGTTCTTTCTTCGGAGGATACTAAGTATCTAGCCCAAGATGGGGACTCATCATAAGCTCTACGAACAGCCCTATTTAAGGACTGCTCGAAGAAGAAATTGTCAGTTTCAGTCATTGACTGCAAACCAGCAACGGCTTGAAACGCTTTACGAACATTTATGAATGTAACATCTGAGGGCATAGTTTATTATTGTACGTTGTTATCAAGCATTTGCTCAGTAGTATTCAATGGGGATCCACCAGCTTGAATATTGTGACGGCGGAACTGTGTTTGAGGTCTGTACTGA
>Ga0208899_1003526_pt1 | contig 10057 bp, 13 predicted proteins | sample VirMetDEL_Nov_24_FD_184518 | JGI IMG/M metagenome (GOLD analysis project Ga0208899, IMG submission 184518) | Aqueous microbial communities from the Delaware River and Bay under freshwater to marine salinity gradient to study organic matter... | ecosystem: Environmental > Aquatic > Marine >...
TTTGAAGTACAGTTAAGACAAAACGCAACTCCTTCAACAGCGTTTTCATATACAAGTTATTCTGATGATGTAGAGTATGATTTAGATGGTACTAAAACCATAACAGGAGGAACAATTATAAATAGAACTTATTTATCGGGTAAAGGAGTTTCTATTGAAAACTTTGGAGATGGTTTTAATTTTGAATATCAACTTGGACAAACAATAGCAGGTGTATCTGACACACTAACTTTATGTGCTAAAGGTGCATCTAATAATGATGGTGTTATTGGTTCAATAAAATGGTACGATACGACAAATGGCTAACTTTTATAAAAACGCATTCTTTGCACCGACTACTACTTCAGTAGTAACTGTATATAGTTCTCCGAACAATTCGAGAGCAATTATACAGAATATACAAGTGACAAACGAATCTGGTAGTAAAGTTGTAAAAGCAAGTATCACGGATGCAACTAACACCTCTACTATTCAAATAGCCTATGCATCTATATCTGGTCCAACAATATGTAATATAGCTAAAGGGCCAATCATACTTGAGGAAAGTGATACACTTAATATTGAGTCCAGCACTAGCACTGGAGTAACTGCTGTGGTATCTATATTAGAAATAAATAGATCCGATCAAAATGGCTAAACAAAAATTTGTACATTACGTCCCAAGACCGAAGCCTCCGAAGCGTCCAGGCCGTCATAAAAAAAGACTTAACAAAAATGAAAAAAGGAGTTATAAGAAATATAATCAACAAGGACGTTAGTGAATATTTTTGATATAAACAATTTAAAATTATTTAAAATAAATAATTATGTTTATCAAATAGAAGATTTTTATAAGTATCCAGATAAAGTAGAAAGTTTATTTAACAACACACCTCCCTTTATTCATAAATGGGGAGAACTTAACTCATTAAACACAAATAAATTTATAGACTGTAGACATAATTTTTATTCAAACGAATTTAAACAAACAGAAGAAAAAATTTATAAAATTTTAAATAGAGATATTAATAGTGCTAAAGGTTTAGTGTTAACTAATTTTACTAAATTTATAAATATAGATAACGAGTATAAAGACAATTATTGGTGGCCACACACAGATGATAATTATTTAAATTGCATCATATATTTTAATAAAGAATCATGCGATGGAACTAATTTATATAATAAATTAAAAGACAATGAAGGAAGTGAACATAGTAACCCATGGCAACCAAAAACTAATTATGATAAGCTTTTTAATATAAAAAGTGGTTATAATAATATGGTTATTTTTAAGTCTAATTTATATCATGGTTTAGCATATGATAATCATAAATTCAAAAATATATTTAGAAAAAACCAAGTTATTTTTATTGAATAATATTGATTAAAAGTTAAAATTAAAGTATAAAATATATTATGACTGAATTAATAAAAATACCGGCAGAAGCCAAAGAAATAATAAAGAACAAAAGAACGGGTAAAGTCTATGCTAGCAAAGCTGATTTTGATAGTGATGTTGCTGACCCCAATACTGACACTACTGTGGATGATTTCAGGCAAGACCTTGAAATTAAAGTTACAAAAGTTTCAATGGGCGCTAAAACAAAAGAATAATGATAAGTAGGTTTTACTACTTAGGACCATTATTATACCAGGTCGAAGTAGAACAAAAAGAACTTACTGAAATAAATAAACTTTGTATCAAAAACGAAAGTTTAAATTTTAGAAAAAGTTTAGCGGGACATATTGAAAGTGAATTTCAAATAGACTATAAAAAACTTGAACTTATTTTAGATAAGTATTTCAATGATTATAAAAATTGCTTTCTTAATTTTTATGGACGTGTTATAGATTTTTATATTAACAGTGCTTGGGTTAATTTTATGAAAGCAGGTGAATTTAATCCAGTTCACACACATGTTAATTGTAATATGTCTGGTGTATTGTTTTTATCCATGCCCGATGAAATAAAAAAAGAAAATATGAATTTTAAAGGAAATAAAGGTTCAAGTGATGTTGCGGGACCAGGAGAACTTAAATTTATTACTTCAGCTCCTACAGATGGATTTATTACAGAAAAAAGTTTTCTTCCAAACGCAGGAGACTTATTTATATTTCCTCATAACTTACCTCATTCTGTTGCACCTTTTAAATCAAATGTAGAAAGAATTTCAGTAGCGTTTAACATGAAGGAGAAAACATAATGAAACCTAGAGGAGCCACTGAGCTACAAATGGAAATGTTGCATAAGCACGTTCCAAAAGAATTACTAGATCAAGTACAAATATGTACTTCAGTTCCTGGTAAAGTTCCTATTGATCCTAATAAAGTAAATATACTATGGCAAAAAAATTCTTGGGATCAAATGAATTTACAAGAGTTCTTTGGTAATAAAGAAAGACATAAAGAGTATGACTGGTATGTATTTAATAGTCATTGGAATTATGAAAAGTTTAGATATTTTTTTGATATACCAACTGAAAGATCCACAGTAATTAAAAATGGAATAAACAATTTTCCAAAAAGAAAAATATATAAAAAAGGTGAGCCTATAAAAATATTACATCATAATACACCATGGAGAGGATTGAATGTTGTCTTAAGAGCAATGCAAGAAATAAAAAATCCTAATATAACTTTAGATGTTTATAGTTCTACTCAAGTATATGGAGACGCTTTTAAACAACACAATGATGATCAATTTAAACCTTTATATGAACAAGCAAGACAATTACCTAATGTAAATTATATTGGTTATAAACCTAATGAATATATTTTAGAACATATGACTGAATATGATTTATACGTTTACCCTAGTGTATTTGAAGAAACTTTTTGTGTATCTGCTATGGAAGCATTAGCAGCAGGAGTTCATGTAATTACTAATAACTTTGGTGCATTGTATGAAACTTGTGCCGAGTGGCCAGTGTATATTAATTATAATAAAAATTATGAGACCATGGCTATAGCTACTGCAGCTGCAATTGAAATTGCCACTAAATATTTACATGAAGATTTTATGCAAGATCACTTAGAAGAACAACAAAAGTTTTATAAACGATTTTATAACTGGAATAAAAAGGGAATGGAATGGGAAAGTTTTTTAAGAGGAGCTATTAATGAAAGAAAATAAAACTTATGTTAACTCAGATACCTATCAAACTTTAAAAGAACTAAAAGTAAACTCAGGGCCTTATGAAAAAAACATCACTCCTTTATGGAAGAATAAACCATCTTCTAAATTAAATAAAACACCTTATTCTATATTTGTTGCAACACCCGTTCATAGTGAGTGTTCTATTCATTATGCACAAGGTTTATTAGAGTTTCAAAAACTTTGTTTTCAAAAAAATGTAGATGTAACTTTTCAAATAATGAAATCCTCTTTAGTGACTCAAGGAAGAAATCTATGTGTAGCTTCATTTTTAAGTTCTTCTATGACTCATTTATTATTTGTCGATTCTGATATTTTATTTAATGCTGAATCTATATTTAAAATGATTGAAAGAGATAAAGATGTAATCTCTATACCTTATCCATTAAAAACATTACGTTGGGATAAGGCTTATGAAAAAATGAAACAAGGTAAAATTAAAAGTGGAGAAGATATAAGAAAATCTTTACATACTTATCCAATGAAGATACCTAATAATAATAATGTAGATGTAGATAGAGGAGTTATTGAAGTAACCCATAGTCCAACTGGATGTATGTTAATTAAAAAATCTGTCTTTACTAAAATGATTGAAAAATACCCAGACAAAAACATTGTACAAAAAACAGTTATAAATGGTGAGTATGTTACCATGTCTAATCTATGGAATTTTTTTGATACTACTCATGATCCAGTAGAAAAAACTTACTTAGGGGAAGACTTTTCTTTCTGTAGATTATGGAGAGATATAGGGGGTAAATGTTACGCCTTTATCGATGATCCTATTGCTCATATTGGTGAACATCAGTATGAAGGACGATTTGCTGACGAGTTGATATTACCTAAGTAAAATGGTAATATTGTCTATAATTAAAGAAATAGACTATGGATCCATTTACATTAGCATTAGCCACATTTGGCGTACAAAAACTTAGAGGAAAATCAACTAGAACTGCTTTAAAAGATGCAGCTCTCGTAGGAGGGGGTTCTCAAGTATTAGGTATGTTAGGAGCACCTAAAATAACTCCTTTTGGTTCACGAGGAATAGCTCCAACATTTGAAGGATTAAAATCAACTACTGCAGGAAAAGGTATAACTTCATTAATTGGTAAACCAGATGTATCAAGAGCAAAAGCTATTCAAGCTTTAGGAGAAGGTGCAACCGAAGCGGACATTGCAACTTACATAAAAGAATCAGGTGAAGGATTTAGAGGTATGAGTACTTTAGGTAAAGTAACTGCAGCTTCAGCACTACTTCCATTTTTACAAGGAGAAGATGAACCAGTTAAACCTCCTTTCTCTGAAGAAGATTATAAAAGAGCATATGAGGAACAAATGGCAAAACTAGAAGGTGGTTTTGAACCAGCACAAGATGTAAGACCATCTATGGGTGAAATATATAGATCAGATATGTTTTATGCTAATCAAGGTGGATTAGCAGAGATAGTTAAAAAATATAATCATGGTGGTATAAACTACTTACCATCTAAATCAGATCATGATGAAAATGATCATAACAATTATGTAAGAGCACAAGGTTATGTAGAAGATGGTGCTGGTAATGGAAATAAAGATGAAGATACAATGTTAGCTCAATTAGCTGATGGAGAGTTTGTATCTAGAGCGGATGCAGTATTAGGTGCAGGTATACTATCTGGTGCAGATCCTAAAAGTTTTAAAAGTATGAGAAAAGCAGGAGCGGACTTTTTTTATGATCAACAAAAAAAATTTAAAAGAATTTACGATTTAATTAATGCAAGCAAAACAAACTAAAATAGAAAAAGACGTACAGGTTCTTGAGATCCTGCCATCTATGCTAGATGACTATTGGAACTTGGTAGAATTTATGTTGAGAGAAGGTCTTAAATATGATGGTGAGCCGATGAATATTGAAGACTTAAAAAAATACATTATGGAAGGTAAGTTTGGTTTGTATATGATGTTTGGCTCTGATGATGGTATTCAATACAAAGTATTTGGTGTATGTGTTTTAAGAATTATGGTTCTTCCTAATTTTTCTCAATGTGAAGTTTTACTTCTTAAAGGAGAGAAAAGAGAATTGTGGCAAGACGAACTTGCTGATACAATAGAAAAAGCAGCAAGAGTAAATAATTGTAAAAGAATTGCTGTACATGCAAGACCTGGTTGGCAGTCTTTTTTAAAGACTAAAGGTTGGGGTGTTAAAAGATATTTATATACAAAGGAGTTAAACTAATGAGTTTTATTTTTGGTGGAAATGAGGCACCTTCTACTACAGGAACACAGACAACTATAGCTAGAGAAGCTCCAGGCGTTGAAGCTAGAAAACTTGCACTTTATGATCAAGCAGCTGCACTTGCTAAAGACCCAATTAGTGGTGGTATACCAGCTATACAAGTTGCAGGTCTTTCACCATTAGAACAAATGGGGATATCGGCTGCTCGACAAACTGGTGTTGGTTCAGGAACAGTTAACTTAGGTATTGGAGCATTACAAGCAGGAATGCAAGCACCAAACATTTCACAATTTTTTAACCCATATCAATCGTATGTAACTGGTGAAATTGCAAGAAGAGGCGAAATGCAAATGAATCAATTAGGCGCTCAAGCAGTTGGTGCAGGTGCATTTGGTGGTGGAAGAGAAGGTATTCAAAGAGCAGAACTTCAAAAAGGAGTTTTATCTCAAATAGGACAAGCACAACAAGCAGGCTTTGGCCAAGCGTTAGCTGCAGCTCAACAACAAAGAGCTCAACAGTTAGCGACTGGACAAGCATTAGGACAATTAGGTGCTCAACAACAAGCAATGAGTCTTGCAGATATTCAAGCTCAAATGCAAGCAGGTGCTCTAGAAAGAGGTATTGGTCAACAAACTCTTGATGCTCAAAGACAAACTCAATTACAAAGAGCTTACGAACCTTATCAAAGAATAGAGTTCTTAAAAAATATTATGACTAATTTACCAACAACACAAAGTACAGTAACAGCAACCACGGCTCCCGGTGCTAATCCATTAGGACAAGCTTTAGGTGCAGGATTAGGGGCTTATTCAACATATAACTTAATGCAGAATAGGTAACTATGGATAAAGTACTTACTAGAAAATTATTTAAAGATAGATATTTTAAACTGCATAAGCCAGCTCAGTTTAACAAAGGTGGTATTACGGGTGTAAAACACTTTGCAGAAGGTGGGCTATCTCAAAAAGAAAAAGCAATATTAGCTGCAACCTTTGCAGCACCATTATTACAATCTACAAGAAGACAAGGTGAAGGTATATTAACTGGTGTTGGCAGAGCGTTAGGAGAAGGATTATCAAAAGTTCCTTCAACTTTAATTGCATTAGAAGAAGCTAAACCAGAAGGTGTAACTGAATTTGTTAGACAAGGTACTGCAGAAGAAAAATTAAATTTAGGTTTTGATCCAGAAGATAATGTAAATGTTAAAGTAAAAAATGGTGTAATTACCGGTATTGCATCTAAACCAACTGCAGGAGAGAGAGATAAAGCTGCAGATAGAAAAGATGCTTTAGCGTCAATTGATGCAATTATAGAAGGAACTAAAACAACTAAAACAGGTCCTATATCTGGAAGGATTGCAAAGGCTCAAGCTTATTTAGGATTCAATCCTAAAGCTGCAAGTTTAAATATAGAGATAGGTAATTTTAGAAAATCAGTTATTAAAGCATTAAGGGGTGCACAAGTTGGTCCTGCAGAGGAAGCAAGCTTTAATGAGATATTACCTTTTATAAGTGACCCACCTGATGTCATTAAAGCAAAGATGGAAGTTGCAAAAAGAAAACTTCAAAGAATTGAAGCTAGATTAAATCCTAATGGAGAAGTTGCTCAGAAATTAAGTGCAGAGGAGATAGCAGCACAGGATAGAGAATTATTTGAAAAATTTGGTATTGCTTTTGATTTAGATACTAATTTCGATGCAAGTTTACCAACGTTTACAGTTGAAGGTGTAGAAGTGGAGTAATGTATGGGAAAAGTAAATATTCAAGGTTTAGGAACTGTAAATATAGAAGGGGATAAACCTAACGAACAAGAAATAGAAGTATTCAAAAGAATGCTTGCAGTTAAAGAATCTGGAAAACTTGTTGATGCTCCTGCAGAAGAAGTGACAGAGAATTTTCTAACTTCACCTAAGTTTGGAAGAATACTAACAGAGGTTGGTTTAGCTATCGGTGGTTCTATTGCTACTGGTGGTTTAGCTTTACCAGGTCTTGCATTAAGAGCAGGAATGTTAGCTCGACCTTTCTTAACACAACTTGCTAAGAGTTCAATCGGGGCTGGAGTTGGGGGTGGTACCGGTGCAGCCGTTGCTCAAACATTTGATCCAAAAGAAGATGTAGTAAAAGAAATATTAAGAGCATCTATGGAAGGTGCTTTAGGAGAAGCTATTGGTGGACCAGTTGTAATCAAAGGTGGTCAACTTGTAAGTAAGGTTCTCGGCTCACGGAACCCTAAAGCATTTAATGATTTATTAGATGGTGCAACTGAAGCGGAAAATGCTCTGAAAGCAAAGTCTGCAGAGATATTAAAAGATCCATTGAAGTTTGCACAAAAATTTAAATTAAAAACAGACCCTAAAAATTTAGATAAATTAAAAGCTGCAGCAGAGGAGATGTCTAAAGGCTTAACACCTGGTGTTAAATCATCAAATAGAACTTTAGAGATTATAGAAAACATATCTCAAAAATCTTTATTAGGAGGCGGTGCAATTACTAAAAGATATGAAGCTGCAAAAAATATCGGTGACTTAATTGCTAAAGATATGTTAGAGCAATATAAAGTTAAAGCTAACTCAGCTGAATTAGGTAGATTATTTTTTGAAAATTTAGGTGGAGCAAGAGGTGCATTTGAGGCAACAAAAAATAAACTCTATCAAGCAGTAGATGATATTTTAATTAAGAATGGTGCTAAAGGAACAGAAGTTATCCCAGTAGAAAATACCTTAAGAAAAAGTATAAAAGAATTAAATAATGCTTTTTCTGAAACAGGCATACCTGAAAATATTGGTAAGACTATAAAAATAATGGAGGAAAATTTAAGAGATAGATCGGGTAAATATAGTTTTTCTCAATTAGATAAATTAAGAAAAACACTATTAGATGTTCAATTTGAAACGGCAGGTAAACAAGGTAAAGCAGAAGTAGGAAAATTAATTAAAACAGTTGATAATATTTTTGAAGATCCAAATTTAGCGTCTGTAATTCCAAAAGACGCAGTAGATGCATTAGATAAAGCAAATAAATTTTTTAGAGAAGGTAACGATGTATTTTCAAGAGGAATTATTTCTAATATGCTTAAGAAAGCAGGAGAAGATGGATTAGTATATGGTAAAGATGCAAAAGCAATACAACAAGTATTTAAGACAATAGCAGGTCAAGATAATCTTACTTCAACACAAGCTTTGTTTAGAGAGATTGATGCACTAACTGGTAAGAATGTTCCTAAAGGAGATGGTTTTGAGGGATTAAAAGGTATGTTTGATCCTGAAACTGGTAAACCATTATTAAGTGTTGCAGATGGCCAAAAACTTAAAGATTCATTTAGAGGACAATTTTTAACTAATGCACTTAGAGCTTCTGAGGATGGTTCAACACAATTTGGTCAGTTTTATAATGCTAAAAAATTTGATGATGCTTTAGCAAGAGGTGAAGGTCAATTAAGAGACTTTTTATTTAAAGGTAAAGACAAAAAAGCTTTAGAAAGTTTACAAAATACTTTAGCGTTTGCTCAAGGAGATCTATCTAGACTACCTGGATTACCTGGGGGTATTTTCATTCAGTTAAAACAAGCAGGTGCAGCAGGAACACTCTTATCTTTAGGGAGTGTTGGTGGTGCAGCAGGGGTTGCAGGAGTTATGGGTGGTATACTACCAGCTGCAAGTATTTTACTTGCTCCAGCTATTGCTACTAAGATTATGTTGAATCCGAAGTTCTCTAATTTAATTTTTAAAGAATCTGCTAAGTTAGTTGCTAAAGGAGAAAACACTCCATCTAAAATGGGTGTACTATACAGACAGATTATAGGAAGAATGTTTACGGATGGATTAATATCTAAAGATGAAAGAGACGATGCATTATCACAAGTAACTAATATGCAAAGAAGAGTATCTCAACAAGAAAATCAACAACAAGCACAAATGTCTTTACCTACAAATATACCTAAAAGTAATTTCCCAGTAATCAATACAGGTGGAGCAGCAGCCCCTACTGGTGGACAATCAAATACAGAACTGGCTCAAGCCTTAAACCTTTTTAATAAGGGAGGGATAGTCAGTGTCAGAAGATAATAAAGATTTATTAGCTCATCAAAGAATCGATGACCATGAGAGGCTTTGTAGAATTATGCAAGAAGAAACAAATAAAAAAATTGATGCTATTCGTGACGATGTTCATAGATTAGAGAGAATTATGCTTGCTTCTACTGCTTTTATTTTAACCACTATGATTGGAATAATTGTTGCACTGGTATTTAAAATAAATTAAAAGACCTTGTGCGTCTTATAAAACAAGAAAATAAATTCTTTATAACTGATCTCAAACGAGAAAATAAATACAACTATCAGAAATATACACGGCAAGAGGAAGACGGCTCACGGACCTACAATGTAGGAGATAAAAAGATTCCATCTGTAACTACTATTCTATCTGCTACACAATCAGAAGAAAAGAAAGCTTCACTAGATAAGTGGCGACAAAGAGTAGGTTACCAGGAAGCACAACGTATTACTAATCAAGCAGCTACACGTGGTACCGAAATGCATTATGTATTAGAGAATTACATAGATGGTGTAGGTTACTTAAACTTATCTCCAGAGGGTGCCGAAGCACGACTCATGGCTCACGAGATTGTAAACAATTTAGGTAAATTAAAAATAGTATATGGTAATGAAGTTAGTCTGGCTTATGATGAATTATGGGCAGGTGCTACAG
>Ga0208899_1003530_pt1 | contig 10047 bp, 7 predicted proteins | sample VirMetDEL_Nov_24_FD_184518 | JGI IMG/M metagenome (GOLD analysis project Ga0208899, IMG submission 184518) | Aqueous microbial communities from the Delaware River and Bay under freshwater to marine salinity gradient to study organic matter... | ecosystem: Environmental > Aquatic > Marine >...
CAACAATCTCGTAAGACATCTCCATATCTGTCTCTTCAAACTCTGGCTCAAAGTACATATCACCGTCTGGTGCTTCTATAATATCATTGTGTTCAAAGATATTCTCAACGATTGTAATGGTTTCTGTCTCTGTACTACCACCCTGTGCTACCCACATCTCTACGCTCGTTATAGATTGTTGTACGATGGTGTTAATTGTATTGTATAAGACATTGACTGTCACATCATCAAAGAGTGGTCCGATAGCCAAGTTTATATCACGGCCACCAATTTCAATGATAAGTGTTGTAATTTTACCACTAAAATCAAAACCACCAGCATACTCTTGAAAACCACTAGCTACACCAGACTCTGATAGTATATCCGTGCCACTGAACACATTGGTATTACCATTCTTACCGGTAATGTGCATGTAGATACGGTCCTCCGCATCTTGTTTGTCTACTTTGATTGTATAGTTGGTTTTACCACCGTAATTAATATCTAGATCAGATATATCCACGGTGTTGATAAAGGTTGTGCCCATACCGTCAACACCCATAGTAGAGGTGCTATTACCACTACCGGTAATTTGTGCACACTTATCAGTGCCTAAACCAAAACAATTATTGCCAGTCGGCATATTTGCAGAGCCTTGGCCTCCCCAGTCCACATCCATGTCACCTTCTTTACTAGAGCTAACATAGTTATTGTCACCGTCAAGAATATCACCACTGTCTTCATTAGTGACAGTCGTTGTTGTTGTATCAGTAATGGTTTCTGTGGTTACCGTATAGCCATCAGCTTCATATTGTATTGTTTCTGTGACGGTTTCGTCTATGATTTCTTCAATAGTAGGAGTGCATAGTCCAACTGTATCTGTTGAACAATCTACAGCTTTACTAGAAGATGAAAGGAATACCGAGAACAGTAACGCCGGTATACATAGCCATAGCCGCAATAACAAACTTCGCAAACTCATCATTATTTATTTCCTTTACGTCTTCTTGTGTTAACTCTATCTTACCAAATACTCTACTGCCTGCTGGCACGAGGTCCGGGTTTTGTTCCCAACCTTCCTTTGCTTCTACACCGATAGCTCCCATGTATGGACAATACGTTCCTGCCATCCACATGCTATCAAAAATACGGTAATCAGCACATAATGTTGACACCGCGGCAACTTTCATACCCATCGAATATAATGACCGTGACAGTTTTATTCTTTCACAGTTTTCATCCGTGATAGTTATGCCGGTCGCCAAACCTAGTATTTGTGTTTGTACAGCAGTTGACGCCGCTGTCTTACAGATATCAGAATTGTTGACCACGACACTTGGTGCATTGGCTGTAGGTGGCGTATTGTTAGTAACTACCGTACTAGATACTGTATTTGTATCTGCACCGTAAGCCGCTGTAGTCACAAAGAGTAAACATATTATTAATAATATTCTCACTATTTAATACCACCCATAATTTTCATAATTGTCCATACACCACCGACAATAGCTCCTACCAATAGTAAAACTCTTATACCTCCAAGACCCATGTTCGTGTGTTTACTAAGATCGCGTATTTGTTTTTGCATAATACCCACGTCTTCTCTGATGTATTTAACATCTGTTTTAAGTTCAGCTATCTCCTTTTCCCAATCAGCCATAGAATCTCCTTAAATTATCATAATATGATGCAATATTAGGACTCATAACACCTTGTTGTGTATATTGAGGTAAACTTGCGTAGAATTGTGCAAGATTAAAAGGATCTCTTTGTGACATAACTGGATTTAAAATAGGGTTTTCTGGTACAGGATCCTCTTTCATTTCTGGTGGTACAACTGGTGGTGGTACCGGTGGAGCTGATGATGCTGTCATGATGCCCGATGCACGGTCCTGTGATTCTTTGCTTCTAGCCGCCATTTCTCTAGCTTCCATTATTTGTGCCGCAAAACGTCTATCCTCTGGTGAATTTCCTGTTGGCATAGCAACATTAGCAAGGTCTCTCATTTGTTCACTTGTTTGTGCTGGTCTAAGTTTGTAAAAAGTTTTTGGATCTGTAAGTTTTAAATAAGCTAATCCCTCTGATCCTAAATTATCGGTTATGTTTTCTAATGTGGTTATACCACTTGTATCTCTTTTTCCTGTTAAATCACCATACATCGTTCCTACAGTTTCACCAAAACTCATATTGTTCATTCTGTCAATGTAATCACTAATATTATCCTCTTCGTCGTCTACTCTTTCATCTATTTTTCCATACTCTTCATTATAGTTCTTATATATGTTATATAATTCATCATTTGATAGTTCGTTCTTTTTTGCATATTCATTAATTACATCACGCGGATAAGTATTCTTTGTTAACGTAACAAGTGCAACTTTGTCGCTAGAATCTAATTCTGAACCTTCCAGTAATTTTTTAAATAAAGCGCTGTTTGCATTCATTCCTTCCAACGCTGATGCTCCAAAAGTAGCAATAGATGGAAATGGAATGTTTATTTTATTTTTACCAAAGGATGTCATGAATTGATCAAATTGATCAATAAGAGGTACTTTATCTTTTTCTTTTTTTGAAGGAGGAGAAGATTCTGTAATTACATTATAGTCAGTATTAGCACTAGGGTCATTTTGTATAACTGCTGATTTATACATTTGTTCTGCAAGATCTCTTCTATCTTTGTTAGTATCACCAACACCTGTGATACCTGCTTTTTTCATAGTATCAAAAGCTTGTTTATAAACATTTTGTTGTTGTTGACTTGGTGTATCTCGAACCCCTTGTGGTTGATATCCTCCACCATCAGCTTGAACTATTTTATTTCCTATTTTAATAGCCATTACGCTACCCTCTGTATTGGTTTACGTGCGTTCATGATACCGCCCTCTGCGGCGAATGTTATTTCACCCGGTCCACCAAATAGTTGTTGGCCTCTTGCCATGGTGTTCGGGTTCATTGGTCCGGGGTCCGCGGTTGGTGTTGGCATCATACCAACAGGATTAGCAATGTTTGCATTAGCTAGTCTTGATCCTTGGTTCACGGGCGACGGGTCAAAAGAAATGTTTGGTGTTGGTGCCATTTTACCTACTTCTTTTGGTTTAACTTCATACTCATTAACAATACCTTGATCCTCAAATTTATTGTAACCAGAGGCTTCATCAATTGCTTCTCTTTCCAAACCAATAAGTGCTGTTTGTAATACTTTTAAGTTGTTGCTAGTAAAACCATCGGGTGTTAAATTTTTTAAACTTTTTGCTGTAACAGGAGTTGATAAAAGTTTTGCAAGTACATGATACTTTAAAATAGTTAAACCAGTATTAAGAACATTAAACTTTTGAACAAGTTGACTTGTTTGTTCTGCTTTTGCTAATTCACCACCAACACCTAAATTACTTCCTACGGCTCTAGAATATTGTTCATATGCTTTTAATGCTTCTAATTGATCACCATTAAAAAACTTTACTAAGTTTTCATCTTTTCTTAATGCCATAATATTATCAGCAAATTTTTTAGAATCTAAAACTTCTTGAAGTTGTTTTGTTCCTACTGTTTCATCAATTTTAAAAGATTTTTGAAACAAATCTTTCATAATGTTATTTCGAATATCATTAACAAGCTTACTATCAAAACCGCCTAAGTCTTCTATAAGTTCAAGAGTATTTTCTGAATCGCCAAAATCACCTTTTTTTGCGTTAGCTATTATTTTATCTGTAAATTCTTTTGCTGTTGCTTTAGTAGACAACGCTTCATTAACAATTCCTGTTTCAACCTTATTATTTAATTCCATGAGTTTTTGTAACTCATTTACTTTTTGCTTGTAATTTGATCCCATTAATATTTTTAATGAGTCTTGATCATTAAGCATAAAATTATCTAAAGTTTTTGCACCATCATCTGATTTTGATACACTAACTAACCAGTAATTTTTAAGAACATCAAAAAACTTTTCTGATACTTTTTTATCTGCTTGCGATGCATCATCCGGTAATTTTAACATTTGCTGTATAGCAGCAATGTTATTAGTATTTCCCGGTTTTATCATTGTTTTTACAAAACCATCTAAATCATTACCTCTTACAAATGCTTCACGTATTAAGTTCATACCATTAACAACTTCAGCATTTTGTACTTGACTGTTTAATACTTTAGCATTGATAATAAAGTCATCACTACCACCAATAAAACCATTTTTAGGATCAAGTACTTTAGAAATATTTTTATGCATAGCTTCTGCGGCCATGTTAATTGCAGGATCTTCATGATGCATTAACTTATGTAAGTCTTCTCTAATCTTAAATAATGTTTTGTAGTTCAACATGTTTTTATCTTTTTTAACATTTGAACCGCCACCTATTGCTTTTATATTTTTAACTATATTTTTAAATTCTGATGGTAAATCATCTAAACTTCTATAACTTTGTTTAAAATCTTTACCGGGCACTAAAACTTCTTTTGGACCATCATCAAAAGGTCCTCCTTTAGTTTTAACTATTTTATCTTTTGTTCTAACACCAGATAGCATATCATTTATTTCTCTCATCATGACTTGATTAAATCCTTTGAGATTAATAAACATGTCACCCGAATCTTGTGCTGCTTTGGTTGCGTCGTTTAAATATTTTTTTTGAAACTTTTTATTTACTACATTAAAATTTTTAATAATACCTGCTAAAGCTTGATCAGCTTCACTTATATTAGCGACACCGTCTTTTATATCAAAATTAACTTTCATATATTTTTTAGCATCATTAACTATTACAGCTTGAGCATTTATTAAATCTTCTAAATCAAATTTTAAATTACCTTGTGGGTCTAACTCTGTAAAAGGATTTTTTCCACTTTTAAAACTTTCAATAATTGAATCAACTTGTTTTCTTTTTAAGTCTGGTGCTAATTTTGTAAAACCTTCTGATTGTGTAAAAACATTTCTAATTTGTGGGTTAACAGCTAATTGTGCAAAGACTAATGGATCAAGTCCTAGTTTTTCTGCCGCCGCTGTAATTGTTGGAGTAAGTTCAATGGTCCCCGGTCTTTTACCTAAGAACAATATATCACCAACTTTTTGTGTTGCTTTAAACAAACCACCAGATATAGCTGCACTAAATAAATCATCGTAATCGGTAAAAAATTGTTGCATATCAAAACCACCTGCAAATTCTTCTTCTCCATATCCTCGCATGTACTCAATAAGTTTGTCACCTTTTAATCCAAGATACGAACCTATCATAACACCAGCCATTGGTTGACCTACAGCAGAACCTGCAAATAACCCTACACCTTCACCGACAAGTTGTGCATTCATTAAAGATCCCATAACTTGTCCAAAATCAGAATACTCCATACCAAATGGATCTACCATTCTATATTCGGGATCATTCTTATCATACTTATATAATTCTAAATCTACAGTTCTATCACCAATGGTAACTTGTTGACGTAAGAATTCACCCTCTGGATAGTAATTGTAAAACTTCTTTTTTCTATTGGTAAAAGATTTACTTCTACTCATATCAAATACTAAAGCTAAATCTTGCATATTAGAAAAATCAGAATTAACAACAGGTTGCCCTACTGTCTCACTAATTATTTCTAACTTGTTATCCAATGCAACAGTATTTGCTTCTTGATATAATTTATCTAAGTCGCCGCTAAATACACCAATGTCACCGGGTGTTGCACCAGCCGCCGGTGTATCTTGCATTCTTTCTTTTAGTAATTTATTAAAGACCTCTGTTGAATCAGTTAAGTCTGACTGTAAACTTTTAGAAAAATCTTTAAGATCTATCTCTTTTTCTTTTGAGGAGAATGAAAGTGACTCTACCATATTAGAACTGTAATATTACTCTGAATTGTTTTCCACCTTTTTGATATTCGTAAATATAAACAGGCTTGCTATTATTAAGTCCCACCTCTGTATTACCATCGTATTCAAATTCACCATCTGATGGATAACCAGCAAACTTAATTTGCTTAGCTTCAAAAGCGTCACCCGGATTAAATATATGACCACTAAGTGTTTTCCTATTTTCTAATCCCATAAAGTATGCTTTATCACCAACAGGTTTGATGTTTAAAGCGCTATCTATTCGTGCTTTTATTTCTTCTGAATCACCAAAGTTTGCTAATCTATTACCAACATATTGATTTGCAATGTTTGTAACATCAAACAATTTTATACTTCCGTCTTCTCGTGTAAATGGTTTTAACATATCTTCCGTTAAGGCAGGATATTTTTCTATAGCCGCTTGAATATTACCAGCAGCAAGTAATCTTGCTAAGTCTGCACCTTCTACAAATATTTCAGATTGCGCTTTGTTAATATCAATAAGAAGTTGTTGACCCTCTGCTGACATACCAAGAGAGAAATCAGCCGCTGCTAGTTTACCAACCTCTGTTTGGTTTAACCTATCGTCATACTCTTGTGCGTTTGCAATGAATGCTTTTTGTGCTGCCGCATTCAATACTTCTGTTGCAACCGTGCTGTTTGCATTTAAAGCATCTTTAATTGCATTATATGGACCCGGTGCTACTTCATCTACATTAAAGGTTTCTAAGAATCGAACAAAGCCAGATCGTTGATCTGCAAAACTTCCTGTTGTTGCATTGCCAAGAACTGCTTCTGCTCTTTCATACATTGCTACTTTTTGTGCGTTACTGTCACCTTTATTTGTTAACACATCAAATGCATCTTTTGCTATAGCGAGTTTTTCATCTTCTTCTCTTGATGCATTTTGTAATTTAAGTTGTTCTTCAAATGTTAAGAAGTTTTTAGTTTTTACTTTTGCTATACCTTCTATGTTTTCTATGTCTGCTATACTTATTTGTTGACCTCTGGTAGGACTATCTTCTCTTGGATCAATAATAAATAAGTCTTTACCGACTTGTGTTCCAAGTGTTGTATACTCTTTATCACCTATAGTCATTTTGTAGTTTTCATCTTCTTTGGCTTTTTCACCATCTTGTTCAACAACAGTAAATGTGCCCGGTTGTAAAACTTCTGTGCCTACACGCGTAACAAGTTTTTCACCATCCCACACTTGAGTAGCATCTCTAACTGTGTCACCTACTTTTACTTTTACATTTCCTTCATAATCAAGGTCACCAACAATCTCAAACTCATTTGCACTAAAATCTCTATCAGCACCTATAGCACTAAATTTAAGACTACCTTTGTTTCCTGTCATAAAGCTTGCATCAAATGTTTCACCGGTCGTATCACCTTTTCTTCTTATCTTAACAATCTCACCTTTGAAGAATGTTTCTGGTTTATTTTCTTCTGGCTCTGTCTCACCTGTAAATGAATTATAGGTTTGACCTCCTATAGTAAATGTTCTTGTTCCATCTTCATATACGTCAGCAAATCCGTATCCTTTTTGTTGATTATCACCTGCACCAAATGTGCCATACACTTGCTCTGATGATTTAATTTTATTACCCGGTTTTTCTTTTAATGCCATTTGTAATGCCATTTGTTTTAATCCTGCTTCGGGGTCCGTTGCGTCATATACTTGTTTAGCTCGTATTGCTTCACCAAACTGTGGCGCCGCTGCTTCAGTTGCTTGACCTAATATATCTAATGCACCACCAACACCACCATCATATGATCTACCCGATAGTAATTTAGCACCAAGTGTCATAAGAGCAGGGCTAGAAGCTTTTAGTCTACTAAACTCTTCTCTCTCTGGTGTAATACCTAAACTTTGAAGCATCTCTAAATTTTTTTTGTAAGCTTCACCAATAGCCGTCGCTTCTCCACCTTCTTGAAACTTTTGTACAGGAACTAAACCAGATGTAATACCTACACCTCGTGATGAAACTTGTCCGCCTCTGTTAAATAATTTTCTACCTAGTACTGTCATTAGCCCATCAATGCTCCAAGGCCACCGGCACCAGTAGCAAAAAGTCCCGCTGCTTGTGCATATGGATTAGTTTGCGCAAATGGTGCTACCACTTGCGTACCTGCCCCACCCGGTAGTAGTTGTCCTAAGATACCTGCACCTGCTGATAGTCTTTGGAACGGCGCATTCTCCATTGCCGCTACGTTTGCAGTGTCTGTATCAAACATTCTTTGTGCAAGTTGTTGTTGCATACCACCAATGCCCATCAATTGATTAATATCTGATTGACCGAGTTGTTGTGTCTGTGCACCAAGTCCAGCCATCATACCACCAATACCACTTGTTTGTTTACCTAAATTACCAAACTGTTGCGCTTGTTGCATACGTTGTGTGTTTGCCGCTTGTGCTGCTGATTGTGCCTGTTGATAGTTACGAGACAAGTCTTCAAAGATACGTCTTGATTTTAAGTCTTGTGCATTACGTGCTGTTTCTGATTGTTGTAAACCAAATCTACTCCCACCAAAAGCACCAGCTTGCACAGCCTTACCAGCTAACTGGTTTTGTGCCATTGCCGCTTGTCTATCAATTTCTTTTAATGCTTCATTAGTAACATTTTGTTGATATGGATCCATGAAAGCTTGCGCTCTACTTGGATCAAAATTCATTTGTCCTAGTGCTTGTACACCAGCACCTGTTGTTCCAAGAGCCGCGGCTTGTGAAGCTTGCGCTGCATCTAAGAAAGGTTGATATGCACCAATACCTTGCATAGCCATATTCATTGCACCTAATTGCGTAGGTGAAAATCCTGCTACTTGTTGTTCTGGAACGTTTACTTGTTTTTTTAATAGTTCTTCTAATGTTGCCGCCATGTCAGCAGTTGGCTGCTTCGCATAGTCTGGCAATACTGGGTATGTAGTCGTTGTTGATGTAGCCATTATGCCTGTGCCTCCAATTTATCCATTGCTTCGTACATTTTTTTTGCGCCCTCGCGACGGTCGCCTCCGCCCGCACCTCTGACTGCTTTAGCCGTCATGACAAATTCTCCGTCGCTTAGCATTGCAGGAATTGAGTCACTGGTCCCTGTTCCGGGTCCCTTGGACTCTCCTCCGTCTTGTAAATCCATCACGCCACCTTGCGCTTTTTTAAATACTGGATTTACTATTCCTTCTAACACATTACCTTCTGGCATTGTGTCTGCCGGTAATCCTATATCACCATCGTCTGATGTTGCACCTATTATAGCACCTAAACCTAATGTGCCTAAACCATAAAGGGATGCAAGTTGACTTATACTTAATCCAGATTTTTTTGATTCTTCTGAAAGTAATTTTGTAATTGCGTCAGTGCCTTGTTCTGCGGTAAGAATTCCATCCTGCATGCTCTGTACTATACTGGTAACTGCTTTTGAAGAACCTCCACCTCCACCAGTTACTGTTTTTGCAGAATCAAATATTTTGGCATAGTTTGTTAATTTATCTCTTCCTGTAGGGCTAAAAGGACTTGATAACATTTCTTTAAAACCTTTGAGTCCAGTTCCAAATTGACCACTACCAGAAAGTCCTTGACCTTTAAGAAGATCCATTCCGCTTGCACCCCCTAATAAGTTTGATGCAATACCAGAAGCACCTCCTAACATAGCCATGTTTAAGCCTTGTCTTGGATCGCCGGGATTTTCTCTTTTAAATGAACCAAGTATACCACCTGTCAAAGCACCGGCCGCCGGACCATACATCGCACCAATAATAGGAGCGGCATAACCAGATACATCTGCTGCTGCTTTTTTTAATCTATTTACAATTTTCTTGAGAAAGAACTCTGGTTGTCCTGTGACAGGATTCTTTGAGTTTAGTTCGTTACCTACAATGTATCGGCCGGGTTCAATACCCATCTCGATCATTGTTTTAAATAACCGTTTTTTCAATACAGGGTTTTGATCTAAAACCTCCATTGGAACAACGGTTTCGCCTTCAGCCGCATGCACGATATATGTATCTTCATAGCGGCCTAAACCACCAATGGATGATACAAAATCTTTAAATTGATCTAGTGACTGTAATCCCTGCATGTTACTTCATGACCTCTCCGAATATGTCTAGGCTATTCACCTTTATAGCGACATCGCGTTTGATATCTTTTTCTTCTGTGGAAGTTGCAGGATTTTTCACGTCAGCTTGTGCGTCGTCTTCACTAGCATATTCTTTACCTGTTTGCGCATTAGTGACTTTAACTTTTG
>Ga0208899_1003533_pt1 | contig 10043 bp, 9 predicted proteins | sample VirMetDEL_Nov_24_FD_184518 | JGI IMG/M metagenome (GOLD analysis project Ga0208899, IMG submission 184518) | Aqueous microbial communities from the Delaware River and Bay under freshwater to marine salinity gradient to study organic matter... | ecosystem: Environmental > Aquatic > Marine >...
TGAAGTTTTTGTGTCGTAGATTACGGCTCCCGAGAAATTGATGTTGTAAACAATCGGCTCTTGACTTGCTTGCTCTCGCTCTGGTGTTGTTGTTTGAGCAACTTCTGTCGGACTTGTACTCGAGACATTCCCTCCCCCTCCTCCTCCGACTCCGAGTCTGTTTGCTGTCACTCCTGCAACAGTTGCAACTCCCGCATACATCAAACCCGCTTTCGCTTTCAAGCCAGCTCCGACAACATCTCCACTCGCAAGACGAGCAACGGATTCAGCGAAGGAGAAAGCACTCTGGACGGTTGCCTGTTGTCCGATTGACATGATCGCTTGAGCGACTGAATCCTTGAATGATTCTCCAGCGACGAGGGAAGCATAAGCAGATTCAAGAGTTGCTTCTGCAAGTTGACTTCCGATGTTCTTGAGATCGCTCAAGAGCTGATCAGATGCTTGACTTTGTAAATGAGAACGCTCAGCGATTTCTCGTCTCGTCAACTCTGTAATCTCTGATTGATTATCTCCAGCAAGGATCCGCTCTTTCTCATACTTAATTCGGAGGAGCTCAAGCTCTTTGTTGAGTGTATCTTCTTTGAGACTAAGATCGAATTCTTGATTCTCTAAAGCAAAGATTCTCGCTTCCGCTTCCGCTTGCTTTTGAGCTTCGAACTCTTCATTCAAGAAACGATCTTCAGCGTTTCGTCTTCTGAGTCGAGCGATCTCAATCAGATTCTCGTTATCATTAGCAAGAGCGATCTCTTGATCATAGATTCGTTTAATGATCTCAAGTCTACTCCCCCCAGCGATCTCAAATGCTTCAAGTTCTAAAGCTCGGATTTGTTGGAGCTGTCTTTGCAGTTCTCTTTCTTGAGCGATTCGATCAAAGTTGAAATTCTGTTTACTCTTGATGACTGCTTTGTTTGTTCGTCGAGAAGCTTCAATCTCTTTTTGTTCTAAAGCTTCAAGTCTGTTCACTTGTCGAGCTTCAAAAGTCTGAGCAATGATTTCTCGTTCGCTCAATCCTTCTTTTGCTTCCTCGAGACTTGCTTCAATTGCTCTTGCGTAGTTCGCTAAATCTTTGGAGTTTACTTTGAATTTCTCTGTTGTGATAAGAGCAAGCTGTTTTTGTTCTTCGATCTCCGCTTTCGTTTGCTCGAGACGATCATCAGTCAAGCGGATCTCGCTCATCATCAATTGAATCTGAGCTCGTTTCTCGATGTTGCGTTTCGTCTCTTCGATGATAGCGTCTTTTGTTTGCGACTTGTAAAGATCTTCAAGCTTCGTTCGTTCTCTGATAAACTCGTTTGCTTTGGCTTGAGCCCTTTGAAAGTCAGTCAGTTTTTTATTTAAAGCTTCTTCAGCTTCTTCTCGTTTCTTTGTCGCCAGGACTCGATCATTTGCTGACTCGATCAGCTGTTGACCTGTCTTGTTATCAGAATCAGCAAGAACTTCGTTTGCTTTGTCGATTCTCATTAGAGCGTCAACGTAGTCATTAAAGTCGCTTCTCATTCCTTCCATTCTCTTTTCGAGAAGGACTTTTGAGAACTCAGCTTGCAAAGTTGCCTTTGAGAATCGGAGCATTTCATCAGTCGCAAGATTGATTCCTTGTTCTGCGAGCTGTTCCATTCTCGATTGAAGGTCACTTGATGCGCTTGACATTGCTTCTTGCGCCGCTTCTGCTTCATAAGCGGCGCCCGATAAATTCAAATAAGTTTCATAAAGTGCATAAATAGCTCCAGCGACTCCAGCGACAGCAGGCAACAAAGAAGCAAAGCCCAATGTACTAGTTTTTCCAAAGTTCTTCACTGTTGAATCTAAATTGACAAAAGAGCTTCCTAATTTAGATACATTTTTCGTTAAAGATCCGAGTCCCTCACCGAGCTTTTTATTTTCAACAGCAAATCGATCAGCAAACTTTTTCGAAGTTTCTCCGAGCTCTTGAAACCCCTCCTTTGCTTGCTCTGAATCTAAAGCAACTTGAACTTTTACTTCTTTGTTTTTTGCGACTTTGGCAAGAGATCCTCCGAGTCCTCTGACTCCGTTTGTCAATGCTCCAAGCTCTTCTCCGAGTTGTTTGTTTTTAGCTTCAAACTGCTCAGCAAACTTTTTCGAAGTTTCTCCGAGATCTTGAAGTCCTTTTGTCGCTTGCTCTGCATTTAAGAAAACATCGATCTCTATTTGTCTATTACTTGCCATCTTTCAAAGCCTCCAGATCTCGAGCTTGAGCTTCTTCCGAGTTTGATTGTATCACATTTAAACAATCGATGATTGCAATTGTAGGATTCTTATAAATAGTTTTTAAATCTAATAATCCTCTTTTATGCAAATTATAAGCAGAAACAATCGGACTAAGTCGATTCATATCAGCGACAGGACAAGATCGAATCTTCAATTCACTGAATGATTCTCCCGAGTCGGGAGCGACTCGATAACCTGGAACAAAGCGTCCTCTTTCATCAGTCTGAGACTGCGGAAGACCTTTCTTGAACGCTCCTCCACAATTCCCTCTCAATCGTCTGAGACGAGAATTTGACTTGCATTGATCGCAATTCCACGCCCGACTGTTTGCCCGATTAAGCCAAATTACAGCCGAGCTCGCTATTTTCCCGAGTCACCGAGGAGACTGATTCTCTGAATATGGAGAACGAGTTCACTGATCGTTTGAGTTCTATGAGATTCGGGCTTGATATTGTCAATCATGTCAAAGTCAGCGTCTTCTCCATTAATAGAAACGAGACTGCTCTTGATCATTTCAATATAAACTCTGTTTAAATAGGCTGTATATTCAGACAGAGCAAGCTTTTCATCTTCTTCGAGTTCATGATGCCATCTCGCTTTTTCTCGAGCGTCTTGAGGAGACTCAAGCCAAAGCAAACGTCCGAGCTCTGATCTCGTATAAGCTCCAGCTGAGACTTCAGCTGATTCTCTGTCACTAGGTGAAAGACCACGGATCACAAAACGAGTCGCATCATCTCCGACTTTTCCGAGCTCAGATTGAACTCCTGTTTTGTAATAAGCAGAAGTTTGCTCTGGACTTGCTTCAACGCTCGGATCGCAAGTAATGACGATTTCAATTTTATGATCTGCACTAGTGACAAAAGACAAAGCCATTTTTAAACATCTCCAACAGTTAAACCAAATCTAAATGGACTATTTCCAGCTAAAGCTTCATAGCTTGAAGTTGTGAAGTCTCCAGCGTATCGAGCCTGCTGATAATTAAGCGACTGACGGACAATGTCATTTCCACTCACATCATAAACGCTTGGATCGTTTGTCAATATGCCAGCTGGAAGCATGATTGCACAACCCTTTCCATCTCCGAACGGAGCTGTCCCAACAACAACTTGACGGACTGTTCGATTAAAGTAGTCATCTGCGACAGTTGTGTTGACTGAAGAAAGAGTCAGATTCAATTCGACGCTGACTTCTGAAATATCCATTCCCGACATTCCGATCACGTTGTTTGAATATGCGAGAGGAACGAGGGTATTTGTCACAGTCAAAGAGAACGATTCACAATCAAGAGAGATTCGTCCTTGTGTTTCTCCGACTGTTCCATTTGCTAAGGAAGCGGGAGAACCGTTTGAAACAACTGCATAAGCTCCTCGGAAGAAAGCGGGATCTCCAGAGTTGTAAACAGGTTCAACAGGAGAAGTCGCTGATCCATGACTGTCTGTGATAAATGCGCATTGATAAGTCAAGTCAGCCATCAAACGACCATTGTCAAGAGTGATTGACATTGACTCAAGAACGCAACCGAAAGCAAAAGATTGAAAGTCAACTCCGTCAATCTTGAAGCTCAAAGAGTGCTCAAAGTCTCCTGTGTTTGCTCTGCTCGGAATGTACCATGTTTGAAGCTGTCTGACAGTTGGAGTTCCTGTGAATCCATCTGAGAAAGCGGGAGAAACAGTCACATCATTTGACGCTCCGACATCATTGTCAGTTATAGCTGAATATTCAGCTCGTCCGTTCAGCTCTGATCCAATCAACAAACCGACATCATTCACACTGAAAGCGGATGAAGGATTAAATGTATTAACATCGGTCACTGATGAAACTGTGTCAGCTGGGACGCTCGGAGCTTGAGTCTTGAATCCAGCTCCTAAAAGATAACCGAGATAATTGCTGTTGTAGTTGTTCGCATCGGTTCCGATTGTTGTGATGTCAACTCGACAAACGACTTGACCTGTTCTTCGTCTGACTCGAGATCCCAAACTGTTGTAAACAGTATCGGGCTCGGGAGCGTTGAAGTAGTTTCCGTCTCTTGTGTCATTTCTTTCACTGACAACAGGTTCACCAGGAATCAGAATCGGATCTCTTTCACAAGGGATCGAAACATAAGTCAATGAGCCAGAGCTCGGAATTCCATTTGCGTCTGGAGATCCGAATGTTGTCTCCTTCGCAACACTTAAACTTCTATGAGTTACAGCCATTTTTTACTCCTCTAAATAAAGTAAATCAAAGGGAACAGTCAGAATGAAGGCGACTCGTTCTCCCGTTTGATTTGTGATTGTCTCGAATGTTGGACGCTGAGTGATGACTGAAATGATTCCAGTATTTACAGAGTCATAGTCGGGATTCTTCAAAGCGTCAATGACGTTGCTCGCATCTTCAGCGATCATTCTTGCTAAGAATCCATAGTTTTTAGGGATCTCATATCTGATCCGACAGTCGATCACAATTCTCTTCCGTCCACTGAGTCCCGCCTGTCCGTCATCGATCGGAAACGTGTCGATTCTCATTTCAAAGAATCGGTTCTGATTGCTTCTTTCATCGAGTTCGACTTCATATCCGTCTCCTGTCTGAATCGCAACAAATCCCGAATGAGTGTCAGTCTTTGGAACGATGTCCATGATCTGACCTTCTAAATGCTTAAGAGCTTCAAAGATGCCTTTGCTCATTTCAGTTTCTCCATGAGATCGATCGTTACAGCTTCAACAAGATTATCGACTTCTTGATCTGTTAATCCGATATATTCACGTTTATCATTTACATGATAGCCATAAGATCGGACTTGTTTTGTCAGACCTATTTTAAATGAATTCTTGTCAGCTTCAAGAACAACTAAATTATTCATCAATTGACCACTTAAAACGAGATCTACTTCAGCCGATTCTCCTCCAGCCCCTGTCCGTCTTCTGCTTTCTTCTTTGTATTGTTGATAGCCCTTAGCATAATAAATCGATTTACCTGTCCTTGATTTTCTTCCACCTTTGGGAGTCAATCGAGCTCCCTTGAACGCAACATAAATCGGTTTTTTTGAGTATTCATCAAACTTGATTCCGCTTGCGTCGATCCCTTTAGACGTTCTCAGCTTGATCGATGCGACAGTGTTCAAAGCGACAGTCAAAGAATCTTCAGCAGTCCAAACATCATCTGGGATCTTAAGATCAATTTTAACTTTCATTTGAACTCCTATTCAAAGCGGAACTGAGTTCCTATTTGGAAAGATGGAACAACTTCCACCTTTTAATGTCTCATTCCTCTAGTTGGATTGAAGAACGCATCATTCAGCGTCTTTGAATAAGATCTCCAGCTTGCTCGGAAGTCTTGAGCGTTTCCTCCTTTGCGTCTCAGACTTTCTTCTCCTTCGTCAATCACTCCGTCTCCATCAAGATCCAAAGAAATTGACTTAAGAGCAGAATCGAGAAGCTCATGACAGCGGGTTCTCATTGCAACAGAAGCATCAAAGTTTTGATTCATTTCATAGATGATCGATGCTGTACAATAAGAATGAGCGAGTCTGAATGATTCGGGATTGAAGACTTCATCCTCTGTGATGTCATCACTGTTCAGATGATCTCTGATTGAAAGAATGATCTCTGATTCAGCGTTCTTGATCTGTGTTGAGAAGTCGCTTTGTCTTCTCGGAACCATGTCAGCAAGATTCGCAAACATAGCGACAAATTGAGAATGATCGAGTCCTGTATTGAAAGGTCTGGGAGTAACTTTGAAAAGTCCTCGTTCTTGCTTTGCTGTACTCATGTCTAGTTCAACATAAGAAATTCGATATGGATAAATGTCACTTGTCGCAATATCGCTCGCACTAATATCGACATACATTGCGTTTAAATGGAGAGTCGCATTTGTTGACAGATCAATCTCGCGAGGAAGTGGCTCAGCGAGAATCGCTGTTGTCCCAACAAATCGAGAAACATTGATCGAATAATATGTGTCGTTGTTAGTGATCAAGAATCCATTCTGAGCTTGTCGATAATAGTTCGACGGAGCTGAAGAGACAGTCAGCGTTCTTCTGTCGTTTGCGATCGCAGTGACTGAAACGTCATCTGTAAATCTGACAAAGCTTTCACTGATTCCCGATTCAGTATCAATCACTAATGTCGGAGTTCCCGAGATCGGAGTCTGAGGAGCCCAGATGAATCGATGATCATTGTTTGTTATCGCTTTTCTCATTTCTTCTTCCTTGCTCCTTCATTTGCGTTCTTAATATCTGCGTTTGTTGCTCGATCAAGTTTCGACGCTTTGATGAATCCTTCGCTGACTGGACTCCAAGAATGTCGGCAATTATAACCGCCCCCACTTGTGACCACTGAGAGCCCTTGATTGTTGTTCAGTCGCTTCATTTGGGATTCATTGACGACTTTGTTGACGAGCTCTGAACAGAACTTTCTTGTCACTCCGTCCCGCGGGCCGGTGTATAAATAATTCTTCAAGCCAGCTCCGACTCCAGCGATTGCAGAGACAGAACGACCATATTGAGAAATTTTTGTTCTGACTTCTGTCAGCATTGATCCCTCGCTCTGTTTCATCTTCAATTGAAGATTACTCAAAGCAGTGTCGACAGTTGCTCCGAAATCAATATCTCTTAAAGCTTGACGAATGTTTTTGCGATAGCTGGGAATGATGATCTCATCAAAAACAGCGTTTGCATTTTGCAATGATATTGCATCGACTGAACTGTTGATCGAGTTAAAATTGAAACTCGGTTCAATGACGCTCATCATAGATTTGATTGATTCAGCTATATCGTCTTGATCTCCGATGAACTGATCAATGCTTTGACCTAGTCCACCTTGAAGCATAAGATCAAGCAATTGCTCATCACTTAGATTCATAAGAGCTTGAGGAGTAACAGTTGTCAAACTCGTTCTTATGAGATCAATTATTTCTCTTCTCGATCGCTGAAGTCCTGTCTTGAAGCTACGTTCAGCAGAGACTTCAGCTTTCAATTGTTCAACTCTTGTTTTCAAGAGATCTGCGATCACTCCCGAAGAAGACTTTGATTGATTGTTTAGATCATCAATTGCTTTTAGATCAGCGTCTTCTTCAGCGAGAAGAACGGAGCGACCGCACTGACAAAACATCTTAGTTGACGCAGGTTGTGATGATTCGTCCGAGAGTAGAATCAACTTTGTGAAAAGTGTGGAACTCTTCAGCCCAAACGTGACGACGAATTGAAGCGGAAGGATCATCGAATTGACCCGCATTATACGAACCGAATTGAAGATTCAAAGCACCGACAGGCATTGCTTTAACACCGCCCGACTTTTGAATGATGGAGTCAGATCCTCGGAGAATACCCATAAAGATTGACGCTTGATCCCAGATGTAAGCTTCTGAAGAAGTTGCTCCTGGAACTGCTGTGTCATGACGAGCAGAGCCGACATAAATGTTCGGAATGTTCAAAACATCTCGGAGGACTTCGATCACTGCGTCATTAGAAAGAATACGAGCTCCACTTGCAAAGCCGTTTGATGCTGTTCCTGCAAATCCTCGGATCTCTGGATTCTTCGCAAGAGTTCTGAATACTTTGTGACCTAAAACAAGAGTATCGGGATTAACTCCATGCGCCGCCTCAAAAACGGTGTTCTTAAGATCATATAGATCGCTTAAAGGTTCAGCGTTTGCGTCATCAAATTCTCCTCCGAATTCAGTAGCCGCGTCTGAGTTATTGAAGTTTGCAGTACCGAAAAGCAGATCAGCGCATCTTTTCTCTTTTGCAAGTCTCAGAGCTCGAGCAACCTTGCGAACAGCTCGCTCTTCTTCAGAGCCTGGATATTGAGAATCGATGATGTCTTCCATTGCGATCACTTCTTGAAGACTGAATGTTTCAGCTTTATATGTCTGACTACTTCGATCAAAGCCTCCTAAAGTTACACGATCAGCCCCTGGAGCTCTTTGGAAATCAAGACCCGCTCCCGCTCCCATAAAGTTCCGACTCTCTTCAAGCAAAAGAGTTCCGCTTCTTTGAGGGATTTGAACAGTCTCAAGGACTTTGTCAGCAATGAAGATGTCATCACTTTGAACGGTTTCAACAACTAGACTTGAAAGAATCTCGTCTACTGGATGTCTATTAGAATATGAACTTGCCATTTTAAAAACTCTTTCTATTAAGCTCTAGGAGTGAAAGCACCAGCAAAGAAAACAAGGAACTGTTCTCCAGCTCCCGCTGTGCTCAATTGATTAATATTCGGAAGGACTCGAGCGACTGGATAATTACCAGAAGCAACAGCTGAAACTTCTCCGTCTGACTCAGCTTGAAGAACAGGAGTTGCTTCAAAAGTGATTGCTCCCGATGCCTTAACTCGAGTTAAGCCATAAACAAGAACGTCAACAGCGTCTCCAGCCGAAACAGTTCTTTGAGCGACTCCGACGATTCCGTCATCGTCCGCTCCAGTTGGGAGTCCGACTTTTCCAGTGTTTTTGATAGCAACAACAGAGAACTCGGTTATTGCTTCGCTTGCGATAAATGTTTTAATATTGTTTTCCATGATTAAGCTCCAAATGCTTTAGTATAGTAGTCTGGATTCTCAGTTCTAAACTGATTCAAGGCTTCTGAGTAAGAAATGCCCTTTTCTTTTCTAAGCTCTTCAATTCGCTCGTTCAAAGTTGCTTTTGTGATCTCTTGACCAGATGCGCCGTGTCCGATTGTGTTGAGATTAACGCTTGAATTCAGAGGACGCTCGCTGAACATCTGCCAGAAAGTCGGCTCTGTCTCTTTGAGTTCGTAAGCTCTGCCGACAGTGTCAATCTCACTCGGATCGATTCGTCCGTCTCTTAAAAGAACATTGACAGCTTCTCGTTTTTCGATTTCTCGCTTTTCAGCTTCAATCATTTCAAGACGCTGATTGAGACTTTCATTCGCTTCTCTAAGAGCAGTTACTTCAGAAAGAAGAGTTTGATTTTTGAGATTCTCGCTCATCATGTTTGACTTCTTTTCTTCTTCGTCTTTTTTGTACTCGCCCATTTTTTCAGACTTGTCTTCGTCTTTCTCTTTGGACTTGTCATCAGTCATCATTGACGCTTCCGCATCGTCTTTCATTTCAGCGATTTGAGCTTCAAGCTTTTTGACTAACTCGTCCTTCGCTTCATAAGCTTTTTTAAGCTCTTCGTGTGTCATTTCGTCGGTTTTCATGTCTAGCCTTTCGTTCAGAACAACTCGATCGATTTTATTGTTGGATTGAGCAGGACGAGGAGTCAGAGTCACTGCTAAAAGCTGAGCGTCTCCGATCTTCTCCCCTCCGTCTCTTGAGAAAACATCACCAGTGATGAACTCTGGAGAACTCCAAAGAACACCACCTGCATTTTGTACAACTTCAACTCCTCTTTCATTGTAAGCTGGTATTGCATAAAGTCCATCATCTTTAAGCTCTAAACCGACAATCAATCCGAGAGCGTTTCCGCTTTCGGGAGGAGCTGGGGAGCCACCTTGAAAAGGGCTCGTTGAATGTTGCCAATCAATGACAACAGGATCATTCTCAGAACGCTCGTTGAAGACTCTGACAAGCTCTTCGAGGAGACTTTTATCAATCTCTTTTCCGATGTTCGATCCGTTCATTCTTGAAGTAACTTGTCCGAGTGCAAGAGTCTTAAAAGGTCTTCCCACTGTCAGACCATCTTCTCGCTCGTCTCGCTCTTCATAAAGTTCAAATTCTGTTTCAGTGTATGCTCTAAGTGAATTCATTTTTTCATCTGCTCTTTTCATTTGATTGACTAATGAGCGACTCCATCGAAACCCCGCATCTCCTCCCCAGCTGTTCCAAGCAATTCGACCTTTGCTCCAGTCTTTCCACTTTGGAGACTTTTTGTCGACT
>Ga0208899_1003536_pt1 | contig 10040 bp, 4 predicted proteins | sample VirMetDEL_Nov_24_FD_184518 | JGI IMG/M metagenome (GOLD analysis project Ga0208899, IMG submission 184518) | Aqueous microbial communities from the Delaware River and Bay under freshwater to marine salinity gradient to study organic matter... | ecosystem: Environmental > Aquatic > Marine >...
ACTTATGTGGGCAACAGACGATACAACTATAGTTATTGACTCTCAACCAGCAGTTAGCCCCCGCCCTGCCATACCGTCTACGCTAGTAACCGTAATTTTTGTTTCAGCACTGCCTGAGACACTGCCGTAGGTGAGATATGGCTGAACCAATTCGCCAAATAACGACCACAACTAAAAAGCCGTCAAGCGCAGGGTATGATCCTTACGACTTGCTATTTACAGCAAGTAATCCTGATGACATTTTCTCTGAGTTTATATTTGGAGAAGGCTCTGCTGCGCCTACGGAGGGTATGCAAGCAGACGATATAATAGAAGCAATTAGGCTGAATGAAGTAAACCCTAAAACTTTATCACCTGAGTTAAAAAAGCTTGTTAAAAACAGACTAGTTACACAGGGTGTGTCCGAAGCAGATGCAAGCAAACTAGTTGGGGACGATACAACAACATTCTATGACATGGAAAACGCGCTCGCTTTGGGTGCCGCGAAAGAAGCTGGACTTGATTTTGGTGGGCCCTTTGGTGCGCCTCTTCCTTCTTTGGGTTTAACCGAACAGACGGATGAAGAAGTATTAGCGTCCATAGTTGCAGCGGCCCCGTCTGGTACTCCGCTTGGTAAATTGTCGAATGAAGACCTTATAGACAGATATAAAGAAGCAGTAGCTAGTCTTGAGTATGTACAAGGACAGCCGAGGACGTTGCCCGGTACTGGGACATACACTAAAGAGGGGCAGGATTACCTAGACGAAGTTTTTGGGGATATTTCTGATGCCAAAAAAGAAGTTGCTAAGTACGTAGACGAAATTAACGCACGAGGCTTAGATTTCCCAAAAGAGGATACCCCCTACGGAGGCAAAGTAGGCACTGTAATTGGCCCGCAAGGGGCTACAACTACGGTCGTATGGGGGGACGAAGCCCCAAATATTCCCGGCACTGACACCGGCATATATACAGGCAGTTATAGGATTCCCGGCGGTATAATTGTAGACACAGGCGTATCCACGGGTATCCCTGTACTAGATGACATTATCAAAGCTGGGGCGGGACAAGAAGTAGGTGGCAAAGTCACCATTACAGACGTAGGACTTGAGGAAATAGCTCGGCGTACTGGGATACCTGTAGACGACATACTTGAGGCTTTGGAGGATTCCGGCATATTTGGCCCTCCTGCCCCTCCCGGCGCTCAAACTCAAACCCCAACTCAGACTCAAACCGGCGGAGCAGCAACACAAACTGGTGGTACTGAAGAAGACACAGAAGGGGGAGGCCCGTTTAGCGCTCCTGTTCTTGTATCCACTGGAGGTCTGGGTGTTACAGACATTATTGAGAAGCTAAAAGACATATTTGGTGGAGGCAAAGACGATGGAAGTAGTTCTACTGGGGCTGATACTGTCGATAGCGGTAGTACAACAGACACTGTAACCACAAACGGTGGTGCAACCACAGACACCACAACAACTACGGGTGGTGCAACCACAGACACTATAAACACAGGTGGTGGTGCAACTATAGACACTATAACCACAGGTGGTGGGGTTTCGGATATAGTAGCTGGTGGTGGTGGTTCAGATATAGATACAATAATCACAGGTGGTGGCGGTTCAGATATAGATACAATAACCACAGGTGGTGGCGGTTCAGATATAGATACAATAACCACAGGTGGTGGCGGTTCAGATATAGATACAATAACCACAGGTGGTGGCGGTTCAGATATAGATACAATAACCACAGGTGGTGGCGGTTCAGATATAGATACAATAACCACAGGTGGTGGCGGTTCAGATATAGATACAATAACCACAGGTGGTGGGGCTTCGGATATAGTAGCTGGTGGTGGCAATGGTTCTACCATAGAAGCAGGTTCTACTATACAAACTGGGGGTGGCGGTGGCTTTGGTATGCCTACAGAAACTCCCTCTGCTACAGGGCAAGGTCTAACCGGCGTGTCTACAGAAAAGGCAGGCGTGGCTGACATAGGTGACCCATACCAGCTAAGTGCTTCTTTATACGAGAATATTATGCGGATTCTTCAGCAAGACAGAGAAAACCGCAGAGATGACAGAAACAGGGCAAGAACATATTATGGCGGCGGTAGCGTGCGTGCTTCGGATCGAATCGACGAAATCGCTAGGATAATCAGAGGCTAATTATGGGCTGGTTTGAAAACTTATACTCTACCGACGGCAAATTTGACCTTGCCAAAGCAGCTACTTCTGCGGCGGGTCTTGCTACTTTATATGGTGCGGTAAAGCCTGACAGCAGCGTCGGTGAATTTTTAGGCATGAGCAGTGCTCAACAGCCTGTCGGGTACACCGGTGGCATTCCCGAGTATGAGGTATCTCGTGAGGTGCTACCCGGAGCTTTTGCGCCCACTACAGCCGAAGGAACACCTAGAAGACCCGGTTCAATGGGGCGTAGATACTTTACTGATACGACCTTTACTCCAACAGGCGGAGTGATGGAAGCAGGTAGTATGCCCGCTGCACAGACCACTACACCCACAACTCAAGGTTTATTGGGGCAATTACCACCAGAAGCAGTTGCAGGATTACTGGGTGCTCTTACTGGTATGTTTGGCGGTGTTGCTGGAGGACGCAGCACTGTTGCCGGAGACCAACAAGGTTTTGTCCCACAACCAACCGGAGGGGCACCTGCCGTAGTAGCAGCAGCGCCAACAGCAGGCACAGCAGCAACTACACCTGTTAGTAGAGAAGATACAATGGGAGATATAAATTACGACGACTCACCTAATAGGCCATTGATTCCTGTTATAGATAGTCCTACACCAGACGAAATCCTTGAATTTTTAAACCAACCGCCCAGCTACACTCCGGCACAGTTAAGAGATATGGTGCTGTCTGGGGCTATGACCTATGCAGACGCGGCAGCAAACGATTCGCTTCCTCAAGATTTTTCTTTTAAATCTATGTTTACGGAAGACCAACAAAAGACACTTGGCATACACGAAAGTCAGCGCACTGGGCAGGGGTATAAATTCGACCCTATTACCGGTCGAAATCGTTTATACGACTACGACTCAAATACCTATGTAGATACAACTACAACAACAGACACAACAACAGACACAACAACAGACACAACAACAGACACAACAACAGACACAACAACAGACACAACAACAGATACGGCTTTTGATAATTTTGTTTCTAACTTCTATAACAAAACGCTAACTAAAGATGATTTGTTAAGCCTAGCGAACAGTGGATATGACGTAAGTAGGCTCGCAGATACGCTTGGTGTAGATTCTGACGCGCTAACAGGTGCTATAGGTCAGGCACAAACCCAAGATGTTTTAGATAAAGTTGATCCTACAGACGGGTTTTCTACAGCAGAAAAAGATGCTGTAGCTCAATTACTCAAAGAGAATAAAATAGGGTTGGGTGCTATAACCAAGCAATATGATCTGGATACTATGGATGTAATAGAAGGCGTACTTCGTGGGGGGTATGAAACCCCAGCAGAGATGGTAGAGCGTCTTGCCCCTTATAATGAAGGGCTTACCGAAGTAGACCTTATAACTAATTTGTTAGCTAAAGGACGTACAACACCTGAAGAAATAGCTGCTTATTATGGTAATAATCCTGCTTATCCCGAATATGAAGGGCTTACAGCAGAAGAAGTTGCAGCTTATGCGGCATCTAAAGGTATTGAAGGTTATGCAGCCGGTGGTATGGCTTCTTTAGACGGCATGGGGCAAGGCTACTACCTAGGTGGCCCTACTGACGGTATGGCTGACCTTATACCTGCGACAATAGACGGAAACCAACCGGCGGCTTTGAGCGACGGTGAATTTGTAATACCTGCTGATGTAGTTAGTCATTTAGGCAACGGCAACTCAGATGCAGGGGCACAACAACTATATTCAATGATGGATAGGGTGCGCCAAGAACGCACTGGGACTACTAGGCAAGGCCCAGAGATCAACCCTACCAAGATGATGCCAGCGTGAGGTTGACATGAAATATTACCAATCAGGCGGTAACGTAGGTAACTTAACCGCAGAAGAGTCCTCCTTATCTAGCTGGGCAGGGCCATACGTAACCGAGATGCTGGGCCGAGGTGCGGCTTTAGCTTCGCAGATGCCTTACCAAGCATATGAAGGGCCATTGACCGCTGGCCCGTCTGGGTTACAGCAACAAGCCTTTACTGGGCTTGGCGCTCTTGCAATGCCTACTGCTACCGCTGCTGGCTCACTTACCGGTGCTGCTTATCAACCACTTAGCCCAGAACAGATTACGGCTGGTGAGACACCACAGCCATTTGCAGGAGCACCTACTAGCCTCGTTCAACAGTATATGAACCCATACCTGCAAGCTGCACTTGAGCCGCAGTATGCACAGGCACGGCGGCAGGCTGATATTGCACAGCAAGAATTACAAAGCCGCTATGGTAGAGCAGGTGCTTATGGGGGGTCTCGTCAAGGCGTAGCTGAAGCTGAGTTGCAGCGGGGCCTTTTAGACAGACTAGCAGATATAACTGGAACCGGTTACCAACAAGCATACGACAAAGCTGCTGATCTGTTCAGGCAAGAACGACAGTACGGCATTGATGCCTTAGCTGCACAACGACAAGCAGGCGCAGAACAACGAGCTATAGAGCAAGCAGGTATAGCTGCTGATGTAGCGCAGTTTGAACAAGAAAGAGACTATCCGTACAAGCAAGTACAGTTTATGCAGTCGTTGTTGCAAGGCTTGCCTTTGGAGACTCAGAGTTATTCGTATTATCAACCCACTGGGCTACAGAATTTGCAAAGTGGGCTGTCCGATGTGACAGGTATATACAGTCTTTTAAGCGAGTATTTACAGCCTTCTGGTTCTGACTCTGGCACTACTCAGGCAGGGCAGCAATACATGACAAAAGCAGAAATTGAAGCGTTGACAGGCGTCAAACTACCGTAGGAGTTAGTAATGGCTATACAACAAGGTTTAGGTGGACTTATGCCACAGGCTCCTATGGCTGGTCAGCCCGTTGATCCCAGAATGGGCGCAGCTCTGGACGTAGTAGGCGCAGACGAACTGGCGGAAAAGACCGATATGCCGTTAGCTACGGCTGCTTTGATGAAGCGTAATGAAGCTCTGGAGCTACTAAAAAGTGCCGAAAATGACGAAAGAGCTGCACAGTTTCAAGCTCCTCCTAACCCTTCTATTAACGACCAAGTTAATCAAGGCTTAGCTGGAATGCTACGCAGCATGATGCCCGGCCAAGCACTGCGAGGTAGACAAGTCCAGCAAGCTAGAGCCAGACAGATGTTAGGCCCTATGCCACAACGAAGAGCGCCCCAGATGGCGGCTGGCTTGCCCGGCCTACCTGCGACTAATATGCGTCGCATGGCTGCTAATGGTGGGGTTATTGGGTACGCACCGGGTGGTGACGTAGAGGCGGAAGATACGGGTTTTCTAGCAGCGTTGAGAGAACTTGACGAAGGTTTGAAGGCAGACGAAGCCGAAAGACAAGCCGAAAGAATGGCTAGAGGCAGGAGAGTTTCTGACTATATCCCCGTGCCGGGCGGCGGTAGCTACTACTTACCTGTGAAGAATTTAATGTACGACATCGGGCAAGGTGTGTCTGGTCTGGCTAATCTGATGAAGAGAAAGCCCGAAGAAAAAGAAGAACCAGTGGACGTAAATGCGCTGTTTTTAAGCGTTTATGATGACTACACCAAAGCTTTAGAGAGTGGCAACGAAGAGAGAATAGCCCGCGCTTCAGAGCTTGTGAATAGTTTCGATGAGACCACGCGACGAGAAGCACTGCAAAGCGTACAGCAGAACAAAATGATGGGCGGCAAGGTAAAAGGCTATGCTGGCCCTGATGGTTCTTTAGTACGCCGAGGAGACACAGCAGCGCAAGAACAGAGAAGACAGGTAGCTCAGGAAGCCCGCGCACGAAGAGAAGCCGAGAGGGAAGCCGATAGAGCTGCTTTTAACGATCTTGTTGCGCTTATAAACTCTGGTAAGTCACCAGCAGAAGCCAGAAGAATTTTAAGTGCTAGAGAAGCGTTGACTACAGATACGGGCATAACAGAAGCACAGTACAACTATGCTACAGGGCCTGAACCTACTATAACCGAATATTTGCCCAATGCAGACCAATCTACTTTGCCTATGGGCGGCTTAGGTGCGGAAGAAGAACCAACGCCAGCACCAACAACCGAGGGCGCGGAAGAAGTTCGCGCTCCTGCACCTCAAAGTTTCCCCACTCAACTTCCTGAAAACTTTCAGTCAGACATGGCAACATTGCTAGAAAGAAGCAAAGGTTTGATGGCACTAGACGAAGAAGCGGATGCTAGGCGTGTAAGCGACAGGCTCGCTGAAATTATGGGGCCAACAAGAGAAGCTCAAGCGTCACGTAGACAGGCGCAGGAAGAAAGCAGAAGGTTGAGAGAAACTGAGTTTACGCCAGAAGCAATGCGTTTTAACCGCCTAAGAGCTGCTCTGGAGCGAGGTGGTAGAGAAGGTCTTGGTGGTTTCGGTGCCGGTGAACGTGCCGAAGCTGATAGATTACTCAAAGCGCAAATTGAATCTAGCGATAAGACTGCTGCCGAGTTCGATGCTCTCGTGAAAGAAATGCAAGCTATGGGCTTGAATGAGTTCCAAGCAGAAGAAGCAGCACGGCAAGGTGTAAGAGACCAAGTTCAAACAGGAATGACTGTAACTCAGGCTATCAACAAAACCTTGGCCGATATATCAGTTTCGGAAGCAGACAGGGCACAAAGACAAGCAGCGCAAGAGCTACAGGCCCGAACGTCCACAGAAGTTGCTCAGATACAAGCAAGCAGACCCACTGACTTTATGAACGAAATCAATATGCGGGTTGAAGCTTTGATGGCAGGAGATGAAGGTCTTAGTCTAATTGACGCCAGAAAACAAGCAATCGAAGACAGGTTTGAAGCCCAAGGCAGAGTAGCTATGGAAGCCGCAGGTATAAGGCGAGAAGACCTAGACATGAATAGGCTTAAGAATGCTTACTCAATGGCTGCCGATAAGCTAGCCAATAGGATGGGCTTAAATCTTGACCCAGCAGCTTACAACCGAGAGTTTAACGCCGAGGTACAGAGGATACTGGCTCAGTTTGAGGGTAGCGGAGCTGGTGGTGCTCAACCTATGCCTTCTGATCGGTCTGATCTTGTTGTTGGTACGGTTTATAATACTGCACGAGGCCCGGCTACGTGGAATGGCACAAGCTTTGAGCCTGTGCAGTAGGAGCCAACAATGGCTGAGTTTTCGTTTGAAGAGGCTCTAGGCACGACTCTGGGGGATCAAGTTCCTCCAGAGCCAGATGAAGCGCCAAAACTTTTTTCTTTTGAAGAAGCCTTGGGTCAACTTTCAACTGAAACCCCACCTGAGACAGAACTTTTTTCATTTGAAGAAGCGCTTCTTCCTGAGCAAACCCCAGCCCAAGAACCTCCTCCCGTACAGTCCAATATATTGCGGGAGGCTGCTGACATACCTTTGAATCTTGCCAGTGGCGTAGTTACTGGTACGAAGCTAGTCACAGATATCTTTGGTGCAGATAATCCTGTCTCTCGGCAACTAAGCGGAGTCGAAGAGTACATAGATGGACTTCTCTCTGCACAGGCTAAAGCAGACCAGCAAGAAGTTGCTAGGATCATGCAAGAAGCCGAGGACAAAGGCGCAGGAGCGCAAGTCAGAGCCGCTCTCAGAGCGTTTGCTACTTCCCCATTAGACTTTGCTGCACAAGGCGTAGGCACAATTATCCCTGCTCTCGCTGCCGCTGTGTATGGCGGTACAGTTGGTGTGGCTGGGTATGGTGTAGGTTCTGGTGTTGGTCTAGTAAAAGACGCCGTATTCAGCACTGTTAATGACGAAATGCTTAAGCAAGGTCTTAGCGAGCAAGAAGCTAGAGAAATTGCAATGCAGGCGCAGTCTTACACAGGCGATAACTTAGACATGATCGCACTGGGCGGTGCATTCGGCTGGTTGGCATCTAGGTTTGGTGTGCCAGAAACAGTGCTTAAAACTGAATTTGGTAAGCGACTCATGCGAGATGGGCTAAGTCGTGGCGTTGTTAGAAACATGGTTGAAGCCGCAGGGCGAGAGGGCGCACCAGAAGCCATACAAGCAGCCCAAGAACGCTTTGCTCAGAACCTAGCTCTGCAAAGAGAAGGCGTGGACGTACCACTTAGCCGTGGAGTGGTGGGGCAAGCTGCATTGGAAGGCATTGTCGGTGGCATTATCGGTGGCGGTGTAGGTGCGGTCGAGGCGCAGGTTGCGGACACTGCGCGAGCGGAGCAAGAAGCCGAAAGAAGAGCACTGGAAACAGAAGGCTTAGAAGTAGAGGCGCAACCAGAAGAAGTTGTAGCTGAAGAAGTTGTAACTGACGAAGAAGGAGATATCGAGACTCCTGTTTGGTTTGATGCGATAGCTGACGAAGTAGAGGCAGATCAAGGACAAGAAATAGACCCTGAAAAGCTAGGTCGTATAGTTGCCGAGTATGGGCAAGAAGCGGCTGAGACGTACGCCAGAGGTGTGCGCGGAGAAGGGCTAACTCTTGCCAGAACTGAATCAGCGCCTGAAGTAGACACAGAAACTGACGCAGCAGAAATAGGTGGAATAGATACTAACCAAGATGAAGCTGCGCCAGCACAAAAAGACACAGAAGAAGTCAGGGATGAACCAGCTCCGGATGATTACGAAGCATGGATGGCGGGGATAGAAACAGATACACAAAAAGACTTAGACACAATAGAGAATGAAAACATAGATGAGTCTTTGTCTCTTGCCGGTAGCACACCAGAACAAAAGCCTAAAGCAGCGGCAATAACGTCAGGAGACAGTATATTTAGTACGAAAGGTGACGCTGCTGGGATGTCCCCTGACACGGCTCGCAAGCTGAGTAATCCAGACTATTACAGAGAAAGCAAGGGGATTGTAAGTCGAATAGAAACGATGTCCCCCTCAGATTATATTGCGCGTGTCTCCAAAGATGCCTTCCCAACTTTTAGTGAAGCAGAAATAAGAGCACAGAGGGAAGAGCTTGGAGGAGTAGAAAAGATTGCACAAGCTATGGAGTCTGGGACGGTTTTTGGCTTACCAACAATAGAGTATGGCGTTCCGAATCGCTCAGGGGTGGCTGTTCAAGAGGGACTAAACAGGGCAATGGCAGCAGAAAGTCTTGGGATTCCAGAGATTCCTGTTGCAATTTTTGAGCGTATCGTAGAGCCTAAAGCAGCGGAAATAACTCCAGACCAAGAACAAATCGGGCTGCCCGGCATAGAAGAAGCACCGGAAGCTCAAGTTGGTAGGCCCCCCATAGAGCGCGCTCCGGAGGCCACCGCCAGAGTTAATGAACTGCAAAGAAGACAAGATAACCAGAGAAAATCTGAGATACGCACTGTAGAGAAACTTACAAACTCTCTGGATAGGGGCGTACAGAAAATATTAAGTAAAAAAGGTTATGTTCCGTTCTTTGCCAACCAAGAGGCTTTTAATGAGTACGACGCTGACCCTGATGCTCAATATGAAGCCAGAGTACAAAGAAGAATACAGTCATATCGAATACTAGGCGCTAACCCAGAGGAATCTGCACGCCGTGCCCGTAGGGATGCGAACAAGCAGCGAACTGCTTATAACGAGATACAAAACGAAATCGCCGCACTGCAAGACAAAACCATAGACCAGCTAGCTGATGTCGTCAACATAGCAAACAACTCTAGGTTAGAAGGTAGAGCGGCACACACTGCTGCTTTAAGAGCTTTACAGGATGCAAGGCTCACACCAGAGATGCTGGCCGAAGCGCGAAAAAGAGCTAAGGCTAAAGCTCCTACAGGCATAATTCCACTAGAAAACAAAACAGTAAGAAGCGAAATAGTACCCGGCGAATATGCTCCGTTAGTTCCGCGCAAAGAGATGATTGATGGCCCGATAGAAGAGGTCACAACTGCGGAAGAAGCAATGGAGGTAATTAGGTCTGACACTAACAGGACAGACTTTGAGAGAGGCTTAGCTGCACTGTTTAGGCCGATAGCAAAAAAATTAGCTACGAAGTTTCAGCTTATAGAA
>Ga0208899_1003539_pt1 | contig 10038 bp, 7 predicted proteins | sample VirMetDEL_Nov_24_FD_184518 | JGI IMG/M metagenome (GOLD analysis project Ga0208899, IMG submission 184518) | Aqueous microbial communities from the Delaware River and Bay under freshwater to marine salinity gradient to study organic matter... | ecosystem: Environmental > Aquatic > Marine >...
CGTCTTAGAGGCCGCTGGTGTCCCTGTAGAGGACGATCTCATGTCACCCAGTACTAGGGTATTCAGCTTCCCTATCGCGTCTCCTGAGGGCGCTGTGACAGCCTCAGAGATGGGTGCTATGGAGCAGCTAGAGCTATGGGAGATATATCAGGACTACTGGTGTGAGCATAAGCCATCAATGACCTGCTACTATCGTGACGAGGAGTTCCTTGAGGTGGGACAGTGGTTGTACAACAAGTTTGACAAGGTGTCAGGTATCTCTTTCCTACCCTACTCAGACCACACTTATCAACAGGCACCGTATGAACCTGTGGATAAGAAGACGTACAATCAACTTGCTAAGGACTTCCCTAAGGAAATATCGTGGGATATAGAAGAGGCCAGCGATATGACTGAGGGGTCACAGCAACTGGCCTGTACAGGGAACAACTGTGAGTTATAGCAACGCAGTTGCGTTATGACATAAAGAATATGGAGTAGCCCTCTGACTTACCTACGTCCTCTGGCTTATCTTTCGGGTCATGGGGCGTAGGTATTCCCTGCGCTTGCATCTTCTTTACTCTATCCTTTGACTTCTGGCACATACTATGGTAGTCGATAGATGTGTAACTTACTGTGTGGTCTTTGTCTTTCATTGTGTAATCCTCAGTCGATTAAATCTTCAAACAAACGCTCACCAGTAGTGGTACGCATTAATCTATCAATGTTAGCAACACCCGGAGCATAGGTTCTAGAAGCCCTAAGAAGAGGCGTAAGTGGTTCATCTTCTCCAGAAAGCATACGTTCTCCTGCCTTTACAACCCCGCTTCCAAGAGCAATCCCCGCTTGAACAGGAGCAGGAGTAGGATCAATAGGTTGTCCACCAAATTCTTCTGCCCTCATGTTGTAAAGACCAGAGCTTATGTTAGATCCTAGCTGATTCATGGTTGCTTTAGCAATTCCCTCTGGAGTCAGAAGATCCTCAAGCTGTTTATCGTTGGATAAATCTAAAGTTTTTCTAGCGTCATCCCAGAATCCAGCAAACACCCCAAACAATCCTGCGTATTTAGCTGACGCCAGCATTGCTTCTTTAGCAGCTTGAGCGCCTTCTTTGGTATTTAAACCCCTTTCTTGGGCGTACAAAAACTTTAATCCTATGTCGTTACGTATGTTGTTCATTTGCCTATTCATGTAAGACAACATACTATATGCCATTCTAGCATTAGGATTATCGTGAAATGCTTTAGGTAATGTGCTTGCACTAACTGGTTGCCATTTATTAAGGGACGATCCAGCAAAGTTAATCAACCAAGGATTAGTTAAATCACCATCTTTAAGCGCCCTAACAGTCGCCATAAATTCTGATTCTGTTAAACCCCGCATACCATCGTGCTTTCTAAGTTCAGCTAAATCTTTTTCTTTGCCTTTTTTAGCTAAAGTCATACCACGTTTTATTGCAGTGTTAGCAAGAATCTCCTGTCCCATACGGTTTACAGTAGAAACACCGGACACTTTGTAAGACGCCTTACCAAATAAATCACTAGCCTGTACAAATAAGTTTGGAAGTTTAGTCCACTGCCAAGATTCTGCGGCATCTTTAAAGGCTTTTTCACCAGTGTTTGCTACCTCTCCCATAAAGTCTTTATCTAAACCAAGCGCTTTATTTTTCATCCAGCCGCTAACGTCTATGTTAGTTTTAGGTATAATTTTTCCCAAAACTGGCGTTGTTCCTAGCTCTTCTAATGCAGCCACAGAAGTAGCTAAAACAGCTCTAGGTACAGTTTGCGCCCAAGCCTTTACACCGTTTTGATATATAGGAGAAGTAACGCCTTCAGCAATATTTAAAACAGCGTTTAACGGATTAGCCAGAAGAGAAGCAGAAGTAAGCCTTCTAGCTACAGCGCCTATAGTATTGCCTCCTTTTTGTGAAGCAATGATTTGCGAGCGCAGTCCATTGGCTAAGTTAGCAGCAACTTCTTTAGACGCTCCTTGTTTCTTTGCTTCTTTTTCAATGGCTTCAATTACAACATTTAATCTACTCTCTCCAGATTTTGCGCTGGGCTGTCTTACTTTGTTAAGATCAATATTAAATCTGGCGGCAAGTGCGCGAGCAGCCGAAATATCTTCTGCTAAATCTTTAAGAGCTTTTATTGGGTTGTCGTAATCATCTGGTTTTCCAACTACACCTTTAATTTCTTTTAAGGCCTTCGTTGGAAAGTAGTCAACATCAGGAACTTTTACAAAATCAATACCCTGAAGAACATCAAGTTGATCTTTCAATAAACGTACTGTGTCTTTTTCTTCTGGTGTTTTAGCAGCGTTAGTTAATTCATCCCAAGTAATTCTTCTGTCTTTTTTTATAGCTTTGTTCATCCGTAGAGTCAGTGCTTTAAGTGCCGGATTATCATCAAACATACGAGCGGCATCTAGTAAATCTTCATCAAACACTTGATCTATTTCGCGTTTGTCGTGACGTATCATTGTTTCAGCATCTTCTGCTAAACGAGCCGCACGTTCACCCACGTTTTTAACAAACCACTCACGCTGCCCTAAAAATATATTGCCCAAAGTTCCGCTTTCTTTGTCAGGAGCGTTAAAAGTAGGGGCTTCTTCTTGTATGTCCCTGACTTTTCTAGAGGCTACACTTGTATCAACAGCGTTACCTACTCTAGCCTGTTCTTTAGTTTTACCTACGTTTACAAACCCCTCTTCACCGCCAATGTGTGTTCCTTCACTTTTATAAGCAGGTCTATCAACTTTAGCCACAGCTTCGGTGGCAACTTCTTCAGCGCCTTTTGTAAGAACAGCACCAGCGGCACCTCCTAATACACCACCAAGGCCAGCGCCTAGCGCCGCTCCAGCAAGTCTTCCTTCTTCTTCCTCTCCGCTAAGAAACCCGTATACAGCCCCTTCGGCAGCGCCTATGCCTCCAACTTTTAAAGCACGATCTAGCTTACTTCCGTATTGCCCAATCTTAGCAATACCCATGCCCGGAATAAAAAACCCACCTATCATTCCAGCACCTGTCAAAACATTAGATGCAGTGGGGTTTTCTTGTTGAAAAGCCCTAAGCTCTGAGCGGGATTTATTTATAGCCGTACTCCAGTTGTCAGCCTCTCCTGCTAGCAAACGAACAACAGCATCTAATTCATCGCCAGCACCTACAGCAGACTCAACAAAGTCAACAGCACCAGAACGAAACGCGCTGTATTCTTCTGCCGTTTCTTCTTCTTCTGACTGTTCCCACCAATTTGTAGAAGCTGCTGCTTCCTGTTCCCACCAGTTTTTAGCCATTAGTATATGTACCCATAGGACTTATTTTGCTTCTCACTCTTTCAATATAAGCACGATCTGCTGATGTATGCTCCGGAGACATATAGGATACATCTTCATCTACACCCATAGCAGCGTTAATTTCTTCGTCGGTGTGCCCGTCTTCTCTAAGTTTTTCCCGTATTACTGAATCATTAATACCGTTTTGTCTCGCCGTGTTAATTTTTTCTGTTATTGAAACCGTAGTTTCTTCTGGCTTTCTTTCTGGATCTAACAAAAAAATCTGTTCAGTAATTGCTCTGTTTCTAGTTTCTCTAAGTCTTTTTTCAGCATCATCCAAATCTTGTTGAGTGATAGTTTCTTTATCTGGATTAAGAATTCTAGCTTCTGCTCTTATGTCTGCTGAATCAATAGGAGCTTCCATTTGAAGTTCAAATCTTCTAATCATTTCTTGAGTATCGCGCTCTGATCTACGATCCGCAAAGTACTCAGAGGTTGCTATTTGATTTATAGTGTTAGAATACAGACCTTGAATTCTTTTTTGTATTTGCTCCGCACGGACTCTTTGACCTGTCTTCCATTCCTCTCCTGTCCATCCCTTTTCAACTACATCTTTGTAGCTTTGCAATAAGGGTTCAAATTGTTTTTGTAATTCTTCTGGAAGCTCCCTAATTAAATTTTCTTCAATAGAAGTATCAGGAGAAATTTTGTTCTGCATTGAGTTTTGCTCAAACTGCTTCATGGCTTTTTGAGAACTAATAACCGTAGTAGCATACGTTTGTGCTGCTCTAGAAAAATCACCAGCATTGCTAATAATATTATCTAGTTCATCAAAGTCTTCGTCTTGCACGGCTTGTTGAATAGCAGAAGAATTAGCTTTTAACCACGCATCAGCTTCCATTTCCTGTTGCGCTTTACCAGTACTCCATTGATTCATTTTGTACTTATTGTATTCTACCATTGCTTGTGGATCTTTTTTCATCTCCCTAATCCGCTCTTCTAAAGCAGCTTTAGCGCGAGGATCTAGAGCAGGGTCTAACAAAGCCTCTTCGGCACGAATAATAGCTTGTGCTTTATTATTAGTAGCCACTTTTTGAGTTCCGGGTATTAACTTTTGAAGAGCTTGAATTTCTCTAGCATACATTCTTTTTTCTTCGACAGTTTTTGCGGATGCCATTTGTTGTCTTAGCTGGTCAATTTTACTTGTAACAGAAGACACATCCCCTTGTTGTGCAGAAGCTGTCGCTTGTGTAGATGTAGTTACAAGCTGGTCTATACGTGCAAGTTCTTCTTCTTTTTCTTTTTCTTCTCTACGCCTAGTTGCTAACATCCCCGGAGCGCCACCAATCGCACGACCAACGTTCATTAACTCTTGCTGGTAAGAAGGATTCAATAGGCCTCGTAGCATCTGTTGTGAAAATCTAGCCATTATTCACCTCCACCTAGTATATCAAAGATGTCTGATAAAAAGCCGCCTTTTTTACTTGATCCGAAAACACCGCCTAAGAGACTAGAACCAAGGTCACCCAACAGATTAGCCTTAGCTTGCTCTGCTACCAACCTAGCCTCAAGTCCACTCATCATTGTCTCACCAAACTGACCAGCACCAAACAGTTGTCCCTGCTGTTGCATTTGCTGGTACGGAAGCATACCTTGCTGTAGTTGCATCATCTGAGTCTGTGGTAGGTAAGCAGCACCCATAGAGCCAATGCCTAAGTTCTGCTGATTCGCTAGTTGTTGCAAGTCTGCCTGAGACAACTGACTGCCCATGCCTGTAAACATCTGTGCTTGCTGTGCTAACTGCTGTTGTTCTGCTTGTGCTTGACCCATAGCCTGTAACATTGCTGTGTTCCTAGCTTCAGCTTGAGCTTTATCCATAGCAAACTGCTCTGGAGTACCACCAAACTGCGCAGTCCGTACACCTAAGCGTCCCTGTGCAGCCAGACGTTCTTCTTCGGCTAACCTCTGTCGTTGCTCCTCAGGAGACTGTGCAGCCCTGATACGTCCGTAGATGTCTTGCTCGCGTTGAGCTAGGTCAGTGTCACGCAAGTCTCGCATCATGCCACGACCCAAACCAAACGCCTGTCGTGCTGCTCTTCGTCCCTGTTGTTGACCAAAGGGAGTACCAGCAAGCTGCTCTTCAGCTTTAGTTAGCATAGACTGTTGAAACGCCTCTTCTTCAGGAGAAAGAGTCATGCTCGTGCCTATGCCAATAAAGTTGCCTTCCTCGTCAAACTTAGGCGTTGCAGAAAACCCACCTCCGGTCATCGTAGACGCCACAGTAAACGGCCTAAACTGAGACATTCCTACGGCTTGCTGTGCTAATTCATAAGCACCGGGAACGTATATTTGCTCGTTTGTTCGTGGATCAGTAAAGTAAGTTCCTGCTAAAGACTGCTCGCCAATGTCGCCAAGACGGTTCATGGCGCTTGCTGTAAGTAAACCGCCCCCAACAGTTCCTATGCCTAGTAGGGCTTTTAACCAATCTTCCATTAGTAAGTACCTCCATCAATCGTCCCTGTAGACAGAGTTCCTGTAAATGTTAAGTTCGGAATCGTCACAGTACCTGTAAACGTGGGTGAAGCAGTGTTTGCTTTGGTTGCAATCGCAGTTGCAATGTCATCAAACTCTGTGTTAAATTCAGTGCCCTGAATAATTTTGCCAGCATCTCCAGAAGGCAAACTATCCTTAGCAGCAAAGTTAGTTGTCTTTGTATAGTTGCTCATAATGTTTTACCCATAAGTGCTAATACGTTGATTTCTTGGAGAGATAAAGCAAAACCGTTTATTTCTGACTCAAGACCAATAGTAATAATAGAACCGCCACCTGTGGCATTTACAGGAGGTCTGGTTGTTGTTGCTCCTCCAGTAAACTCAGCAACAGTGTACTCTGAAGCTGCTTCGTTAAAGTAGTACGGAGTCTGGTTACCTACCGTAAACTCCTGTGTACTGTACGTTGTACCAAAGTCGTACGCCCACTTAACAAACACAATAGCACTGTTAGCGCCTACCAGCGTAGGACGTAGCTTCTTCAGGAACTTAACCTTCGACGGATCACCAAAGGTCAATCCGGGGCTGTAGTACCTAAAGCGGTAACTAGAAGTCCTGATTGTTCCTGCATCGTTGTACTCATCAAAGTACCCAGCGTACTCACCCACGCCATCATCAGTTCCTACCAGTAACGCACCATCGTTCTTTCTCTCGTACGCCTTGAACGGAGCAGAGGTCCAACGTGTGACTCTGTACGCACCGTTCTCTAGTCTACCTTTGAGATCAAAGCAGTACGTTGTGCTAGTATCTGGGAACGTAATCAGATAGAACGAGTTCTCAGGGCTGTACACAGATGCCGTAGGAGCAGTCCGTGTTTCAATTAAGTTAATAATCTCACTCTTTATGTTTGCGCTTAAGTCAGACAGAGGTAAAGACTTTTCTTGTATTGTTCTTCCAAAGCTCCTCAGACCGTTCTGAGACATAAACAACACATCAGTACCAATGTGTTGTACAGAGTTTCTACAGATGCACCCAACGCCAGCTACAGTGTCAGCCAGAGCCATCGTTGCTGGACTAAAGGCGTTATTGTATACAAGGATGCTGTGTTTGCCTAAAATAAGCAGAGCGTTGTTGTGGGCTACCAAGGCCCTTACTTCATCGTACCCATCAGGCCAAGCCTTAGATACATCTATAGAACCACTGGAACCACCAGTGAAGTCTGTGCCGATCAACAGATCAGACCAGTAGATCGTCTGGGTGTCTGCGGCGTTGTCTACGATCCACAGTCTACCGTAAGCTGCTAGAGCTTCGTGACAGTAGAAGTTAGTATTAGTCGTAGTACCTGTTGCTGTGCCAAACGTCCTAAGCCCTGTAGCGTTGTCGTACACAAGAGGCTCGTGTCCACGCTGGAAGAAGTAAGCCTTGTCGTTAAAGTTGACTATCTTCCAGTTGTCTGCTGTAATCGTGTACGAACCGGGAGTAATGTCAGTAAGCGTGTCATCAGGATTAGTAGTCTGTGTAGTCTTAAATATCTTGTTGTTGCCTGTGACAAAAACTTCTTCGTTACCAGCGTCATCGTAAAAGTGGTGAATCTTGACAGCGTAATCAGACCCAAGAGGTGTGTTTACAGCAGTCAACAAGTCTACACCCTTACGTGCAGCAATACGCCCACGCTTGTCAATAACAGCGTTATCAGCAATGTCTGCAAAAGAGAAGTCCTGTCCAATCGGAGAGTCTTCTGTGTTGACTCCCTTGAAGCCCGGAGCAACTAGATTAATACTTTGTAGTGGCTGTGCCATACACTAGTCTCCTTAGGGAGTGTACCAAATAACTTCTTCGGGGTGCTTCTGTGCGTCCAGAGCAATCGCATCAGACAAGTACTTATCAGCAATACCAAAGTACTCAGGTGCTGATGTACCGCCTGTCTCACCACGCTCACGAGCTAACAGAGCTACCGCAAGGTGAATCACTGGTTGAGCAGGAACAGCTAGAGTATCCTCGTCTGCGCTCAGGTCATCAGAACGCAGGATACAGTTGAACCTGATGCTGTACGTGTCATCCGGTTTAGGATACAGATCAACCTGAGTATCTCCGTTAGAGTCAACACCGTTGTACGTGTAGTACTCAGGGATGCCTGACACGGGACTCTGGTTCAGGTAAGCATCGTTAAACCAGTGTGCTGTCTGGTAAGTCATAAACAGGTTGGAACTGTCGTTAAGCACGTCGAGTACCTTGATCCTGTTCTGTGACCCCGTGAGTACATAGTTAAAAGTACCAGCAGACGTGGTAACCGTTAGGGTAGTCCTGAGTGCTGACCAATCCCAAGCGTCCTCTACCATTCTCTTGGCATCGTTTACAAAGTCACCCACGAGTTTACTGTAGGTGGTGTCCTGTACGCTAGATACTTCGTCTTCACGTAAGCGTCTGAGGACGTTGTTTACTAAGTTTAAATATGTCATGCCATTCCCTCAAACAAACTTCGCTTAATTAAGTTGTCCAATTCAGCCATGTAATCCTTCTGTGCTGGTGCTGGAGGCTCTGGTACAGCCTGAGGTGTGTAACTGATGCCAGCTAAGAACGGAGTAAATGATCCACCGCCTAGCATACCACCGCCGCCCCCGCCACCACCTGTTTCTGGAGGAGGAGGTTCAACAGTAGGAACACAGTTACCTTCTGCGTCCATAGATTGACCTTCAGGACACACAGTACAATCTGGGTAATCTGTGGCTCCGTTAGCACACTCTTGCGGCGTTTCTTCGCAATCTTCTCTTGTTTCAGCAAACGACCCGTCAGGACATTCTACCCAGCCACATTCCAAAGGATTAGCAGCGGCGTACGTTGGATCACTACAGGGAGTTTCTTGGTTACAATCTCCCAATGTAGGAGCCATAGTTCCATCGTCACACTCGACCCACCCACAGATCAAAGCATTGGCAGGATCAGTACAGTCTATTTCTTCACACTGGTCAGTCTCAGGGTTTATGCGTTGACCTGAAGGACACGTAACGCAGTCAGGGTAGTCTGTAGCTCCATTTCTGCACTCTGGAGCAACACAGTCTTCTACAGTAGGAGCCATGCTTCCGTCAGGACACTCAGCCCAACCACAGACCATTGCGTTTGCTTCGTCAGTACAATCGTAGCAGTTGCCTTGATCGTCCCTTGGTCCCTCTACACCGTTAAAGTCAGGACAGGGTTTTACAGGAGGAGGCTCTTCAATGTCCCCCGGACAAACGCAACTACCGTCTGCATCAATTATACCAAACTGGTAAGCGTTAGTCTCAGGATCACGACAGTCTTGACCACCAAAAGACTCAGCCCTACACTCAGAACCTATGGTAACACAACGACCAAACCCATCTCTAACCCGTGGATTACCGTCCGGATCGTCCGTGCAATCACCTGTTGGCGGTATGTAACAACGCCCAGTTAGCTCACTTAAGACGTATCCTTTTTCAGTATCACAACCACCACATGAACCGTCTTCGTTAGTTACTTTTCCTTGTTGAGCGCAAGTTAAGGCTTCGGGAGGCTCTTCTGTTTTACATTCTTCGTAATTACCAGATACATTAGTATCATTACAAAGAACATCAACAATAGATACACAGGTGTCGTAGCCTTCTGGCTTATCAAAGCCTGGCTTACAATCCCCACAAGGCTCCTCAGGTTGTTGAACAATGTTTCCGTATTTTAGATTATTCCGGTCTTCACAAACATTGACATCTTGACCGACTATTGAAAACCCTAGACTTGGATTACACGGTTCGTACGTATAAGTAATTCCGTTAGAGGACGTGAAAAATCCTGATTGGTTTGTGTCCCTACTGTCATAAAGAGGGTTCTGTCCAGCCCTCTCTGAATCAGCAGGACACTGACCGTCTGTGCCATCAACGTTTTTTAAGTCTTCACTACAGTCACCGTTTATGTGTTGATCTGGAGTAGTACCATCTCCACAGTCGTTACAGTCATCAGGGTTTACTGCGTTGTTGTCACAGGTTTCTCCGGGTGGAGGACCGTAACAATCTGGATCTTCTGATATAGGTACTCCTGACTCACAGTGAGTTGCTCGACACTTTTGATCCCAAGCAAATTGTTGTTCTTCAAGTTCAAACGTAAGGCTACCTGTAGGCCTAGGCTCAGTACATACGGGATCGTAAGTCCCATCGTCAGGGCCTGTACACGGTTTCCCTATTCCTTCTGAAGTCCATCCATCTTGCTCACAGTCACCACACTGGCTGGGCGTTTGTGTGTCAGGATCACCAGCAATATGTAGCTTACCTAACGCACTACAATCGTCTTG
>Ga0208899_1003543_pt1 | contig 10033 bp, 21 predicted proteins | sample VirMetDEL_Nov_24_FD_184518 | JGI IMG/M metagenome (GOLD analysis project Ga0208899, IMG submission 184518) | Aqueous microbial communities from the Delaware River and Bay under freshwater to marine salinity gradient to study organic matter... | ecosystem: Environmental > Aquatic > Marine >...
ATGCGTCCTGCTTTTGTGCTGGTTAAATCATCAACTTATGCAGGTACTTTTTGGCTAATGTCTGCTGACCCGAATGAATATAACGTGGTAGACACATATCTAGCAGCAGATTCTTCTAATGCTGAATATAGTCCTTATACGTGGATAGATTATTTATCAAATGGATTTAAATTAAGGCAGACTGGAGATTCTTTGAACAGGTCAGGACAAACATACATCTACATGGCATTCGCAGAGAATCCTTTCAAATACGCAAACGCAAGGTAAACGACAATGAGTTTAGCAAGAGACTTGGCAGACAGCCTATTTACAAAAGTAACAACCTTTGACTCTGGCGTTATTGAGGAATTTACGGCGGTTACTTCTACCAGCAACGCGACCACTTGCAATATGCAGGACGGTACGAACTTCTCTCACACACTGACAGAGAACACCACGTTTACCTTTAGCAACCCGGCTTCAAGCGGTAAGGTGACTAGCTTTACTCTCAAGATTATACAGGACGCTAGTGCCTCCGGGTACACAGTAACATGGCCTGCTTCGGTAGATTGGCCCTCTGCTACTGCACCTACACTGACAGCCACAGCGTCAGCGGTAGACTACTTTGTGTTTTTAACTAGCGATGGCGGTACTACTTGGTACGGCTTTACTGCTGGACAGGCGATGGGCTAATGAGTTTATCAGTAAAGAAAATACTGTTGGGCGCGGCTAATCAAAACACTGGGCAGACGTACTGGCTATTACAAATCCCGTCAGGCTATATTATGACAGGAGCATCTAAAGACCCAAGTAACAACATTTATTTGTGTTTGTCTAATGATCTTACTACCACATCAGCAAAAACATGGGTTTTCAAATTTGATAGCAACGGGGACGAATTATGGCAACGAGAGTTATCTAATTCAACTTACGGTTTCCGCCGGGGAACACCACTTTGGATTGACAATGCTCACCTTTGTATCGCGGCCCAAGAAGGCGATGCAGTTAATGATCTTCTTTTTTGTATGCTCGACCCTGCTGATGGGACAAATGAAGGAGCGACTCAAAGGGTAACATTGCCATCAGGGGGCGTACAGCAAGCACGCGCAGGTAATTTGCAGGCATTGAGTACAAGCGAGATTTATCATTTTGGTAAAGGTAGTAGTAGTACGGAAAACTGCCTACAGATGTTTGATGACACTTTAAACATGACATACATGCGGGACACAGGAGCAGCCTCTTATGGCTCATCTCCGGGCAGACAGCAGTTTAACGGAAAAGCAGTAAATAGTGATGGTTCATGGTGTGTTTGGGCTTCTGGGCGAGACCTTTACGCCAGATGCGAAAAAATGGAAGGTGGCGCAAATCCAACTGACGGTTATCGCAGTGCCGGGGGTGCTTTGTCAAATCGCAATGCTGCCGAAGAAGCCTGCGTAGACATCCATAATAGTGATGATATTTATTTTACGGGGTATTGGAGAGATGGAACCGCTGTTGGGTCTGGAGGAAGTGAAAGGGTACTTGTAGGAAAACTAAATAGCACATTTGACCAGCAGTGGATTAAAGAAGCGTATAACGGAACTAACGTAAATAGGCGCGGATGGGCGATAGATGTAAACCATGACGGCGATGAAATTGCGGTTGGAATATACAGAGGAGAAAATGTCGCTGACGTTATTTTTGTTGATGCTTCGGGGAACCTTGCTTCAAATATGATTAGGTTTACTGAACAGGTCGGTGGAACTCCTACTGTTTACCCAGAAATATTGAAATATTTTGATGCAGACTCATTACTTGTAGGCGCGTACTACTATTCTGGAACTTATGACGGTGCTTTTTTGTGCATGTTAAACAGGGCAGATATGGCTTCAATGGTAGGAACTTACGGAAATGTCACTATCAGTGAAATCGCAGAATCATACACTTGGGGTAACGAAACAAGTGGTACAAATAACTCATACGATAACACTACAAATAGTGGCTCTACAGGGAGCCAAACGCAAGGTAACACGGCCTCATCAATTACAGTGACCAAAACTAACTTATAAGGGCATAACTAAAATGAGATATTACGACATAACTAATTCGGCTATAGTCAGCCAGAATCAGATTCTTAAGGCTAACCCGAACACCAGCTTTTCTTTGCCTCTGAGTGATGCGGCTCTGGCTGACCTGAACATGGCTAAACTGCTGGAGGATGTCCGTCCCAGCTACGATGCAGACACCCAGACTGTCATTGAGGGTGCTGTTGAGGAGCGCGATGGTTCCTATTACCAGACCTACAGCGTCATTGACCGCAGTGCTGATGCCATAGAGAATGACCTGAAAAACAAAAAGGCTAATGTCCGCGCACAGCGTAACGCACGACTGGCTGAGACTGACTGGGCCATGATGCCGGACTCTCCTCTGATCGACTACGACAAAGGCTTGATGGCAAGCTACCGTACTGCATTGCGGGATGTCCCGGCACAGGATGGGTTCCCGAACAACCCGCTACCTGAAGGCCCAGACCAGCAGCCGTATGATTCATGGACATACAACTCTACCGACTTTATCTGGGAAGCACCTCTGCCCAAGCCGGACGGTGAAGCGTACTGGGATGAAGATGCGTACCAAGAAGACAATACAACAGGCTGGATTGCTATAGGTTAGAAAAATGATAGAAGTGATGGCGGCAGTTAGTCTTGCCAACTCCGCTTTCAATGCCCTGAAAACGGGATTAGAAAAAGGCAAGGAATTGCAGGACATGGGCGAGACTCTTGGCAAGTTCTGGGATGCTAATGAGCGTATTACGCAAGCTAGTATTGAGAACGAAACCGCCACTTATGCCCAAAAGTTACTAAATGGTAAAAGCATCGAATCACAGGCGCTAGAAATAACTATCGCAAAGACCAAAGCAAGGAAGATGGAAAATGAACTGCGCGAGTTTCTGATTTACTCCGGGCAGGGTCAGTTTTACCGCGAGATGTTGCGCGAAAGGCGAGCTATCAAGAATCAGCGTTTCCGAGAAAAGCGAGCGCAGGAATTAGCCAAAAAAGATGCGATGGATTTGGCACTTATTGTTTTCCTTTTTGCTCTTTGTGGCGGTGTACTAGCTGCTATCGTTGCGATGATTGCGGAGGCACAGTGAATGCCAGCCAAAAAGAAGTATCCTACAGATTCGACTTTCCTTGACGTAGCCCAAGCCACACCCAGACAGCGTGAGTATTACCATGCCTATATGGAAAAAGAGTCAGTGTACCACGCCGCTAAAACACTGAATATTGCTCACCAGAACATCTATGCTGAACTCGACAAATTAGTTATACGCGCATCACAACGTGGCTGGACGGAGCATTCAGATAATACGAGATTTGTACCGCCCGGACAGCGGTTGGTAGGGCAGTCTACCTACACGAAGGATGAAGAAGGGAACCCGATTTGGATAAAAACCAAAGCTGAGTTTGAACAAAAGCAAGAAGCCTTTAAAGCGTTTGTTGATGAACTGGCAAATACCATCAAGCCTGTCAAAGCAAAGCCCAAACCTAAAAAAGTAAAATACGATCCTGATCTGCTGCCCACGATTATCATTGGTGATGCGCACATCGGCATGAAGGTTGATGGTAATCTGACCCGTGGGCGGGACTTTGATGTAAGCATCGCCACAACAGAGATTAAGGATGCTGTCACTTCACTGGTGGATTGTGCGCCCACAACAAAGCATTCTTTGCTTGTGAATATCGGTGATTTCACCCACTCAGATAATTCTGCCAGCACCACAACTCGCGGCACTTCCGTTGATATGGATACCCGTTACGAGAACGTCATGCGGTCAGCGGCTCACACCCTGATTTTCTCAATTGACAAGATGCTCACAAAGTTTGAAAAGGTTGATGTGGTTATAGCTCGCGGAAACCACGATTCTGATACCGCAATTTCCATACAACTGTGTTTAGAAATGTATTGGTCAAAAGAGCCAAGAGTGAACATGGTTCCGCAGAAGGGGTTTTTCCATTATTTGCAGTTTGGCAAGAACCTGCTGGGTATTAACCACGGAGACAAAGTGAAAGCTGAAAAGCTGGCAAACATAATGCCGAGAGATATGCCGAAGGCTTGGGCTGAGACTACTCACAAATATTGGGTCGTGGGCCATTTCCATCACCAAGATGTGAAGGAGTGCGACAACGGTGTGATCGTTGAGAAGCATGGCTGTCTCGCGCCACCTGACGCATGGCATACTGGGCAGGGCTACGGCTCCGCATCTGTGATGGATATGATCGTCTATCGCAAGTCTGGCGGGAAGGCGATCACTCACACCTACCAGATCCCACGGGAATACCATGAGATTGATTCTAAAATAGGCGGGTAGAGGTTATAATGTGAAAGGCGTTGCCGAATTTATTTTAACTGTTCTATATTACTCTGATGGGGAGTACACGCCAGAGGATATCGAGAATCTCTTGGTTATCATAAATGAATACTCTGATGATAAGCCTGATCTCAAAATAGTGAATTTACCAATGGATGTAGAATGATGGAGTTCCAAGTTTTGTTCAACGCCACACTTTCTGTGGTTATGATGCTAAGTGGCTGGATGATCCGATCCGTTTACGATGCCATTAGTAAATTGAGAAGCGATCAGGCACAGTTAGAAAGGTTATTATATGCGGATTTCGTTAAAAAGGACGATTATCGAGAAGATATACGGGAAATTAAGTCAATGCTTTCGGGCATCTTTAATAAGCTGGATAACAAAGAGGATAAAAAGTAATGGAAAAGGTAAAAGCAAAGGTAGTGGAAGGTTTGGAGAAAATCGGCAAGATAGTACACGGGGATTGCGACTCCTGTCTGGGTGTGAAAACAATCGTAGTAGCCGTCCTGATGATACTCATCGTAATCGGGTAAGTTGCCCGTGGCATAGAGATAAGTGGGATTGGTGATGAAATTTCTGAAGATAAAGAATCTGGTTGGCGCTGTTGCCCCATCTCTTGGTGCAGCTATGGGTGGTCCACTGGGTGGTGCTGCCGGGAAGATTATTGCCGGTGTTTTAGGTTGTGAGCCTTCTGCTGGTTCTATCGAAAAGGCTATGCAGGAAGTAACGCCAGACCAACTAGCTGAGATTAAACGCCAAGAGCTTGAATTCGAAGCTCAAATGAAAGAAATGGATGTAGATTTGTTTGCCCTACAGACCGCTGATATTCAGGATGCACGTAAATATTTTGCCAAAGATTGGACACCACGCATCATTGCGATAACACTGGTTGCCGGATTCTTGGGATATATATTTATGATCACCGTGGCTGATCCAGAAGATAACCCATTAGAAATTATCAATTTAGTGCTTGGCTGGCTGGGCGGTACTACCAGCGCGATTATCAGTTTCTACTTTGGCGCATCCAACACAAAGGATGATAAATGAGCAAGCTAACCGAAATGCTCCGCAGGCATGAAGGCTCAAAAAAGTTTGCCTACCGCTGCACAGAAAAAAAGCTAACCATAGGTGTTGGCAGAAATATTGATGAGAGTGGCGGTATTGGTCTGTCAGATGACGAGATTGACTACTTGCTAGAAAACGACATTGACAGGTGCATAAAAGAACTCGGTTCTGCGTTCAACTGGTTCTCCGACCTGAACGAAGCCCGCAGGGACGCTATGATAGATCTCGTATTCAACATCGGTTTGACCCGGCTGAATGGGTTTAAAAGGGCATTGGCTGCAATGGCTGAGGCTAATTATGATCTCGCTGCTGCCGAATTTATGGATAGCAAGTGGGCATCACAGGTCAAAGATCGTGCCATTGAAATATGCGCAATGATAAAAACTGGCAATTATAGTAAATAAAACCCTTTCTTTTTCTAATTAGTTGTGAGTATAATGCCCCCTCAAACAACAACGGGAGTATTAAAAATGAGCAACAATCCTTTCCACTATGCCGTCTGGCATAATCTAAGTTCCATCAATTGTTCCGAGTTCATAGAATTGAAGGGCGGGTTAAAATACTTGTCATGGGCAAATGCTTGGCAATTACTGATGGATGAGTATCCTTGCAGTGAATTTGTTTTTAACGAATCAACCGTCTTTCCTGATGGGTCAATGGAAGTTTCCTGCACAATCACAGTTACCTGCTCTACCGATGCAGAAAAAAAGGTTGTCCGCACAATGTGGTTGCCTGTGATGAATCACAAGAACCAAGCAATTATAAATCCAAATAGTAGGGAAATATCTGACAATCGCATGAGATGTTTAGTCAAATGTTGTTCGCTGCTGGGTTTAGGCTTGCACGTTTACAAAAATGAAGAACTCACCGCGCCAGAGGCGGCTGAACTCAAAAAGCCACTGACAGGAGATCAGATTGATAATCTTGTTGATCTGATGGAGGCCAGCTGGACTGAGTACGATACATTCACTCGCCACTTCAAAGTGAATTCTCTATCTGAGATGACCGCTGGTCAGTACCAGAACGCCGTGTCAATTCTTGAGAAAAAATTACAACGCATGGAGGCTGACAATGAGAGTAACTGAGCATGAGCAGAGAACAGAAGGTTGGTTTCAGGCGCGTCTGGGTAAGCCCAGCGCGTCCAGCTTTCATAAACTTATAACCCCAACAGGCAAGCCAGCGGCAAGTGCTGACGGGTACATCAACGACTTAATTGCGGAGCGCATCACGGGAAAACAGGCAAATGTGTTCGTTTCCGATGCTATGCAACGTGGAACTGATCTTGAGCCACTTGCAAAAGAAGTTTATGAATTGATTTCTGGTGAAAGTGTTTTTGACATCGGGTTTTGTCTACACGATGATTTGGAGGCGGGCTGCTCACCTGACGGCTTAGTGGGTGATAATGGTTTGCTAGAAATAAAGTGTCCGATGGCGCACACGATGGTCGGCTATTTACGCGCTGGCAATGTGCTTCCATCAAAGTATATCCCCCAAGTTCAAGGCCAGATGTGGATTACGGGCGAAGAAAAAGAATGGTGCGATTTCATGGCGTACCATCCTGACATGACCGTATTGCTGGTCCGTGTTGAGCGCGACCAAGGGTACATCGACAAGCTGGAAAAAGAAGTAATGAAGGCGTGTGAAACCATTGAAAAATCAACTCACGATTTCATGGCGGGATGAAATGGAAATGCTTGAATATATTTACGAACAAACCACTGGGCTTCGGTGGCAGGACGAAGATGAAGCGATTCAACAGGTCTGGATACAGGCATGGAATGCCAGTTTGAAGGCTATTAATCAGCAGGTTAAATACCTGTATTACAACCACGGAGAAGAAGTATGAGTGATTACGACAACACCAATCGCGGTTCCATCTGGACTAACGAAAAGAAAGCAACGGAGAAACATCCTGACTTTACAGGCAGCCTGAATGTCGAAGGTAAAGAATACTGGATCAGTGCGTGGCGCGGTAATGGGGAAAACCCCAAAGCACCCAAGCTGAACTTTTCGGTAAAAGCAAAAGACGCAATGCCCGCAAAGGCTTCAAAGCCAGCGCCAGCGTTTGACGATGATCTTGATCTGAGTAGCCCACCGTTCTAGTCACTAACGCCCCCTTCGGGGGGCAATTGGAGTACCTTATGAATTTTGGTGAAAATTTACGAAAAATATTGTCAGACAGGGGGATCAAGCATTCCTACATGGCTGAAAAATTGGGTATGTCACAGCAGAGATTTCACTGGGTCAGCAAGAGCCGTGACGTAAAACTATCACTGGCAGTGAAGATAGCTGATGCGCTGGAAATCACTGTATACGACTTGGCGGGAAAATAGATGGATACGACCGGGAGAAGATGGGTGGTGAACAGCGAGTTCACAAAAGATCAGTTCTTAGAATACGCAGAAAAGCTGTTTGAAGATCACAAGTATGTGACATTCACATGGGTAATCGGCAAGAAGCGCAGTCAGGCTCAGAATAACGCCTTACACCTTTGGCTTGCGCACTTGGCAGGCGTACTCAATGAAGCTGGCTTGGATATGAAAAAAACACTAAAGCCTGAAGCGGAGATACCGTGGACAGCAGACCGAGCAAAAGAATTTCTGTGGCGACCTATTCAGAAGGTGGTCTTGGAAAAAGAATCAACCACTGAGCCAACAACATCTGAATATGTGCAAGTTTATGAAGTCTTGAACAGGCATCTGGCAACGAAGTTTGGCGTGTCAGTGCCGTGGCCTACCGGGAGGGAGTAATGATTGATTACATCGTAAAACAAGAATGGCGTCAGCATGCCGACAAAATGGCAACGGGTGATAGGTACAACGGAAGCACGATAAAAGAATTCGGTGAGGGTCAGGTAGCCGGGACCATCGGTGAGATGGCCTTCGGTCGGTATCTGATAGACTCTGGGCTTGGGTTTGACTACGTGGCCCAAGATTCTTTTGATCACGATTTTGAGGTGATGGGCAGCAGGGTTGATGTAAAGACCAAGAAGTCAGTTGGCAAGCCAAATCCGATTTTTAAGGTTAGGGTTCCGCTTTCGCAGCGAGATCAGGACACAGATACCTATGTTTTCACCTACCTGTCAGATGACAGGATCTGGCTACTGGGATGGGAAGACAAGCAAGACTTCTGGCGTGGCAGGAAATCATTTGTGGCGCGTGAGGGTGACAATATTGACGGCTTTGTTGAGAAGGTGGATTGCCGATATATGTTTGTCGAAGATCTCAATAATTTTGAATCATTTGAAATGTCATTTGTGGCGGTGTGAAATGAAAATATTGTTTAGATTTATGATAAGCGATGATGAGGGCTGGATAGGTTACACGGAAGGGAGAACGTGGGAAGAAATATTTTATTTTATCGATGAGTTTGGCGATCCTTACAGCGCAGATATTATCCGGCTACCGCCTGATGCCCCTTTAGGTGTTTGTGTTCCAATGGTATACGATGATGAAAATGGGTGGATACCCAATGATCAGGCTTCTGAAATATCCGAATATTTTTGGGATAGAGTGCCAGACCTTGGCGACCCCCGGTGGGAGGCGAAAACAAAAACGCAGTCAGCGTGGAAAGATTACTTGAAAAACAGGACGGGAGAGCATTGTGGAGATTGAGCAGGATTTGATGAAGGCGGTCCATGTGGCAAAAGACCAGCTACTGAACGGATTGGAGGGCATGAGCAGGCAGCAGCTTAAAGAACAGTATGACCTGCTGGTGTCTCTTGAGGTTTTGTTTTACCGCAATTTTGTCAGGCCGTATTTTTTAGCAATCAAGGAACTCGATGAAAACAAGACGCTGCGCCCAGTGCAGGAAGAAGATCCCAGAGACTGATGCGATAATATCCAGCCTGAAATCTTTTTGCTCCATCGAGCATTTGGCTGAATACGCCAAGACTGACCGGGCAAAGCGATTTGCCAAGAAAGTGGTCAGCAAAGAGAAGCGTATTGCCAAAGAAAAGCTAAAGACGCGCTCAGATTGGCAGATAGACGCTCAGAGAGCGTTTAACGAGTACATAAGGGTAAGGGATAGGGGTAAGCCCTGCATATCTTGTGGGGCTTCTCAGGGCGTTACAGTGCGCGGTGGTGATTTTGATGCAGGTCATTATCGGTCTAGAGGGTCATCGCCACATCTAGCCTTTCATATCCATAACTGCCATTCCCAGTGCGTGAAATGCAACAGACACCTATCTGGGAACATTGTCGAGTACAGAAAACAACTGGTGATCAGGATCGGTATTGAAAAACTAGAAAAATTGGAGCAAGATAATCGCCCCCGTAATTACACAATTAAAGATTTTCAGAGAATTATTTCGATATGCAGAAAAGGGGTGAAAAGATGGAAGTAAAACAATGCCAGTGCGGCTCAGAAGCGCAACAGGTGATCAAACATACAGAGGTTGAGGACGGCTTTAGACCTTCTCGGATCGGCTGGTACTGCCCGCAGTGCAGGGCTTTTGACAAGGCTATCGGACGAGAAAAGATTCCATAAAAAAAGGGGCAGACTAGCGGGAGTCCAGTCTGCCCCTTCACACTTTACAACCATCGGGAGAAGGGTGTAACATGTAGTTGTCGGTGGTATTGCAGATACCTAAATCCCGATTGAAGCCAAGGAGAAAAAGATTAGGAACCCGACATGGGT
>Ga0208899_1003546_pt1 | contig 10028 bp, 12 predicted proteins | sample VirMetDEL_Nov_24_FD_184518 | JGI IMG/M metagenome (GOLD analysis project Ga0208899, IMG submission 184518) | Aqueous microbial communities from the Delaware River and Bay under freshwater to marine salinity gradient to study organic matter... | ecosystem: Environmental > Aquatic > Marine >...
CCTATGTAGATAGATGTACAGGACAAGTACAGGTATTTAGTGTACCAATGAATGGAGTTACTGTAGTTTCTTTCTATAATAAATCTAGATCTTTTACTTATCAAGAATTCCAAAATGGAACATTACAAGCTTGGTTAGAAGAGACATGGTTATGGTGGCAAGCACTATCACCTTGTTCTACAGCTACAACTAATGTAACTACTACAACAACTCAAACACAGGAAACAGTTAATCAAGCAACAGAAGCAGCTACAAATGCTACTAATATAGCTAATCAAGTTAATGTTCCTGATACTTCTGTCACTACAAGTATACCTGATACCTCAATACCAGATACTAGCATCCCTGATACTTCTATACCAGACACTTCTGTTCCTGATACTTCTGTTCCAGATACAAATGTACCAGATACTTCAGTACCTGATACTGATGTACCTGACACAAGTGTCCCCGATACCTCTACACCTGATACAAGTACACCGGATACTTCTACTCCAGATACTTCTACTCCAGATACATCAACCGATACAACTACTCCAGATACGTCTACAGACACAACAGATACTAGTGTAGATACATCAACAGATACCGATACTCCAGATACATCTACTGAGACAGAAGTAGCGGATACATCAACAGATACAGAGACAACAGACACGTCTACTGAAACAACTGAGACTACTGAAACAGAAACTACTGAAACAACAGAGACTGAATCAACTGAAACAGAATCTACAGAAACGGAGTCAACTGAAACTGAATCAACAGAATCAGAAAGTACTGAGAGTGAGAGTGAATCAGAAAGTACTGAGAGTGAGAGTGAATCAGATGATAGTACGGAAAGTGAATCTGAATCAGAGAGCGAAAGTGAAAGTGAATCTGAATCAGAGAGTGAAAGTGAATCTGAATCTGATGAAAGTACTGAAGAAGAATCTACAGAGGAGGAATCCACTGAAGAAGAGTCAACCGAAGAAGAATCCGAAAACGAAGAATCAGATGAAGAACAATCAGAAGAAGAGTCAGAAGAAGAACAATCAGAAGAAGAGTCAGAAGAAGAATCTGACGAGGAGTCAGAAGAAGAGAGTGAAGAAGAATCAGATGAAGAGGAGTCTGACGAAGAAGAATCTGATGAAGAGGAAGAAGAAACTGATGAAGAGGAAAGCAGCGACGAAGACACAGAGGAGGAAGATGAGAAGAGAGAGAAAAGACAGTTTGCTCCACCTGTTATCATGTCAAATGTTTTAGCACAACAATCACCTACTGGTGAGTATAATATGGCTGCTATGGTTGGTTATAGTCAATCAACATTAATTGGCACAGAGTCATTTGGTGCTAACTTAATGGTCTATGATAATTTAGAGCAGTTTATGCTTAATTTAAGTTACACAAAAGTAAACATAAATGATGAAGGAAGAGCTAATAGAGTATATTCTTTAGGTCTTGGAGGAAGTAAAATGTTTACAACCTATATGGGTAATATTAATAACAGTTTTATATGGTTAGGAGAAAAAGGAGCAGTAAAAGGAATAGCATTTGGAACATCATTCTCATCTTTTGAATTAGATGTTAGAGAAGGAGTAGTGTATTTTGAAGATGTTTTGTTAAGTAACTCACTAACTGGGTTTATTACCAAACCTTATAAATGGAATGAAAGATTAACAATCAGTCCTATGTTAGCTGTATCCAGTCCATTTTTCTCAATGAGTATGAGTAATTACGATACTACCTGGAGTAAAGATGTGATGGCTATTGGAGGTATGAACTTCAATTATATGTTTACCCAAAGATTCGGACTTACATTAGGAACTACAGTTATAGAATCCACTCTACCAAACTTCCCAACACTTACCAATTTCATGTTAGGTGGTAGATTCTCTTTCTAGAAACTATTTATATACATGGAAGAAGAACTAAAAAAAGTAACACACCCAGCAGATACTAACGGAGATGGTAAAGTCTCTGATGAAGAACATGCAATGTATCTAGAGTTTAAAAGAAAAGAACTCGATGATCAAGATGCAATGAGAGATGCCCAACGTAAGATGGCATGGTTTGCTTTATTTGGTATGTTATTATATCCATTTGCAGTAGTAATTGCTAATTGGATAGGATTAGATCAAGCATCTAAGATATTAGGAGATATGGCAGCAACATATTTCGTATCAGTTGCAGCAATAGTTGCAGCATTCTTCGGAAGTCAAGCATTTAGTAAAAATAAATAAAAAAAATATGAAAGATTTATTTAAAGATAGTAATGATATCAATGAAAAATCAGTAGTTGGTTTTGCATCATTCGTAATTATGGTAGTATTTGCTCTATTAGATTTAGTTACTGGATACTTCGGTAAGGATCTAGTTATCAATGAATTTATATATGACTCATTTGTATGGATTGTATTAGGTTCTTTTGGTATATCAGAAATAAGCAAAACATTTGGAGGTAAAGGAAAAGAGTAATTATCATGCCAATTAAACCAAAAGGAATAATCGTACATAGTATGTCTGAATATCTTAAAACAGATAACGGGCCTGTCTATGCACATGACTTTTTAAAACAATTAGGATTATCAGTACATGGATTTATTACTCCTACTGGTAAATATGAAAAAATGGTTCCATCACCTGGAAAAGCATTTCATGCTGGTAAATCCTTACATGAAGGCTTATCTGGATTAAACTCACATTATCTAGGTTTTGAACTCTTAGTACCTGGCGAACATGATTTCGGGACTTTCTCTAAAGCAATAGAAACTCCAGGAACATACTCACAGGAACAGTTTGATACAGCAGTAGAAGTTTGTAAATATTGGATGAAAGAATACAATATCCCTGCAAATAGAGTTGTAAGACACTCGGATGTATCAGGAGATGATGTGAGAGGTCCGGGCAAAGGTAAAACTGATCCTGGTTCTGCTTTTGATTGGAATGCATTCCAGAAAGCATTAGTTGTATAATTAAAAAGTTTTTCTTAACTTATAACAATGAACCGTATATCAGTTTTATTATTATGTCTGACATCTATTGCTATCTTTTTTATCTTAAGACAAGATAATGTTAAGGTAGATGTAGATGCATACGAGGCAAAAATTGAGGCGTTACAAATGAAAGTAGATTCATTAAACGTCCAAAATTCTTCTTTAATGAAAGAAGCTGATTCACTTGAATTAAAATTAGGTGAATTTGATACAAAGATACGTAACTTAAATAATAGTATTAATGTTATTAAAAGAGAGACTAAACAGAGGCTTGATGCCGTTGATACTTTTGGTGATGACCAGTTGGAGCAGTTTTTCGCAGACCGCTATAGACAGCTCCAAGATTCAATTAACTAAACCAGTAGCCAAACTTGTAGTTAAAGATTTAATCTCAGGTGATGGTTTAAAGCTTGAATTAAAAACAGTCAGAGAAGTATTAGAAGAGACTAATAAGAAGTTAGAAACTCAAACAATGCTTGTAGGTAATCTTCAAACACAAGTAAATAACTTTGTAACTATTATAGATCAAAAAGATAAACAAATAGATACCAGTTCAGAACTATCTAATGCTCTAGAAAAACAACTTAAAAAAGAATCACGTACTAAGAAGTTATATCAAATTACATCGGCAGTAGGAGCAGGAGCAATTCTTTTACTACTTATACAGAAATGATCAAACTAATTAAAAGAAATCTATTCCCTAGTATTATTGCGCTTTCTGCTCTATCAGTTAGTGCATCAGCTGCTTTCTATTCAGTAAGCGGTCTATCAAAACTATTTGCAGGAGCTACATTTGAGGTAATAGTTATGGCTGGTTCACTTGAAGTAGCTAAGTTAGTTATAGCTTCTTTACTATATCAGTATTGGGATACATTAAATAAGTTACTTAGAACTTATCTTACTATAGCTGCTACAATATTAGTATTAATAACTAGTATGGGTATATACGGATTCTTATCTGCAGCATATCAAGAAACATATCAGAAGCTGATAGTAAATGAAAATCAGATAGAGTTTCTAGAAAATAAAGCAAAGTTTTATGAAGATGATGTTGCAAGGTATGATCAGGAACTAGAAAGAATATCTGAAAATATTAATATACTTTCTAATGCAAAAGCATCATCTATACAAGTAAGAGATACAACTTCAGCAACAGGATTTAGACAGACTATTAGCACAACTGAACTTAGATTATCCCAAAATCGTATAAATGCTGAGGAAGAAAATAGAAAAGATGTTAATCTAAAAAGAACTGTAGCTGCTGATAGTTTACAGACAATAAAGTTAGATATACTAGCATTACAAAACAATTCAGATACAGTAGGAGAATTAGGACCTCTACAGTATTTATCAGGTTTAACTGGTACTCCTATGGATAGGATCATAAACATACTACTTCTAGTTATAATTTTTGTATTTGATCCTTTAGCTATATCATTAGTAGTTGCAGCTAACTTTGCATTTGATATGGCAAATAGAAAAAATCTTTATAATGAATATGAAGATGATACAGATGACCCTTGGTATAATGATGATGACCCTGATGATGACCCAGACGATGAACCAGATAGTCCTACTTTAGCTAACTTTATAGAAAAAGATTTAGATATATCGGAATGGGATTCTGAAGCTGCTGAAAGTAGAATGGACGTTATAGGTCAAAATGGTAATGAAGGAGAACATTATGAAGAAGATTGGAAAGTAATTCATGACGAAAAACCAGAAGAAAAAAAAGTAACTCGTATACTCCAAAAAGGTCCTTCAAAAAATAGAGTACAATTCGATGATGGAAGTGAAGGATATGTGGAAAAAAATGATTTAACTATTAGGTATTTATAAATTTTTTTCGTATATTATAATAATATATGAGAAAAGATATGTCAGCTAAAGAAATACTTAAAAAAGAGTACCCTACAATTTATAACGCATACAAAGAAATAATCGACGAACAGTTCGAATTATTTGCAAAGAAACATCTTGATTATGGAATGGGCAATGTATCAGCAGGTACACAACTCGTTAACGATGAAGAGAAAGATTTTGCTATGACCGGTCTATGGTATAGACTATCTGATAAGATTAACAGATGGAAGAATATGATACTTACCGGTAGAAAAGCACAGAACGAAACTCTTATAGATACATTTCAAGATATAACCAACTACGGTATCATCTGCCAACTGGTTTTCAGAGATAAATGGAAAGATAAATAATGGCTAAAAAACTAACAGGAGCTGTTAAGAAGGTATGGGAGAGTAAAATCAAACAGAAACCTTCTAAAAACGTTCACGTTTCATATAGCTCTATAAGTACATATAATAAATGTCCAAAGTTATGGGAGTTACAATACCTTAGAGGTGATGTACCTTTTACTCAAACTATCTATACAATATTTGGAACAGCCTTTCATGAAACACTACAGGAGTGGTTACACGTTCTTTACCATGAAAAAGTAAAGACTGCTATGGATTTAAATATAAATGATCTATTATATGCTAATATGATTAAGGCTTATAGAGTTGCTATGGCTCAAATGGACTATCAGCATATATCTGATCAAGAAGAGATGACCCAATTTTGGTTAGATGGTAAACACATCTTAGAGTTTATTAAAAAGAAAAGAGCAGCCTACTTTAGTACTAAGACAATGCAATTGGCAGGTATAGAGACGCTCTTATACCAGGAGTTACGCCCTGGAGTAAAGTTTAAAGGATTAGTTGATCTGGTATTTTATCATCCAAATACTGATAGATGGTCTATTGTGGATATAAAAACATCTACAAGAGGATGGCAAGATAAAGCTAAAAAGAATCCTAATTTAACTGCCCAAGTTATTTTATATAGAGAGTTCTTCTCAAAGCAATTTGGTATAGATAAAGATAAGATAGATGTAGAGTTCTTTATAGTAAAAAGAAGAGTACCTAAAGAAGCAGAATTTGCTTCTATGCAAAGAAGAGTTCAAAGGTTTGTACCACCAGCTGGTCCAAGAAAAACAAAACAAGTACTAGAGTCTATGAATAAGTTTATATCAGAGGCTATAGATAGTGAAGGTAAGTATATGGATAAAGATTATAAATGTACAAATCCATTTGGTAAATGTGAACACTGTACACCTTTCTTAAATTAAGCCTATTTATATATAAATATATAAAGATATATAGTTATGATTAGACAAGAAAAACTTACTTCAGTAAAAATAACTCAACCTTTATTTGATAAATTTAAACATGCTTGTGTAGAGGATAACTTTTCCTTTAAGAAGCTTGCCGATCGTGCAATTTATTTATATCTTACAGATAAAGAGTTTAGAGATAGAGTACATAAGACAAATAACATTAGAATAAAATAATGGCAAAGATAGAAGGTTATATTCCAAAGGCAGATAGAAAGAAAATCTTACTGCTATGTGATGATATTAGAATGCATAGTGGTATTGCTACTATGGCAAGAGAGTTTGTTGTAGGAACAGCTCATAGGTACAACTGGTACAATGTTGGAGCAGCTCTAAAACATCCAGAAATAGGAAAAGTATTTGATCTATCAGATGATATAAACAAAAAGCTAGGTATAGAAGACGGTGATGTAAAAGTACAACCAAATAATGGATATGGAAATGCTGATATGATTAGACAGTTACTCAAAAGAGAGAAACCAGATGCTATTTTTATTTTTACAGATCCTAGGTACTGGATATGGCTATTTGAAATAGAAAGAGAGATAAGATCTAAGATACCAATTATGTGGTTAAACATATGGGATGACTATCCAGCACCTATGTACAATCACGATTATTATAATTCGGTAGACCTTCTAATGGGTATATCAAAACAGACTTGTAATATTAACAGACTGGTATTAGGTGAGAAAGCTAAGAATAAAATTATAGAATATGTTCCTCACGGTATAAATGAAGATGATTTTTATCCTATTAAGAAAGGTCATAATGAATATAATGATCTATTGAAGTTTAGAGAACAAACTATACCTAACCCAGATATAGATTTTGTAGTATACTTTAATTCAAGAAACATACATAGAAAGAGACCAGGTGATACTATATTAGCTTTTAAACATTTTTGTGATATGATAGGAGAAGAAAAAGCTAAAAAGTGTGCTATGATTATGCATACATCTGTTAGCGATCCTAACGGTACAGATTTAAGAGCGGTTAAAGATGCTTTATGTCCAGATGATATAAATATATTCTTCTCATCTTCTAAGATAAATGTCAAGCAAATGAATTATATGTATAACCTTGCAGACGTTACAATGTTATTAACTTCTAATGAAGGATGGGGACTTGCATTAACTGAAAGTTTAATGTCAGGTACTATGATTATTAATAACGTTACAGGAGGTATGCAAGATCAGAATAAATTCGTAAATGAAAAAGGAGAGTGGATAGACTTCGATGCTGATTTTCCTTCTAATCATAGAGGTACATACAAGGAGTGTGGTGAATGGTCACAACCAATATTTCCATCTAACATATCATTAGCAGGTTCACCTTTAACTCCTTACATATATGATGATAGATGTAGACCAGAAGATGCAGCTGAACAAATACTAACTGTATATAATATGGGAGTAGAAGAAAGAACTAGAAGAGGTCAATTAGGTAGGGATTGGGTAACATCAGAAGAAGCTCAAATGTCTGCTAAGAATATGAATAAGAATATTATAAGATGTATGGATAAAGCTTTAGAAGAGTTTAAACCAAGACCATCTTTTGAAGTTATTAAAGTAGAGGATTATAAACCTCTTAAAGTTAAACATAAATTAGCAAATTACTAATGAGCAAGTTAACAGTTATAGTAAGTTGTCCTATCGATACCTATTCAGGTTATGGAGCAAGATCTAGAGATTTTGTAAAAGGTTTAGTAGATATTGATAAGTACGATGTAAAGATTCTACCTCAAAGATGGGGTAATACAAGAACTGGGTATTTAGAAGACCATGGTGATACTACCTTACAACCTCTTATAATAAATAAAATTGAAATCAAACCCGATATATGGATACAGTGTACAGTTCCAAATGAGTTTCAACCTGTAGGTACATTTAACATAGGACTTACAGCTGGAATAGAAACTACTCTATGTGATCCATCTTGGATACAGGGATGTAATAGAATGGACCTTATCTTATGTTCATCACAACATAGTAAGAAAGTGTTCTTAGATTCTAAATATGATCAAAAAGATAATAACACCGGTCAATTAATCGGTAAATTAGAATTAGAGAAACCAGTAGAAGTTTTATTTGAAGGAGGAGATTTAGATAAATATAAACAAGAGAAAAGTACGTTTGATTTATCATCTATAAAAGAAAGTTTTTGTTTCTTATTTGTTGGACATTGGCTTCAAGGTGCTTTGGGAGAAGATAGAAAGAATGTAGGTTATATGATCAAATCATTTTTAGAAACATTTAAAAATAAAAAAGATTCTCCTGCACTAATATTAAAAACTTCAAAAGGTACATCTTCTATATTAGACCAGTCATTTATTCTTAAACGTATAGATGAAATAAGAAAGACAGTCAAAGGTAAATTACCTAACATATATTTAGTACATGGAGATTTATCTGATAAAGAGATAAATAGTTTATATAATAATGATAAGGTTAAGGCTATGGTTAGTTTAACAAAAGGAGAAGGATTTGGTAGACCATTACTTGAGTTTAGTTTTGTTAATAAACCTATACTTTGTTCGGCATGGTCAGGACAAGTAGACTTTTTAGATCCTAACTTTAGTATTCTAATAGGAGGAGAAGTTAAACAGATACACCAGTCAGCCGTAGTAAATAATGTACTTGTACCAGAATCTTTATGGTTTCAACCTGATGATGCTCAAGTGGGTAGAGGATATAAAGACATGGTTAAGAACTATAAAAAGTATTTAACTAACGCTAAAAGGTTAGGTCATAGAAATAGAACGGAATTTAGTTATGGTAAGATGGTACAAAAGATAGATGAGTATCTAACACAATATACTTCTAATATTACCAAACAAGTTCAATTAAATTTACCTAAACTAGAATTACCAAAACTTAAAAAGGTATGAAAGATCAATTAGTAGAATGTAAACGTTGTAAAGGTAACGCTTGTTACGAGCAACACATAGATGAAAATACAACCACATGGATGTGTATGGGATGTGGGTTTACGACATCAACTATGATGGATAAAGATGGTCCTACAACAAGATCAACTCTAGAAACATCACCAGAGTTATATAAAGAGTTAATGTATATAGATGAGGATAACAGAGCATGGTTTCCTGCCACTATAACTATACCAGCAAAAGGTATGGTGTTTATAGATGGTACTGATAAATCTAATTGGAAATGGTCGGCTGTAAAAGCTATTTTTATTACACCAGAAGAAAGAAAAGTAAAAAACTTTCCAAAGGATCAAACACATAAAATGGATATGAAAGGTGCATCTTTATTTGAACAAAAAGACTTTATGGATGCATTAGAAGTTATAGGTTTTTATGAAATCAATTAGTTACGCAATAACGGTCTGTAATGAAAAGAAAGAGATTAAAAGATTAGTTGACTTTCTTCTTCATAAGAAAAGACCAAATGATGAGATAGTTATTCTTTATGATCAAAAGAATGGTGATGAAGAGATAGCTACTATGTTAACTAAACTAAATAAATTACCTAAAGTACAATTTTGGAGAGGATTCTTTGAAGGACATTTCGCTGATTGGAAAAATAAATTAAAAGATTACTGTGAAGGAGATTATATTTTTCAGATAGATGCAGACGAAATACCAAATGAAACTCTTATAGATAATCTTCCGACTATACTAGAGTCTAATCCTAACGTAGATGTTTACTTAGTTCCCAGAGTAAATACAGTTGAGGGCTTAACTTTAGATCATCAGTTTAAATGGAAATGGAGAGTAGATGAAAATGGATGGGTAAACTGGCCTGACTTTCAATGGAGGATATGGAAGAACAAACCAGAGATCAAATGGATAAATAAAGTGCATGAAAGATTAGATGGTCATAGAGAGTTTGCTACACTTCCTGCAGAAGAAGTAT